>ENA-OQER01000069-OQER01000069.1-human-gut-metagenome-genome-assembly--contig:-NODE-69-length-50250-cov-2.399737_pt1 | contig 50250 bp, 75 predicted proteins | sample MGYA00242797_ERZ504639 | MGnify/ENA primary metagenome ERZ504639 (study PRJEB26092, sample SAMD00036306) | human gut metagenome | host: Homo sapiens | study: EMG produced TPA metagenomics assembly of... | reverse complement strand
AATGAGGCAGAAAGTCCTGCAACACCACCACCGATAACCATAACCTTCTTCGGCTCCTCAGCTTTCTCAAGCGGCTCTGCCTCATGACCCAGGAACGGGTTTGTCAGACAGCATACCGGATTTCCTGCATACATGTTTGCAACGCAGCCCTGAAGACAGGCGATACAAGGAGTCATATCCTCAAGACGCTCTTCCTGTGCTTTCTTCGGCATAGCCGGATCTGCAAGGCTCTGACGCCCGAATGCCACAAGGTCAGCTCTTCCTTCTTTTACCATCAGCTCTGCGAACTGTGGCTCTGTATAACGTCCAACTGTGATCACCGGGATATTTACCGCACGTTTGATCTCTTCAACCTCTGCTGCGGAAAATCCACCGTGGATAACGGTCGGTGCCCACATAAACTCATCCTTGATATGAACAGCACGGGATACATGAAGTCCGTCCAGTCCACAGCTTTCCAGATATGCTGCGATCGCTGCACTGTCGTGGACATCAAGTCCGCCCGGAACCTCGTCTGCACAGTTGATTCTTGCAAGAACTGCAATTTTTCCCTGTGTTGCTTTTTTAACTTCCTCAATGATCAGACGGGAGAAACGCATACGGTTCTCAAAACATCCGCCAAACTCATCCACTCTCTTGTTTGTTCTCGGAGAAAGGAAGGTACTTACCAGATAACCGTGTGCCATATGGATTTCAACAGCATCTGCTCCTGCTTCCATTGCTCTTCTTGCTGCCTCACCGTAGCCTTTGATCAGCTCGTAAACTTCCTCAGTTGTAAGCTGCTTCGGAATATCACGTCCGCATACAGACGGAATGCTGGTTGCTGCTGTGATCGGTGCTCCTGCGTTCTTTGCATTTCCCTCAGGACCTGCGTTCTGAAGCTGGATGGACACCTTTGCTCCTTCTGCATGACATCCGTCGATGACCTTGCGGAAGCTTTCGATCGTAGTGTCGTCGTAAGACATGGTTTACGCGGGCCGCCCTTTGCGCCTTTGTGAACTACAGTAGCCTCGATGGTGATCAGACCAAATCCGCCTTTTGCTCTTTCTCTGTAATATGCAGCGGACTGCTCACTCATCGTTCCGTCTGTGTTTGCAAGTTGTTTCCCATTGGCGGAACAACAAAACGGTTCTTTACTGTCATAGGACCGATCTCGATCGGCTGAAACATCGCATTGAATTTCATATGCGTTCTCCTTTCCTTTGAAACAATCTTTTTTTCTCTCACGGGAACGCCCTGTCACCGGTATGACGTCGGAAACAGGGGTTCGTCTGAAATATTAGTTTCTTATATTAATTACAGTACTTCCGGCCAAGCCTCTTCCAGTACCTTCTTTGTGTTCTCATATGTATGTTTTGCAGCATACTCGATACCTTTTTCAAGGTTTGCATCACTGATAACCTCTACGCCGATGGCATTTGGCTTAATGCCTTTTTCTTTGATCATTTTTACGAACGGCACAGTTGTTCCGATTCCTGTTCCAGGAGCAAGACGGTCATGCATGGACTCATCTCTTAAGATCGTTGTTGCATATGGTCTTTCCCATACATCGTTGATCTGGATGGATACGATCTTGTCTGCCGGGATTCCCTCAAGTACGGAAAGCTCGATCGGCTGGTTTGCTCTTACCCAGTGCCATGTATCAAGGATCAATTTTGCATTCTCGCAGTCAGCAGCTTTTACAACAGCCCAGCTTTTTCACATCCGGGATTCCGCTGTATGGCATTGGCTCAACACCGATGATGTATTTGCCTGCTCTGTGGCAAAGCTCACGAAGCTTCTGCGCTGTGTACTCTACGGAATAGTTCTCCATCAGTCCGCAGTTGATCTGTTTTACGTTAAATAATTCACACATATGGAAGCAAAGCTGTTCTTTGTATTTCTGCTCATAGGAACGATGCTCCTCTGCCCACTGCACGATGTACTCAACCTCTGTTACCTTCATGTCATATTTATCCAGGATTGCCAGGATATCCTCGTCGAAAAGTCCCTCATTCAGGGCATCTACGTAGGTTTCTGCTCTCAGACCGATTCCCTCATAGCCAGCCTCTTTGGCAGCTTTTACACGGTCCTCAAATTTACACTGATCTCCAAGTGTCCAGGAACTGATTGTGATTGGAAATTCTTTTGACATGATAATTCCTCCTGAAAATATAAATAATTTTATTTGTTTTTTTTTAATTATTTTGTATCTTTTTTCTATAAGCATTATATAACTTTGTTAAATACAAAACAAATTGATTGTACCAGGAGAATTCATAGATTTTATCAATATATCATGTTATACTATATAAAACATATTCAGCGTACTGCCGCCGTCACAGCATACGGCCCGGCAAATCTCTTATGTCTGTCAGACTTACCGGGGATCTGTCCGAAGCAAAACATTCAGATAAACTTACGAAAGGAGTATTGAAAAATGAATCTGTATCATCTTCGCTATTTCGTGACACTGGCTCATCTGGAACATTATACAAAAGCTGCGGATGTTCTGCCATCACACAGCCCAGCCTAAGTCACGCGATCTCTTCTCTGGAGGAGGAGCTTGGAGTGAAATTATTTGAAAAAAACGGACGGAATGTTTCTCTCACCAAGTATGGCAAGTCTTTTTCTGGAGGATGTGGAACAAACCCTGAACCGGCTGGATTCCTCTGTAAACGGTCTCCAGCTTGCAGGAAAGGGAGAAGGACAGATCGATGTGGCTTTTCTCAGAACTCTGGGTGTTGACTTTATGCCAAAGATCATCCGCAGCTTTCTTAATGTCAATAAGGGAAAACAGATCCATTTCAATCTGTTCTGTGATAAGGTGCTTACCGGCGATATCCTCACCGGACTGAAAGAGAAGAAATACGATATCGGCTTCTGTTCCAAATTTGACGACGAACCACTGATCGAATTTATTCCAGTTGCCAAGCAGGATCTGGTCGTCATCGTTCCGCCGGAACATCCTCTTGCTGAGAAATCCGAGATCCATCTGGAGGAAACGCTTCCATACAAGCAGATCATCTTCAAAAAGAGAAGCGGTCTCCGCCAGATCATTGACCAGTTATTTAAGAGCATCGGCCAGTACCCGGATGTGGCTTTTGAGATCGATGAGGATCAGGTTGCCGCAGGGTTTGTTGCCAATGATTTCGGCATCTGCATTGCACCGGATATCCCTATCCTTCACTCTCTGAACCTTAAGATCCTGCCTCTTGTCTCTCCAAGCTGGCAGCGGAATTTCTACATGGCCATGCTGAAGGATGTGTACCATCCGCCGGTTGTGGAGGCCTTTAAGAAATTTGTGATCGAGGAAACCTCGAGGGAGATTTTCTATAAGACCAATTAAACGATCTGTTCATCTGCAAATATATGGTCCGGATCTTTTATAACATAAAGGACAGCTGCCCGATCTCCGTTCTGTTTCTGTACGGTTTATCGGACAGCTGTCCTTTTTATATGTAAAACTATTCTGTTTTATGATCAGCAGTTATTTATTTGACTCTGCCTCACGAAGTCTGTGGATCATCTCCTCGCAGATCTCAAGCTCACTCTTTCCGTCTGTCTCAACAACTATATCTGCTGCTGCCTCATATTTCGCGCGACGTTTTTCCAACAGGTCAGCATAAATGAAACATTTTTGTTGTTCTCAAGTAACGGACGGTCATGATTATCCTTTACACGTTCCAGGATAGTTTCCGGCTTTGCAGTCAGAAGTACAACACGGCCATTTTTTTTCATCTCGACAACATTGCGGTCCCGCATCGGAACACCACCGCCACAGGATACCACAACATTAGATCTGGACTGCATCTCGATCAGAAGATTTGTCTCGAGCTCACGGAAGTACTCTTCACCGTAGGTCTCAAAGATATCGGAAATACTCATTTCCTGTCTCTCCACGATACACTGATCCATCTCCACAACATCCATAGCAAGAACATTCTTGAGATAATCAGAGATCGTAGATTTACCGGCTCCCATAAATCCGATCAGGAAGATATTATAATTGAAAAGATTTCTGGACTGTATTCTCTTACTGTTCTGGATGATACTTGCAAAAACATCATTGACCTCTTTCTTATGACGTCTGCCTTCCATTCTGGCTTCCAGCCATCCCTTCTGCTTCGCCTCCTGTTCCGGCTGAAGTACCGGAAGATCATTTGCTTCCTTGTATACCATGATGTCCTCTACGATCCTGTTTCTCATAAGGAGTGCGTCCAGTATGATCTCATCGCACTGTCCAAGGCTCTCTCTTAATACTTCTAACTGATTCATAATGTCTCCTTTACTTCGTTCATTTTATCACGGATTTCCGTCATCACTTTATCACTTAAATCAAGTATCTATTCTTATTATACCAACTGGTCATTTTTATCTCAACCCAAACTTCATTGAATTTACGCATGTGATCTATAGATTATTTTTATGATTTGACGCACGGCAAAGATATCTGACGCAGGTATTCACGCCAGGATCTGTATCAAAAAAAATCTCCGCCCTATTACAGAAGCAGAGATTTTTTACAGAAATTTTATCACCAGGATTCTACTGTATCACTTCATAAATCCGATAATGCTTGTATATATAATCCCGGAACTGCTCCACAAGCGCACTTGGATACCGGTTTTTCATCATTCCCATATATATATATCGACGGCAGTGAAGATTCTCGATATTTAAGATTTTCACAGGAAGTGTATGGATCACCGGTACATCCGGCACAATGCCAACACCAAATTCCTCCGCCACCATACCTGCCAGTGCACCATCCTCTTCTACCTCAAAGGCCGTCTCCGGTGAAAGTCCTTCTTTTTCGAAAAGCTCCCGGATCACAAAATACAATCCGCTTGCAGGGGTAAAGGTCACCTGCGGATACTGCCCCAGTTCTTTTATGGTCACTGAATTTCTGTCCGCAAGAGCATGGTTCTCAGCACTACAGCCACCAGCTTTTCTTCCGCCACCGGCACAAAGCTGATCTCCTTCTCTCCCTCTGCCCTGGAACAGAAGATCACATCGAATTTCTCTTCCTTCAGACCACGGATCAGACTTCCGGTAGCTGCATTCTGAAAACGGAAATCAATCTTCTTCCCTTCCTGTTCATTAAGGAATCCTCGAACAAGCTCCGGGATAAATCTTCGTCCCTGGGTATGGATATACCCGATGGAAATACTTCCTCCCGGAATCCTTGCCGCTTCCTGTATCCTCTCCACACCAAGATTCAGTATATGTAAGGAGTCCTGCACATACTTCAGAAACATTTCCCCGTATTTGGTCATGGTCACATTTCTTCCATGGCGCTCAAAAAGGGGAACCTGCAGTTCCTTCTCAAGGTTGGAGATCGCATGACTCAGACTCGGCTGCGTAATGTCCAGCCTCTTGGCTGCTCTGGTATAATTTTCGATCTGGGCAAGAGTCACAAAATATGTGAGCTGATTTAAGTTCATATGTAAAAAATCCTTTCTTCCCTCCGCATGAGAGACTTTCAGGCAGGTAAGCTCAGCTAACTCGCTGCCTGGTCTGTTTCACACCCCAAGACTCAGGAGCTCTTTTCCAGCCGCAAGTCTCTCATAAAACTGCTCATAAAAATCCCGCTTCTCATCATAAGGCTTCCTGTAAAACTGGTTCACCACATACATGTTCAGATTTCGAATCAGATCACTGTCCTCGCTCTCATAGAGAACCGCCTGGACATCCAGAAGAAAATAATGCCAGTCACAGACAAATTTTCGTAATTTCGAAAATCCGGAGTATCTACATTTCCGGACCTTGATCTTACTGCGGCTGGTCTTTTTGCACTCGTGGATCTGAAGGATGTATTAAAACCACCGTCCTCATAGTATCTTCCAGTGGGAACAAACGGCAGAAGCCCGGACGAAAGCTGTGGATGGAGCATCTTCCGTTGCCATTCAGAAATACGCATCGTTCCTCTGCCCCTGTCATCCTAAGATGCGGCAGGATATTTCCGTCTGTGACGCCAAGCTCTATTTTTCCGGCAAGAAGCTGGTCCACACTTAAATGAAGTCCCTGCTTAACCGCCATACATCCAGCGGATCCAGTACAACAGAATCTCCCATTCCCGTACAGCAGTCAAAACAGCCCTTACAGTCCTGACAGTCTGCCTTTACCATGTCATTTGCCTCATATAAACGGCCGTCGGAAATTTCCTCCAGGGTAACCTCCCGCCGCATCAGACAAGTGCCTCCAGTCCTGTGACTCCCCAGTCCTCAGCCAGGCTTTTCAACCCGTCCAGGATCTCCTCCCTGGAATAATCGTGATCATCCAGGTAATCTACGTCCATATCATTGAGATACAGATAAAAGGTAAGGGCAAGCTCCAGATAATCCGGGTCATCGTCCTCCATATTCATAAGCAGCTCATTTTCCGCTCCGTTGATGTCACCCTCATCAGCAAGTCCGATAACCTTCTTAAAAAGCCGGTCTGCCTCTGTATAATCTGCCTCTGCTGCGGGAAGTGTATACTGCGGCATCTCTCCCTTAAGAAGAAGTCTTGTGATCAGTCTTGCGATATCCTGAATGTTTCCTGACATTCTATCATCCTGTAATCCCATATCGTTTTCCTCTCTTTCTTCTGTCCTGTTCTGCCAGACACATTTCTCCGGCCGACGTATCTGCATCCGGTCTTCCTATCATCCGAACCCCGGATATTTGGACAGACAATTTATTTAATCCAGTTTAATTCCTGACAAAGCCTGTGCAAATGCATTGTTCACCGGCTCATTGGCCTCTTTCTGCTGTTTCTTAAGGTAACGCTGCACATCACGCTTATTTACTCCTGCACCTTCTTTGGCTCGTCTTGCCTGGAAGGATGAAGCTTTTCTTTATAGCCACACTGACATACAAAGGTCTCTTCTTTTCCCTTCAGAAGCATCTCCATACGCTTATGGCATTTCGGACAGCGCGCATTGGTGGCTCTGGATACTGTCTCTCTGTATCCGCATTCCCGGTCCTCACACACCAGCATTTTTGCATTCTTTCCATTGACTGCCAGGAGATGTTTGCCGCAGTTAGGGCATTTCTTGTTTGTCATATTGTCATGGCGGAAGGTTCCCTGTCCGCTTTTGATCTCATTTACGATCTCGCAGGCATATTCACGGATTCCTGTGAGGAACTTATCCTGACGGAGCTTTCCGTTTGCAATATCACTGAGCTTCATCTCCCAGTCTGCGGTAAGCTCCGGCTTTTTCAGTTCTTCCGGAACCAGCTCCAGAAGCTGTTTCGCCTTGGAGGTAATGTAGATCTCATTGCCTCTTTTTTCCATCATAAAGCTGTTGAAAAGCTTTTCAATAATATCGGCTCTTGTGGCCACCGTTCCAAGACCTCCGGTTTCGCCCAGTGTTTTCACTGCTTTTTTGTCATGGTTTTCCATAAAGTGGATCGGATTCTCCATGGCTCCCAGCAGCGTGGCCTCTGTAAATCTTGCAGGAGGTTTTGTTTTGCCTGTTGTAAGAGCAGCGCCTTCCACAGTAAGTATCTGACCTTCCGTAAGCTCCGGAAGCTTCTGGTCTTTCAGCTTATCACCGGATTCCTCTTCTTCATCCTGCCAGCCGCCTTCATAAACTTCTCTCCACCCTGCACTTTTTACAATACGTCCGCTTGCAGCGAAAGTTTCTCCTGCTGCAGTTCCTTCCATGTTTACCTGCTCATATACAGCCGGCGGATACAACACACTCAGAAAACGGCGTACTACCATATCGTAAATCTTCCGTTCCTCATTGGTCATATGATCCAGCTGTACAAACTGTTCTGTAGGAATGATGGCATGATGGTCACTGACTTTTTTGTCATCCACAAAGCCTGCACTGGTCTGGATCGGTTTATTGGCCAGCACACCGGCAAGTTTCCGATAAGGACCTGTCCCGCATGCCTGAAGACGTTCTTTAATGGTAGGAACTACATCTTTTCCTATATATCTGGAATCCGTTCTTGGGTAAGTAAGGACTTTGTGATTCTCATAGAGCCTCTGCATGATATTCAGAGTTTCCTTTGCAGAAAAGCCGTATTTCTGATTGGCTTCTCTCTGAAGAGTGGTCAGGTCATAGAGCCCCGGTGCATAGGTCTTCTTCGGCTTTCTGGAAACCTTTGTTATGGTAAGGCTGCTTTTTCCTGCCTTTGTCTGGATCTCCTGGGCACGCTCCTTCTTAAAGGTACGGAGCTTCCGCTTTTTCCGTCACGCCAGGTCCAGCGTACATTTCCTGCCTGCAGAGTGATCCCGTAATAATCCTCCGGCTTAAATCCCCGGATCTCCTGCTCTCTTCTTGCGATCATGGCAAGGGTGGGGGTCTGCACACGTCCGCAGGAAAGCTGGGCATTATATTTACAGGTCAGTGCTCTGGTCCCGTTCATTCCCACCAGCCAGTCCGCCTCCGCCCTGGCCTGTGCCGCACGGTAAAGATCATCATAATCATGGCCGTTTTTAAGGTGGGCAAAGCGTCGCGGATCGCTTTGTCCGTTACTGATGAGATCCACAGACGCTTAATAGGTTTATGGCAGTCTGCCTTTGCAAGGATCCACCTTGCTACCAGTTCTCCCTCACGTCCGGCATCTGTGGCAATGATGATCTCTCCGATATCCTTCCTGTAAAGCTGGGTTTTCACCGCATTGTACTGCTTGGAGGTCTGGCGTATCACCACCAGTTTCATTTTCTCCGGCATCATGGGGAGCGTGGAAAGCTCCCATTTGGTATATTTTTTATCGTATTCTTCCGGATCTGCCAGTGTTACCAGATGTCCCAGGGCCCAGGTCACTACATAGTCTTTTCCTTCCAGGGTTCCGTTCCCCTTCTGACTGCAGTGGAGGACTCTGGCAATGTCTCTGGCAACTGATGCTTCTCCGCAATTACTAATGATTTCATATTTTTTTCTTTCACCTCTTACTCTTTGGAGCCTGTTTTTCAGAGCTCCGGGGTTCAATTATTATAGCATGAAAAAAGCACTTCGTCCAGAAAAGGGCCGAAGCCTTTTTCCGTCGAAATGCTCTTTAATCTCATATTACTCTCAGCAGCTGTTCATGCACATTTTCCGCTTATCTTATAGCCCACTCCACGAACTGTTTCCACCAGATCTCCTGCCGGGCCAAGCTTCTGACGAAGAGTACGGATATGTACATCTACGGTTCTGCTTTCTCCGTCGAATTCATATCCCCAGATCTGATTTAAAAGCTGTGTCCTGGAAAGAACCGTACCACTGTTTTTCAGAAGGAGACAAAGCATCTCGTATTCTTTCAGTGTCAGATTCACAGGCTCCTGATCAACAGTTACCTCATGTCTTCCCGGACATACATAAAGATTTTCCATACGATACTCCTCTGCGCCATTGTCCTCTGATCTCCGAAGAAGGGCGCGTACCCTGGAGATCAGCTCCATCATACGAAATGGCTTCGGAATATAATCATCTGCACCGCTGTCCAGACCTACCACGGTATCAAACTCGCTTCCTTTTGCAGTAAGCATGATCACCGGAAGTTTCCGCATATCCGGACGGATACGGATTTTTTTTAAAATAGACAGTCCGTCTTCCTCCGGAAGCATAATGTCCAGAAGCACCAGTGAAGGCAGTTCTTTTTCCAGCGCTTTCCAGAAAAGTGACGGCCTTTCAAACCCCTGTGCCTCCAGTCCCTGACTGTTTAATGTATATACAACAAGTTCACGGATACTTTCATCATCTTCCACAAGATATATCATAATTTTCCTCCAGCTTCATTTTCATCTGATACGTGCAAGTATAAGGTGCATTCGTAAAATCCAGCATAGAAAAAAAGTTAAGTTTATGTAAAATATAGAAATCCTTAAGAAATTTTAATTTGTAAAAGCCAAACGTCAATGTTATGATAAAGCAGAGAGTTGTTTGGAGGTTTTTTATTATGTATTCTTTTATCGTGAATCCCAATTCAAGATCCGGTGAGGGGCGTAATGTCTGGAACCGGCTTCGCAGCATCATGGAAAGTCAGGGGATCTCATATCAGTATTTTCTCACAGAATATGTGGGACACGCCACAGTACTGGCACAGAGGATCAGTGCCGCCGGAACACCGGAGGATCCGGTAACTCTGGTAACTGTAGGTGGTGACGGCACTATTTACGAAGTACTTACCGGGATCATTGATCTGTCTTCGGTTGTTTTTGGATTTATTCCTGTCGGGTCCGGCAACGATTTCTGCCGCAGTATGGGCCTGCCCTTTGATCCTTTTGAAGCGCTTCGCTCTATCCTTGAAAACAGACGGACCATTTCCATGGATGTTCCTGTGCTACATCTTGGCAGCCATTCCTACCGTTTCGGCATCAGTGCAGGAATAGGCTACGATGCAGCAATCTGTCAGGAAGTTCTGATCACACCTGGCAAAAAATTTCTCAACCGTCTGCATATGGGTAAACTCATTTACCTTATGGTGGCGCTGAAACAATTTCTTTTCCTCACCCCGTCCCCGATCACGTTAACGCTTGACGGGAACAAGCCACAAAACTTCAGCAGAACCTGGTTTGCTGCTGTAATGAACCAGAAATATGAAGGCGGAGGCTTTAAATTCTGTCCGAACGCCAGTCCGGAGGATGGTTTACTGGATGTGATCGTTATTGAAGGAATCTCCAAGCTGAAAATGCTGTTCTGCCTGCCGAGCGCTCTCTGGGGAAAACATACCCACATTCGTGGTGTACATATTTTACAGTGCAGGAACGTACATATTACAAGTGTCCATTCCCTTCCTGTGCATAAAGACGGAGAATCCGGCGGAATCCAGCGTGAATTTTCTGTGACCATTGAAAAGAAACCTTTAAAAATCATAATGCCTGTGTTATAGTAGCAGGTAGATACTTAACAAGAAAGAATCTTAAGGCTGACATCAGCCATACCTCAAGAAAAGGAGCGGCAAAATGTTGAGTAAGATAAAAAAATACAGGCACGGTTTTATCATAGCGATCTATTTCGTTGCCTATCTTATCCTGTTTGGATATCTGGAGCACCGGCCTGTACGAGCCTACCATGTTGTACATACTGTTTTTGATGATATGATCCCGTTCTGCGAGATTTTTATTATTCCGTACCTTTTGTGGTTTCCATATGTGATAATGACGGTTGTGTATTTCCTGTTTCGCAATAAGAATAAAAAGGAATATTTCCAGCTGATCTTCAACCTGATGATGGGAATGACGGTTTTCCTTGTTGTTTCCTACATCTATCCGACGTTCAGCATCTCCGCCCTGCAGTATTCCCCAGAAGCAACATCTTTACACGACTGGTGGCTGAGATCTATCGGACAGATACTCCCACCAATATCCTGCCAAGTATCCATGTATTTAATTCCCTGGCTGTTTATTTTGCCATTCATCACTGCCAGGCACTAAAAGACAGGAAATGGCTCCGGCGAGGAGCTCTGATCCTTTCAGTTCTGATCATCCTGTCCACCATGTTTATCAAGCAGCATTCTGTGATCGATGTATGTCTTGGTACCACACTGGCACTGTTCGGCCATCTCCTGTTCTATCCACAGAGAGTGGATAATTACGAGGAACAGCGCTCCCTATCCCATCTGCGCAAGAAGAAGCCAGAACAGAATTTATAAAAGCCCCGTTGGGGGCTTTTTTTAATTAAATCCATAAAACTTCTGACAGATCTTATATGCTGCCACAAACATCTTTCTTCCACCTCTTCCGGGAAGATTGGACACTCTTCCGAAGAGACTTCTCCGAAGCTTCCGGTACAGTCCCATATTCTGGTCCTTGATGTAATCCTGCAGCTCCTGTTTTTTATCCAGGCATTCCTGCGTTGCAGCTCTTACCAGCATGATCGAAGAAACGGTTGTGATGATATCCAGATAGCTGAACATATAAGCACGAAGTCTGCGGTTGCTCACATTAGCCTTCAGATAAGCGTCCACCATCAGTTTGTTTACACGGATCTGCTGATCGATACGCTTGATCATCACTTTCTCATTGACAGACTGATCATCTCTTCCAATAAAATACCGATAGAAATTCACATCCAGATAATAGAGATTTTTCACATAGGGAAGCGGCTCAAACGCAAACAGGTTATCTACGTAGAACGTATGCTTCGGAAGCTCCATTCCACAGTCATGGAGAAGTTTTGTACGGTATATCATGGAATGCATAAGGAGATACTGGCCTTTTTTCATGTGGCGTACCTCATCCCATCCGAAAATCTGGTTTGTCGGAAAACAGTGTCTGTACTGCATGACCTTTTTGCGGGTAGCTCCCTGCTTCTCATAAACGAAATTACTGATGAGAAGATCCACAGTCTCAGCCCCACGTGTCAGTTCATAAAGTGTTTTCAGGACCTCATAATAGGCGTCCTGATTTACCCAGTCATCACTGTCCACAACCTTGAAATAAAGTCCTGTTGCGTTTTTGATTCCTGTGTTGACTGCCTGTCCATGGCCGCCATTTTCCTGATGTATGACTTTTACAATAGTTGGATATTTCTCGGCATAATCGTCTGCGATCTCGGCAGTACGGTCACTGGAGCCATCATCTACAATGATGATCTCCACTTCCTCTCCTGCGATCAGCAGGGAATTGATGCATTTTGACATATAAGCCTCTGAATTATAGCATGGTATTGCTACGCTCAAAAGTTTCATGTGTTTTCCTCCTTCATATATCTGGTGTATGCGCGAAACGCAGATGGTATTGCATATTTTTTATCGGATTCACTCTTATCCACAAACAGAAACTCCCCTTGCGGTGCTTCTTCCAGAGAGGATACAGCGATACGATAAGCACACATCCTCCATTCAATATGGGAAAAATGTGCTTCGCATCCGGCAGTGCTTCGATCCGCAGTGGTTCCAGCCCCATGGCTTTTACCCGGGCAAGTGCTGCCTTCTCCGTCAGATGGCCTTCCACATTGGAAGCTCATAAAGGCCTGCCAGAAGTCCTGTATCCGGACGTTACGGATTGCTGTGCCTGCTCCGTCCTGGATCACAAGGACTGTTCTCTGTTCTGTCGTTCGGGATTTTTTTGGTGCTTTTACGGGAAGTTCTTCTACAGTGCCATGCTTTCTGGCAAGGCAGAAATGCCCCAGCGGACATTCTTCGCACTTTGCTTTTCCGTTTGGAACACAGACTACAGCTCCCAGCTCCATCATAGCCTGGTTGAAATCCCCGGGTCTGTCCTCTGACATCTGCTCTGTAAGGTCATTTTCCACCGATTTCCGTACAGACTGTTTCATGATATCTCCACGGTTTTCGGTGAGTCTTGCGTATACCCGCAGCACATTTCCATCTACTGCAGGGACTTTCTTTCCGTAGGCAATGGACGCAATGGCACCTGCCGTATATCTTCCTATTCCTTTTAACGAGAGAAGTGTCTCAAAATCCTCAGGGATCCTGCCTCCATATTCTTCCATGACATGAACAGCCGCTTTCTGCATGTTGCGTACACGGCTGTAATAGCCAAGGCCTTCCCACAGCTTGATGATCTTCTCTTCCGGCGCCGCCGCAAGGGCTGCTACATCCGGAAGTTCCCGGATAAAGCGCTGAAAATAAGGTTTCACAGCTTCCACTCGGGTCTGCTGGAGCATGATCTCAGATACCAGGTATAATAGCATTGTCTTTATCTCTCCAGGGCAGGATCCTTTGTTTTTATCGTACCATTCAGAAGGGGTTCTGCAATGTTTTCAGGCATATCGTTTCCTTTCTATAATCTTACCGGTATCGGATCACAGATCTTTATGGAATCTTCCGTGATGGCACAGTCATAGGCCAGAATGTGGACACCGGCATCTGCTGCCGCCTTAAGTGTTTCTCCGAATTCCGGATGTGTCTCCCGGTTTGGTTCAAAATACCTTACATCCTTCATCTGGATCACCAGAAGAAGATAAGCCTCATAGCCGTCAGCTGCTGCATGCATAAGCTCACAGAGATGCTTGATCCCCCGTTCTGTAGGTGCGTCCGGAAAGCGCACGATATTATTTTCTTCCAGGGTGACGCCTTTTACCTCGATAAAAGCCTTTCGCTTCCCGGATTCCACATACAGGTCAAAACGGGAGTTTCCATACGTCTTTTCTCTCCTGACAGTCACTTCTCCGGAAAAAGATTTCCGGCTGCCACCCACTCTTCTGCTGCTTTATTTGGGGCCTGGGAATCCATATTGATCCAGCGGCCCTCCTTGTTCACACTGATCAGATCGTATTTCGTTTTCCTGGCAGGATTGTCACTCTTTTCTAGGATCACTTCTGCTTCCGGAACAAGAAGCTCCCGGCATCTGCCCGTATTCTTCACATGGACCGTTTCCAGCTGATCCCCGATCTGCACATGAGCGATAAAACGGTTAGGTCTGTCTTTGAATATACCTCTGATCGTATTCTTATAATTCATAGTTTTTCCCTCGTAACCTTTACTATAACATAAAATCTTCAAAAGCGCAGTTGCTTTTTTTTCTTTTCTCATATAGAATTGTTTTGATGTTACTGAGAATTGAATGAACAGTAACTTGTTTTTGTACTATGTCCGGTACAAAGGGTTGCATTTTTTACATATCATAGTTTTTGGGGAGGTTTTTCTGATGGACAGTATTATTTTTGATGTTGACGGTACGCTCTGGGATTCCACCGGGATCGTAGCTGAGGCCTGGAGCGATTACCTTATCCATACGGAACACATGGATACCGATGTAAGCGCCAAACGACTGATGGGGCTTTTTGGCCAGCTGCTGCCGGATATCGCAAGGCTCTTTTCCCTGAGCTTCCGGAAGCAGAACAGCTTCGTATCATCGACGGCTGCTGCCAGGCAGAGCACGAAGCACTGCTTCGCAAATGTGCTCCGCTGTATCCGGATCTTGAGGAAACACTGAAGATTCTTTCCAGCCGTTTTCCTCTTTTTATCGTCAGTAACTGCCAGGCCGGATATATTGAAGTGTTCCTGAAATCCACAGGCTTCGGACACTATTTCAAGGGCCATCTCTGTCCCGGTGACACCGGCATGGCCAAAGCGGAAAATATCATGAAGATCCGCGAGGACAATAATCTATCCGATCCGATTTATATCGGTGATACCTTAGGAGACTTTAATGCCTGCCGGAAAGCAGGAGTTCCTTTTATCTTTGCCGAATACGGTTTCGGGCAGGTGGATAAACCGGATTACCGGATCACCAGGCCTTTTGACCTTACGGAGATATGCAGATGAGTATGAAAAGATCAAAATCCATAGACCTTACTTCCGGTCCGACTCTGAAACGCTTTCAGAGCTTGCTCTGCCCATCATGGCATCTTCCCTTCTTGGAACTGCTATAATATCACAGATATGGCCTGGATCGGACTTCTGGGCTCCAAGGCAGTTGCCGGTGTCGGTGTGGGCGGCATGTATGTGTGGCTTTCCCAGGGACTGGTAGCCTTCCGCGAATGGGCGGACAGGTAAACACAGCACAGTCCTGCGGCCGGAAGGATTATAAAGAGGCACGTTCCTACGCGGCCAGTGCCCTGCAGATGACCATTCTGTTCGGTCTTTTATTTGCTGCAGCAAGTATTATATTTCTTGATCCTCTGATCGGATTTTTTAATCTGACAGACCCGGAAGCATATTCTTCTGCCAGATCTTATATGCTGATCACCTGCGGACTGATCATTTTTTCCTTCCTGAACCTGACTCTCACCGGACTTTTTACAGCCCAGGGAGATTCCAGGTCTCCGCTGATGGCCAATTTTCTTGGACTTGTGGGAAATATGTTCCTGGATCCGCTCCTGATCCTTGGCATTGGACCTTTTCCACGGCTTGAAACGGTAGGTGCTGCCATTGCCACAGTAACTGCACAGTTCCTGGTTTTTGCAGTGCTGGTTTTCCGGATCTTTACTTCCGGACTGGAACCAAATATACTTCGTGAACTTCATCTTTTTTCACGTTTTCCGGGAAAATTTTATAAAAATATCTTCCGCATTGGTTTTCCAACCGCTATCCAGAGCATGATCTACTGTATGATCTCCATGGTACTGACAAGAATGGTTTCCGCCTTCGGTGCTGCTGCCATTGCTGTCCAGCGTGTGGGCGGACAGATCGAATCCGTTTCCTGGAACACCGCGGACGGCTTTGCCTCTGCCTTAAATGCTTTTACCGCACAGAATTTCGGTGCAAAAAAATACGACCGCATCCGCCATGGCTACCGTATTTCCTTTGGTATCCTGGCAATCTGGGGCTTATCATAACTGCAGCCTTTGTGCTGCTCCCACGCCCAATCTCCGGTTTATTTTTCCATGATCCGGAATCCCTTGGGATTTCTGTAAATTACCTGATCATCATCGGCTTCTGTGAGGCTTTCATGGCCATTGAGCTGATGACCATCGGTGCACTGTCCGGCCTTGGTATGACCAAACTCTGCAGTATCATCAGTATTATCCTGACAGGAGCCAGAATCCCGCTTGCCATGCTGCTGACTCATGCGGGAATGGGACTTAATGGTATCTGGTGGGCACTTTCTCTTACTTCCATTGTAAAGGGAATCATCTTTACTCTGACATTCCGGCAGACCAGCCGAACGAAATTAAAATAAATACAGACAGAAAAACTCCCCGCAAATACCGGAGCCTGATCAGACAGGTTACCGTTTTACGGGGAGTTCTGATATTTTTGATCATTTTTTGATACATTTTGTTCTGAGTACAAACAGAAATACCGCAAGTATCACAAACAGAATTACTACATAGGCGATCTTTGCTGCTACACTTGTGGTGAATGCGTCAACTCCTGTAGCCACTCCGATAAGTATCAGACAGATTCCTGAAGCCTTTTCCATTTTTTTCTCATCATACTTCTGGTTTCTGGCCTGTGTGTTTCCGCCTTTCATAAAAATGGAACCGTGTCCGGTAAAAAGCATAAAGCCTACTACCAGTGCTGCGATTGTAAGTATAAAGCTGAATGACTGATCAAACATAATATTTTCCTCCTGCTAAAGAACAGGAGCCACACACCGGATCACCGGCTGGCTCCTGTTTGTTTTTTGATTACAGATCCGATCAATAGAAACAAACGATCGGAACGTTATACTGGATAATGTTGTAAAGCTCTCCCGCTTTATCCGGCGGCATATTGATACAGCGTGGGAACCTCCGGTCAGATACCGGTCGCCTCCAAAATACGGCTGCCAGTCTGCATCATGGAATCCAATGCCTCCGTTAAACGGCATCCAGTAGGTTACCGGCTGTTCATAGGAATAGGTTCCGTCTGCTTTCTTGGTGCCACGGAGCACATCCGGGCTCTTCTTATAGTACAAGGTGAAGATTCCAGGAGGTGTTTTTCTCTCCGGATCACTTGCAAGTCCGGATACGATATCTGATTCAAAAATCACATTTCCATCCTGATAATACCACATATACTGTTCTGTAAGGTCCACTTCAATGTAGGTATTTCCCAGATCATTCACACCATAAGAATTGGCTCTCATGGAATAAACCGGCTCTCTGGTCGTCTGAGCCCCGGACTGGATCTCCTGGGTAAGCTGTGCCACCTCTCCGTCCTGATCGATTTTCCAGCCATATGCAGAACCGGAAACCGAAACAGTTCTTCCGCTTGTTGTCTGGAACTGACGCTCTGTACCTACTGTATCATGATCCGCAGCAAGCTGTGCCACATAATCCACGATATGCTGTTTGAAGGATGCATCATCCTGGATCAGCTGCCCCTTTTCGCCAAACTGTAGCCAGTTTTTGATTGTGCTTCCATCAAGTGTTACTGTCTCATCTCCAATGTGTAGGTGATGCTTGCCCTCGCAAAGTTATTATATGCATCCACCGTTGCCTGCAGATCTGCATTGTCACTGGTCACATCTGCCTTCACGTAAGCATCCGGGTTACTGCCGAAATCCACTTCACCTTCATCGTTGCTGATAGCATCACTGATCATCTGATAGGCTTCTTTTACCTTCAGCTGACTTCCCTCTGTATCCGGCACGATCGTAAATTCGGAATCATTAAAGCTTACGTACGCATTCTCCGGTGCTACCTGATTCTCTTTCCGGGCACAATTCAGTCCTTTCACTTCTGTCTCCAGCTTTAACTTATCAAAAGCAGTCTGCTCACTGGCCGTGTAAGTCGTCTTTTCAAAAAAACCTTTCACCCATTCGTAGGCTTCTGCTCTTTCAGAAACTTCAGAACTTCACCACTGGATATATAACGATAATCAATATCCGCTCCCTCTATGGTCTGCGTATCCTGATTTCTGGCCTTTACCTGGATGGAATAGCCTTCCATTTTTTTGCGATTTCCTGCTCCACCTCATATGCAGTCCTGTTGGAGCTGTCAATCCCGTTGATCGTTGTGCCCTCAAAGAAATGACTGGTGTAATAATAGGATAATCCTGCATATGCACAGCCCACCACTACAAAAACCATGGCAGCGATCATTCCGGTCACCTTCAGTGCCTTATGCTTTTTCTTTTCGGGTATAACGATAGGTTCAAATTCAGATTCATCGATAGGTACGTAGGTGATTTTCCTTGGCCTTGCTGATTTCGAAGGTCTTGCCGACTTGTGAGCAGCTGATCTGTCTTTTTTATTTTCAGGATGAGGCTCTCCTACAGCATCACTGACAATCTTTGCCATGGCATCATTGATCCTGTCCTCGATATCCCTCTTTTCATCGTTGCTCATATTTATCCACCTCTATGTTCATGTGCCTTTCAAAAAGGCACCTTTCCATTGATACTTTCTGGTCTTACTCACCAGCCTTTTCATTATATCATACTTTCCAGAAATTGCATCTCATTTCATGGTTTTTTTATAACTTATTTGTACCGTACAGCTTCCGCGCCATATCTTTCATAACATAGAAGTACATTACCCAAAGGAGCACCGTCGCAAAGATCCAGGCCACCGGACTTGCAAGACAGGTACCGATATAGCTGCTTTTTCCGGCCGCAATGGTAGCGGTGATCCCTCTTCCTGCAAGCTCAGCCACACCGGCCATCATAGGAAGAAGACCATATCCCATTCCCTGGATCCCGTTTCGCAGCACATTGACAAAATACAGAGGAATAAAAAACAATGCCACGCATTTTACATAGATTGCTACCATAGGAAGTACTTCTCCAATGTTATCTGAGATAAACAGATATGCGAAATATTTTCCCGCAAAGAACAGAAAACCGCCAACAACAACAGAATATACAATTCCTATAAAATGCGAAGCCCGAAAACCTTCCCGCACTCTCTCAAGCTTTCCGGCTCCGATATTCTGTGCATTGTAGGTAGCGCTGGCAGTTCCCTGTGCCACAAATGCCTGGGTGAAGATCTGCTCGATCTTACTTCCAGCTGTAAACGCCGCCACCGCATAGGAGCCAAGCATATTTAAGGCGGACTGTACCATCATGGTTCCGATCGCCGTGATAGAATACTGCAGTCCCATTGGGATTCCCACACCGATCTGCTTGGCTGCGAGGTTACGTCTGAAATACCAGTCTTCTTTTTTCATACGGAGCTCCGGCACAAACTTCCAGATATATACCAGACATAAGACTCCAGAAACTCCCTGGGAAATAATGGTAGCCCAGGCTGCTCCAGGTGCTCCCAGCTTAAACACGATGATAAATACAAGGTCAAGCACAATATTCAGCATTGCAGATAAGATCAGAAAATACAGTGGTACCTTACTGTTTCCCAGTGCACGGAGGATACTGGCCAGGATATTATATAATGCCTGGGCAAAAATCCCTCCGCAGATGATCATAACGTAAGCATATGCATCCTTGAAAATATCATCCGGCGTGTGCATAAATTTCAGAAGTGCATGCATACCTGTCATGCTGACTGCTGTCATCACTGCCGAGATCAGCGCTGTCAGGATCAGTGCATTTCCCACGGTCTGACGCATCTCATCCATTTTTCCCGCACCGTACTTCTGTGCAGTCAGTACGGTAAAACCGGCAGTAAGTCCAGAAGAAAGCCTATGATCAAAAAGATGATAGTTCCTGTTGAGCCAACTGCCGCCAGTGCCTTTGTTCCTACAAATTTTCCTACAACCACCGCATCTACCATATTGTAGAACTGCTGAAATACATTACCGATAAATACCGGGATCGTAAATCCCAGGAGCACTTTTACCGGTTTTCCCTGCGTCATGTCTGTTTTCATGAAATCTTCCTTCCCCCCATTTAATTTGATCGTTCATAAACTTTGTGCTGCTTTTTGTTATTCTTTTTATTATTCTTTCTGTAACTTTACAGTTACTCAAAAGTTACCTGTTTTTATGTATCAGAGGGATTATAGTTGAAATGGAATGATTTTACAAGATGATTTTTGAAAATTTTTTTTCATGTGTGGAAGCAGGAACGATCGGATAAAAAACCGCAGATCCGTAAAAATCTGCCGGGATTCCGTGAAACTTATTTATTTCTCAACAAGAAGAGACTCTCCTGTCATTTCCTTCGGCTGCTCCATACCCATAAGCTGGATCAGAGTCGGAACGATATCTGCAAGACATCCGTTCTCACGAAGTGTGTATTTCGGATCTGCATTTACAAGGATAAAGGTACCGGGTTAGTTGTATGAGCTGTCCATGGCTCACCTGTTTCATAATTTACAAGCTGCTCTGCGTTACCATGGTCAGCACAGATAAAGAGCTGTCCGTCAACCTCTTTGATCGCCTCTACAGCCTTACCGACACACGCATCAACAGTCTCAACAGCCTTGATCGCAGCTGCCTCAACACCTGTATGGCCAACCATATCCGGGTTAGCAAAGTTGATGATGATCACATCATACTTGTCAGACTTGATCGCCTCTACAAGCTTTTCACAAACCTCCGGTGCGCTCATCTCCGGCTGCATATCGTAGGTCGGAACCTTCGGGGATTTTACAAGGATTCTGTCCTCTCCTTTGTTTGGCTCCTCAACACCACCGTTGAAGAAGAATGTAACATGTGCATATTTCTCTGTCTCGGCGATACGTGCCTGTGTCATATCGTGAGCTGCAAGGTACTCACCGAAGGTATTGTGAAGAAGAACCTTGTGGAATGCTACCAGCTTATTCTGGATGGTATCATCATACTCTGTGAAGCATACGAATGTGGTATCCAGTCTCTTTGCTCTCTCAAAGCCCTTAAAATCGTCATCACAGAAAGCTCTTGTGATCTCTCTTGCACGGTCCGGACGGAAGTTGAAGAATACAACGGAATCCTTATCGGAAATAGTTGCAACCGGTTTGCCGTCTTTCTCGATAACAGTCGGAAGCACAAATTCATCTGTCTTGTCAGCATCATAGGAAGCCTGAACTGCTGCTGCAGCATCTGTTCCCTTTACGCCTTCGCCCTGTGTAAGAGCTTTATATGCAAGCTCAACACGATCCCAGCGGTTATCACGATCCATTGCGTAATAACGTCCGGAGATCACACCGATCTCACCAACGCCGATCTCTTTCATTTTGGCTTCCAGCTGCTCTACAAACTCTTTACCGGATGCAGGCGGTGTGTCACGTCCATCCAGGAAACAGTGTACGTAAACTTTCTTAAGTCCCTCTCTCTTTGCCATCTCAAGAAGTCCATAGAGATGTGTATTGTGGCTGTGTACACCACCGTCAGAAAGAAGTCCCATAAAATGGATCGCGGAATCATTGTCTTTTGCGTTCTTCATAGCAGTAAGAAGTGCCTCATTCTTGAAGAAATCGCCGTCCTGGATCTCTTTTGTGATTCTTGTAAGCTCCTGGTATACGATACGGCCTGCGCCCATGTTCATATGACCAACCTCGGAGTTACCCATCTGTCCGTCCGGAAGACCTACCGCAAGACCGCTGGCATTGCCTTTTACAAACGGATAATCTTTCATAAGTCCGTCCATAACCGGTGTTTTTGCCTCATATACAGCATTTCCGTCATGTCTGTCATTGAGTCCGTATCCATCAAGGATCATTAAAACTGTTGGTTTTTTGCTCATAATTTTCCCCTTCTTATCTTTGATCGAAAATCTGTCCGGCACAGCTCTTCAATGATTCTGAAACCCTCTGTACCATTCAGGATTCTTTTGTTTTCCATTTTATATAGTACCAAAATCCAGAAATTTTGCAACGTTTTCTTTGACAAAAATTTGTCTGTTTCCAATTTCCTGACACTGATGCGCTGATCTGTAAATTTATGCGAAAGATATTATTTCTGGTATACACGGATCAATAGAAGAAATCTTTCTTACAGATGCGCTATTTTCCAGCTCTTCCTTGACCTTAAAGAAAGCGCCCTCACTTACAAGTTTAGTGATCACAACAACCTCTGCAGTATCCGGTCTCTTGCTTTCTTTCTGCATGATCTGTGCCACGCTTGCCTGATATTTTGCAAATGCTCCAGGATCTCAGCCAGCACACCGCAGCGGTCCTCTACCTGCAGGCGGAGAAAATAGCGGTTATGGGTATCTGCCATATCTTTTACCGGAAGTGTCTTATAGCAGGTGCAGCCTACTCTTCCGCAGCAATCTGCCTTCATATTACGAACTACCTCAAATACATCACCGGCAACCGCACTTGCTGTAGGAAGCTCACCTGCTCCACGTCCATAGAACATGGTATCTCCTACTGCATCTCCGTGTACAAAAACCGCATTATAAGAATCATTGACGGATGCAAGGGGATGCTCTGCCGGAATCAGCATCGGGCAGACATAGGCCTCAACGCCGTCCTCCTGACAGCGTGCAACACCCAGAAGCTTGATCTCGCAGCCCATTTCTTTTGCGTAACGGATATCCTTTGCCGTGATCTTTGTGATTCCTTCTATATGAACATTATCAAGGGTAACTCTGGAATTAAAGGCAACTGATGCAAGGATAGCAACCTTTCTTCCTGCATCAATTCCTTCGATATCTGCGGTAGGATCTGCCTCTGCATATCCAAGCTCTGTAGCAAGCGCAAGTGCATCTGAAAATTCCATTCCTTCCTGGGACATCTTGGTAAGGATAAGTTCGTAGTTCCGTTTACGATTCCCATAACTTCCGTTACATGGTTGGCCTCAAGGCTGTTCTTCAGCGGCTGATGATCGGGATTCCTCCGGCAACTGCTGCCTCAAACAGAAAATCCTTCTGTGCTGCCCGGGCAGTTTCCAGGATCTCTTTTCCGTGGACTGCGATCAGATCCTTATTTGCAGTTACAACGTTCTTGCCGGCTTTCAGTGCTGCAAGGATATAAGTACGTGCCGGCTCGATCCCACCGATCAGCTCGATCACAATATCAATGGAAGGATCTCCCTCAATATCTGCCCAGTCCGTTGTAAGAACAGAAGGATCATCTACCTTCCCGGATGCTTTCTCAAGGTTACGCACCAGGATCTTTGTGATCTTTACCTGGCATCCAAGCTTAGCTGTCATTTCCTGCTCCTGGCTTTTGATCACTTTATATACACCGGTCCCTACTGTTCCGAGACCAAGAAGGGCCGCATTTACGACTTTTTCGTTCATTTTCTGATGTCCCCTTTCCGTTTTTTCCAATTTTATCAGAGTAACTCCTATGTTATGGCAGAAAACGCTTTTTGTCAAGTTCCGGCAGAGGAAGCAATTCCAGCCAGCTGCCAAAAAGTCCGGTGATCAGCTCCTGCACCATAGCTTTTGACTGTGGTTCCAGTTTATCCAGCTGGCGCACCATGGCAGCCAGACTTTTCAGACCGCCTTCCTGGATTTGGGAAATGGTATCTGCTCCGGTTGCTTCCAGCACAGAAAAGAGTTCCCCGATGAGATGCTCTCTCTGCTTTTCATCCATATGGTCGATCCATTTATGAAGACTTCGGTCTGACGCCGCAGCTCTTCTTGTCAAACTTTCTTTCTCTATAAAGGATGGCCCCATTACCTCCCAGGTAAAAGCATCATGCTGCAGGATTCCCTTCTGTGTACTGGCTACGATCAGCGGATCTTTCTGGTGGCTGAGCAGCATCCCGATCACAGATGCCTCGGGAATGATACGAGTGACTTTTGGCAAAACCCTTTCCACTCTTCCGGGACTGAAAAATCCTTCCGGAAAACCCGGACCATCATTATCATAGACAGAAAGAATCTTTTCCTGCAGGATGTCACTGCACTGCATCGCTGTATACATAGCCAGATTTCCTCCTTTGGAATGACCGCCGATCCGCAGCATGGACTGTATATAAGTTCCATGCGTTTCCAGATATTCCAACGCTTTTCTGTGCGAAGGAACAACTCCGTTGCTTAAGTTAAAATCCTCCTTCCACCCCACAATGGTATCATCGGTTCCACGAAATGAAATATATGTGGTTCCATCATCCAGTCCTATAGTCACTGCCGCAAACTGCTGAGCCTGACGGGAAAGGATTTCATTGACAAAGCCTCCTACTGTACATTCCGGAATCTCTCCGCACAGGCCATTTTTTCAAGGAGCACCGGTGTATTCTGCAGAATGCGCTTTCTGCTTTCAGATCCTTCTTTATTTCCCGTCTGGAAAAAGCCGCAAAGAGTTCTTCTACAGAAAGAGTATTTCCGTTTTTTACTTCTGCCATCTCATCCAGATCAAGATAGGAAACACGCCAGTATCAGATTGTCAACTTCATTAAAGGGTGACTGCTCAAAGGTAATATCTCCTCTCCAGTCAAGATAATCCAGAATATTCCCCATAAAATCCTCCACAAATGATCATATAAGCGTCTTACGCACAGCTGCAGGCTTTCTTTCTATTATAATACGTAACGGCTGCATCACAGTACAGCCATCTGATGCGTTTCTGCCGTTATCAGATAACCGTTTTCTGAAACGACATACCCTGCCAGATATTTATTGTTATCATACCATAAATCCTGATCATTTGCGCCTTTCATCCATTTTTTTTCTGAGATAAAGGATGTAATGAATGCAGCCGCAGGTAAAAGCCGGAAACAGTATCGACAAGCCTGCTGCTGACATCATATAGATCACTGCCCCTTTCCACCATCCGGTGTTCCTGCCACAAAGCAGTAGAACATGGTAGCTGAAAAATACAGTGTGATCACCACTGAAATTAAGATTTTAAAAAACTTCCTCATTGCTTCTCCTTTCTGTAGTGTCGATATAAGGACACTGTTGTGATTCCAATTTTACCTTCATAATAAGATTAATTCAAGGATGAATCGGACAGGATATATATATGATAAAATATGACAGATTTTGGGTCACGATGAAGGAGCGTGGGATCACTCAGTATGATCTTTATGAACATTACCAGATTACCCGTTCACTTCTGGACAGACTCCGAAAAAATAAAAATGTTGAAATTTATACCATAGACAGGCTGTGTTCCATTCTCCACTGCGAGATCGAGGACATTGTGGAACATGTTCCCGAGCCTGACGAAAGGAACGAACATACAGAAAAAGCTTCAGTGAAAAACAATCCTTACTCTGAAGATAAGAAAAACTCTCTCTGACTGTGATCAGATGCAGCTTTTTGTTGGCTGTGCTATCCGTGTCAGGGAGAGTTTTTCTGGTTTTTCTATAAGAAGATATAAAAAGGGGCCGAAGCCCCTTTTTAAGTGGATCTTATTTGTAGTTTACGATCTTTCCGAAATCTGGTTTCAGGGAAGCGCCGCCTACAAGACCGCCGTCGATGTCAGCCTGAGCGAATAAGTCAGGAGCTGTTGCAGCGTTTACAGATCCGCCGTACTGAATACGGATCTCTGCTGCTGTAGCATCATCATAGATCTCAGCGATGCATTTACGGATATCAGCGCAAACCTCCTGGAGCCTGCTCTGTTGTAGCTGTCTTACCTGTTCCGATAGCCCAGATCGGCTCGTAAGCGATAACTGCTGTCTTAGCCTGATCAGCTGTAACACCCTGGAATCCAACCTTAACCTGCTGACGGATGAAATCCATTGTCACGCCCTGCTCTCTCTGAGTAAGTGTCTCGCCGCAGCACATGATCGGTGTGATACCATGCTCGAAAGCTTTGAGCATTTTTTTGTTAACGTCTTCGTTTGTCTCACCGAAGTACTCTCTTCTCTCGGAATGTCCAAGTACTACGTACTTAACGCCTGCATCTACGAGCATAGCCGGAGCGATCTCGCCTGTGTAAGCACCTTTCTCCTCGAAGTACATGTTCTCAGCGCCAACCTGGATGTTTGTTCCTTTAGCTGCCTCAACAACAGGAATGATGTCGATAGCCGGTACGCAGAACACTACATCAACTTCGTCGTTAACAACAAGCGGTTTTAAAGTCTCAACCAGCTTTACAGCCTCGCTTGGTGTCATATTCATTTTCCAGTTTCCAGCAATAATTTTCTTTCTTGCCATTGTTTTATCTCCTTTTTTGTGTTTATGGAACACTTTATTTTTTTATCAGTCTTTATCGTTAGCTGCAGCTACACCCGGAAGCTCTTTTCCTTCAAGGAACTCAAGAGATGCACCGCCACCTGTGGAGATGTGTGTCATCTTGTCGCCATATCCAAGGATATTTACTGCTGCTGCGGAATCACCGCCACCGATGATCGTTGTTGCATCTGTCTCAGCAAGAGCTTTTGCAACTGCCTCTGTACCATGTGCAAAGTTCGGCATCTCGAAGCATCCATCGGTCCGTTCCATACAACTGTCTTAGCATCTTTAACAGCATCTGCAAAAATCTTCTCTGTCTCTGTTCCGATGTCCATTCCTTCCCATCCGTCCGGAATTTCACCACGTTTAACGATCTGGATGTTGCAGTCGTTGGAGAAGGCATCACCGATTCTGTTATCTACAGGAAGAAGAAGTTTCACACCCTTCTCCTCTGCTTTCTTCATCATGTCGAGAGCATACTGAAGGTAATCATCCTCGCAGAGGGATGTTCCGATGTGTCCGCCCATAGCTTTGGAGAATGTATAGGACATACCACCACCGATGATCAGTGTATCTACCTTATCAAGAAGGTTGTTGATTACAGAGATCTTGCTGGAAACCTTAGCACCGCCAAGAATTGCAACGAATGGTCTCTCTGGATTATTTACAGCGTTTCCGAGGAAATCGATCTCTTTCTGCATCAGATATCCTACAACTGCTGTCTTAACATATTTGGTAACACCTACGTTGGAGCAGTGAGCTCTGTGAGCAGTTCCGAATGCATCGTTTACGAATACATCGCAAAGAGAAGCAAGGTCTTCGCTGAACTTATCTTCGTTCTTTGTCTCTTCTGCACGGTAACGTGTATTCTCAAGAAGAATTACATCGCCATCTTTCATCTCAGCAACAGCAGCTTTTGCGTTTGGTCCTACTACCTCAGGATCTGCTGCAAATTTCACTTCCTGTCCAAGAAGCTCAGAAAGACGAACAGCTACAGGTGCAAGAGAAAGCTCCGGTTTCGGCTCTCCCTTCGGTTTTCCGAGGTGGGAGCAGAGGATAACCTTTCCGCCGTCTGCGATCAGTTTCTTGATTGTAGGAAGAGCAGCCACAAGACGATTCTCGTCTGTGATCTTTCCATCCTGAAGCGGAACGTTAAAGTCACATCTTACAAGTACTCTCTGTCCTTTTACATTGATATCATCAACACTTTTTTGTTCAGCATTTCTATATCTCCTTAACTTTTATTTCTGCCGGAAGCAGATCAATAAGGGCGAGCGGTATTGTTGTCCGCTCTGTCAACAGTCATTTCCTCAGATATTCTTTTGTTTGATCTTTTGGAAAAAAAGGGCCCGGTCCTCTTCAGACCGGACCCTTTCTGAGTCTATTCTTCTACACTCGTTCGCTGAAAATTAAGCGTTCAGAAGGCTTCCGAAGTGCTTGATTGTACGAACCATCTGGCTTGTGTAGGAGTTCTCGTTGTCATACCAGGAAACTACCTGAACCTCTGTTGTGCCATTCTCAAGTGGAAGTACCATTGTCTGAGTAGCATCGAAGAGGGAACCAAATCTCATACCAACGATATCGCTGGATACGATCTCATCCTCGTTGTATCCGAAGGACTCGTTAGAAGCTGCTTTCATAGCTGCGTTGATCTGCTCTTTTGTAACATTTCCTTCAACTACTGCTGTAAGGATTGTTGTAGAACCTGTTGGGGTAGGAACACGCTGTGCAGAACCGATAAGTTTGCCGTTAAGCTCTGGGATAACAAGTCCGATAGCTTTAGCAGCACCTGTGCTGTTCGGAACGATATTAACTGCAGCTGCACGGGATCTTCTCAGATCGCCTTTTCTCTGCGGTCCGTCAAGTGTCATCTGATCGCCTGTGTAAGCGTGGATTGTGCACATGATACCAGATTTGATCGGTGCAAGATCGTTAAGAGCCTTAGCCATTGGTGCAAGGCAGTTTGTTGTACAGGAAGCTGCGGAGATGATCTTGTCCTCGTTTGTAAGACCCTGATGGTTTACGTTGTAAACGATTGTCTTAAGGTCGTTTCCAGCCGGAGCGGAAATAACTACGTGCTTAGCACCTGCATCGATATGAGCCTGAGCTTTGTCTTTAGATGTGTAGAAACCTGTGCACTCAAGAACTACGTCTACACCGATCTCTCCCCAAGGAAGCTCTGCAGCGTTAGCCTTAGCATAGATTTTGATCTCTTTTCCGTCTACTGTGATGGAATCCTCTCCTGCTTTAACTGTATCAGCAAGAGCATATCTTCCCTGTGTAGAATCATATTTTAATAAGTGAGCAAGCATTTTAGGAGATGTAAGGTCATTGATTGCTACAACCTCGAATCCCTCTGCTCCAAACATCTGACGGAATGCAAGACGACCGATACGTCCAAAACCATTAATTGCAACTTTTACTGCCATGATAAATTCCTCCTATGAATTGAATGGTGATTAAATCGTTCCTTTGTTAAAGAAACATCAACCTGTTTCATATTGTACCTAATTCCAAACAAAAATTCAAGAGCATTTTATAAAAAAGAACATTAAAATAAATATTAAGAAAATTTCTGAAAAATGTGCTATAATTCTCTGATAGAAAGTTCTGTCCTGCTGAGCGCCAAAAGAGATATCCCTGCTCCCTTCCGGGAGCCTTACTTTTCCGGCTTCATAGCAGGCAGATATGATCATTGTCACAGAATATAAAGGCTTGAATATGGAGGTACAAAATGGACCAGAAAATTTTATGGGACTGCCATATGCACTCCTCTTTTTCCGCAGATTCCGATACACCGATGGAAAGATGATCCAGACTGCCGCAGACAAGGGTCTCATGGGAATCTGTTTTACTGAACATTTTGATCCGGATTATCCTGATACTCCGGAAAATCTTGATTTTTCCCTGAACATCCCTGCATACCGCCAGAAGCTTGAGAGTCTTGCGGATGCTTTTAAAAACCAGATCCAGGTTAACTTCGGGATCGAGCTTGGACTTCAGCCTCAGCTTGCAGAATCTTTTTCCGATCTTCTGAAGGAAGTTCCTTTTGATTTCGTTATTGGTTCCTCCCATGTGGTGCACGGATACGATCCTTATTATCCTTCTTATTTTGAGGGCCGTAAGGAATCCGCATGTTACATGGAATATTTTGAATCCATCCTGGAAAATATCGCTGCTTTTGATGAGATGGATGTGTATGGACATATCGACTATGTAGTACGTTATGGTCCAAATCGGAACCGTCAGTATTCTTATGGAAGATATAAGGAGAGTCCTGGACGAGATCCTGCGGACACTGATCCGCAAAAATGTGGGGATCGAGCTGAACACAGGCGGTTATCACTATGGGCTTGGTGAACCAAATCCATGTGTCAATATTATCCGACGCTACCGTGAGCTTGGCGGTGAGATCATCACCATTGGTGCAGATGCCCATACTCCGGATAAGATCGGCTATGCTTTTGACAAGGCAGCTGATATTTTCCGTGAATGTGGTTTTTCCTATTATGCTGTATTTAAAAATCGTCGCCCTATTTTTCATAAACTGTAGCTCTGTTTCTCTCTCACGTGAGAGAGTTTACACTTTTATACCGAAAATATCATTTTATCTAAGGAGGAACTCTATATGTCAACAAAAAGACTCCAGAAAAAGAAAGCTGCCATGCAGGCAAAAAAAGAAAAGCAGCTGAAAAAAAATACCCCTGCTGCCAAATCTGTTGAAAATACTAAAGTCGAAGTAAAAAAACTTGAAACCGTAAAGAAGGAAACGCTTAAAGTCGAGACCTCTAAAACTGAACCGATCAAGGTTGAAACTTCAAAGACTGAGCCAATCAAGGTTGAAACTTCTAAAACCGAGCCGATCAAAGTTGAGACTTCTAAAACCGAGCCGATCAAAGTTGAAACTTCTAAAACTGAGCCGATCAAGGTTGAGACCTCTAAGACTGAACCGGCGAAAGTTACTACTTCCAAGACCGAGCCTCTGAAAGTCGAAACCTCCAAGGAGGACACAGCTTACGATGCCCTCTACGAGAAACGTCTGAAACACTACTACAATGATCTGAAATGGCTCTACTGTGAACTGTTCCGCGATCATCCGGAAGTTGCCGGCACATTCTCAAGCCTCACAAAAAAGATGAAAGAGATTTACCGTGAGCGCTCTCTTTCCATGAAGGAAGCTGACCAGACCTGCGTTGCTGATCCTGACTGGTTCCGTAAGACTACTTCACCGGAATGGCTGTAAATCCTGCTGACTTCGCAGATACTCTTTCCGGTCTATCTGATAAACTGGACTATATCAGCGAATGCAAAGCAGACACTCTGTACCTGACAGATCTTTTCCAGGCAACCTCCAATTGCTCCCTTTGCATTATCCCGGAGATCGGAACCTCCGAAGATCTGTACACACTTGCAGCTAACTGTAGGAAAGCAGGTATCCGCCTGGCTCTTGAGATCCCGTTAAGCCTTTCTGTGGATGACCCACAGTCCGGTGCGCGTGTGTGCTCCAGACTCCGGCTTATTTCAATGCAATGCTTCTTCAGATCCTGGAACTTGCAAATGAAGGTGCTTCTGTATTCAGCTTGGTGTCCTTCCGATGATGCCGGAAGAAAATCTCTGGAAGCTTCACTCTCTGCTACGTATGACCAGAATGGTGTGTGAGATCGTATGCCCCGGAATTCTTCTCCTTGGCGAAACAGACCGCCCACCTGCAGAGGCTGCTGCATTCGGCGGAACTTCCGATATGCCGGAACTTCACATTGTAAACAGCACCCGGCTGATGTCCGATCTCTGGCATACCGTTGCCACAAAGGACACTGCCCTTCTCCGCCGGGGAATTGACAGAGCTGCAGACCTTCCGCAGGCACCGGTATTCCAGAATTACCTCCGTAACCGCAACACTGTACGTTGGAACCTAGACTATGATTTCCTGAAAGGAAGCTTTATCACAGAAGGACCTCACAGAGATTATCTGAATGAATTCCTGGCAGGTATTTTCCCTGATTCCTTTGCCCGGGGTGAAATTTATGTAAATCCGGAAAACGAGGAATCTGAGCTCTGCGGAACAACCGCATCTCTTGCAGGAATTGAGCGTTTTGATTATGAAGGAAATATGGAGGGTGTCAGCCGGGAATCCGCTATGACGTAACACTTCATGCATTGCTTCTTTCCCTCCCCGGAATTCCGGTACTTCGAAGCGGTGACGAGGTCGGACAGCTGAATGACTACACCTATAAAGCAGACATTTCCAAAGCATCTGATCCCCGCTGGCTCCACAACGGACGTTTCAACTGGCACTTGCAGGAACAGAGCCGATGTCGAAACGATTCAGGGACGCATTTTCAACAGCCTTGAGCAGCTGGAATCCATCCGCGCCAGCCATCCGGTATTTGCACCTGAAGTTCCTGCACATACGGTGGAAACCTGGGAAAGGGCTCTCCTTGCCCTGGTAAGAGAAACTTCTGAAGAAAGCTGATCTGCATCTACAATTTCAGTGATCAGGATAAGGTAGCCTGGATCAACGAACAGGACGGTACTTACACAGATCTTCTCACAGGAGTTCAGAGAGACGCACAGGCTGTAGAGATCCCTGCCTTCGGATTTATCTGGCTTATGCACACGAAATAATAACTTCGTCAGGCGGATATCCACAATCTGCATTCTCTACACAGATCTGCACCGGATAACTTCTCCACAGTTTATTCGCCCAAAAAAAGGTTACTGTTCACTCCGTTCTCAGTAACACACCTCGCGGGATATTACCAGTGAACAGTAATCAAAAAAGAACACTGCCATTTTCAACGGGCAGTGTCCTTTTTTATTTCTCATATTATTATTTTCTCAGCTTATCAATAAATGCGGCAAATTTCCCCTGTTCCCCACTATCCAGCGAACGACTGTAAATATTTCTGAGCCAGGCCGTGATCACATCGATCAGGATCGGAGAAAATGTCATCAAAAGGAACACCAGAATGATCATTCCGAATTCCAGAGATCCCAGTGTCAGAAGATTCTGCAGAACCACCGCCGCACCGAAAAAGATCACCTGCATACTGTAAATGATCACCTTTCGATAGGTATTCAAAGGCGCATAAACCGTCTTAAGTGCCGCCATATAATTCCATCCTGTCACAAGCACACAGGCTGTATTCAGCATGGCATTGGAATGGTATACATTCTGGCATACCAGCATCACACTGAACACACAGCCCGTGATGGTCACAGCAGCCGGAAATGCATTCATAAACACATGACGCAAAAATGTATGGTCGATCTTCTCATAATTATTCTCCTGTGCCAGAAGGAACGTAGGAATACCAACAGCACAGGCACTGATCAAAGACATCTGGATCGGCTCAAAAGGATAAGAATCCCCGAAGAAGATCGTAATCAGTGACAGCAGCACGGAAAAATCGTTTTGATCAGAAACATAGATGCCGCAGTACGGATATTATTTACAACCCGGCGTCCCTGATTCACGATTTCCGGCATTGCTGCAAAATTAGAATCCAGCAATACCACATTGGCAATATTCTTGGCGGCATCACTGCCCTCAGCCATGGCAATACTGCAGTCCGCCTCTTTAAGCGCCAGAACATCATTGACACCATCACCGGTCATGGCAACCGTATGCTTCTGAGCCTGCAAAAGACTTCACCATTGCCTGCTTCTGCTGAGGTGTTACACGTCCGAACACACTGTATTCTGCAACTGCCTCGTCCATCTGTTCCTGGGTTGTGATCGTTGTCGCATCTATATAATGCTCTGCATTTTTAAGACCTGCACGTCTGGCAATTGCAGAAACTGTCACCGGATCATCACCGGAGATCACTTTCAGATCAACACCCTGACTTTCGAAATATGCCAGCGTATCCGGTGCCTCTGCACGGATCACATCCGTAATAAGCAAAAGTCCGACAGGTTCCAGTCCCCCCGGAAGCTCCGCACCCTCACTCACATTTACACTATGGGCAAGGACCAGCACACGAAGACCTTCCTCTGCAAATCCGCCACAATACTCCATCAATTCCGGGTTCCCTTCCGGGAAAAGAAACTGCGCTGCACCCATCAGATAAGTACCTGCATCTGTAAATGCAGCTCCGCTGTACTTCCTGTCAGAAGAAAACGGGATCACATGATCCAGCTCCATATCCTGAGATACTTTAAATCTTGCCCTGAGTGCATCGGCAGTGGCATTCTGATCCTTCAGCACAGAAAGCAGATTTCCCATGATATGCTCGATCTCCCGGAGCTTCTCCGGATTTTCCTGACTGTGTTTCTCCGGGTCAGTGTCTGACTTTTCCTGCAATACGAGATTCGCGCTTCCATCCTCCTTTGCGATAGCATCTGTTGCTGAAACTGCAGAGGCAGCAGAACTTTCAGTTCCATCGCTGTCACCTTCGCCGGATTCAGGATCTTTCCCGGATATTTTCTCGGAAATCTCATCATACACCGGCGGATAGCTTTCCACCGCTTCCACACACATGGTACCCTCTGTGATAGTTCCTGTCTTATCCAGACAGAGCGTATCCACGCGTGCAAGAGTTTCTATACAGTACAGTTCCTGCACCAGCGTCTTCTTCTGAGCCAGCTTCAGTGCCCCCAAAGTCAGTGCCACACTGGTAAGAAGGACAAGCCCCTCCGGATCATTCCCAGGACCGCTGCAACCATATTGACAACAGAATCCCGGATATTATCTCCCACAAAATAGTACTGTTTATAAAAAAGCAGCGCCCCCATTGGTACGATAATGATACTGATCACCTTCAGAATGGCATTCAGGGAATTTCTAAGCTCTGAATTATGGCGTTTGAATTCCTTTGCCTCGCTGGTGATCCTTGACGCATAGTTGTCGCTTCCCACATGGATGATCTGGCAGCAGGCCTGTCCCGCCGTCACAAAGCTTCCGGAAAAAGCTCATCTCCCGGATTCTTCGGAAGATTGTCTGCCTCACCGGTAAGCAGGGATTCATTGACCTCAAGGCTTCCCTCCAGGATCTTCGCATCTGCCGGAACCTGTTCTCCGGTCTTCAGGAATATCAGATCATCGACAACCAGCTTCTCTGTAGAAATTTTCCATTTTTTTCCTTCACGCAGAACAACCGTCTTGGATTCTGTCAGGATTGCCAGCTTGTCAATAGTTTTCTTAGCACGGACCTCCTGAATGATCCCGATCACGGTATTAATAAAAATGATTCCTACAAACATGGAGTTTTTGTAGGAACCAACCAGCAGTACGAGAACCAGCAGCACCAGGTTCAGAAAATTGAAGAATGTCAACGTATTCTCCAGAATAATCTGCTTATATGTCCTGGTGTTGGGGTTTTCGTTATTATTTACCTGACCCTGCGCAATTCTTTCCTGAACCTCTTCGTTCGTAAGTCCTGTCATGCTTCTTACTTACCTGTCCTTTCAATGGCTTACGGTTCTGTTCAACTGAAGCTTGCTCATGCCCCGGTTATGATCGTAAATAAAAGGGATCAATACTCCTCTTCTGTATCCTCTTCACCCTCGTGGATATCAGACTTCGGTTTGGAAAGACCCTCGATCTTAATGTGATGTTTCTCTGCATAATCCCAGAGAGCTGCATGAATTGCTTCCTCAGCAAGCAGGGAACAGTGGATCTTCACCGGCGGAAGTCCGTCCAGAGCCTCCATAACGGCCTTGTTGGTTACTTCCATAGCTTCCTCAATGGTCTTGCCCATTACAAGTTCTGTTGCCATGCTGCTTGTTGCAACTGCTGCACCGCATCCAAATGTTTTAAACTTGCAGTCTTTGATAATATGAGTTTCGTCATCGATATCAAGGAATATTCTCATAATATCACCGCATTTTGCATTTCCTACAGTACCCACGCCACTTGCGTTCTCGATCTCACCTACATTACGTGGATGCTGAAAATGATCCATTACTTTTTCACTATACATTATTTTTTCCTCCTGGCAAGTATTTTTATTATTTTTTCTGTTTTTTAATAAAATCTTCATATAACGGAGACATGCTTCTTAAGTTGCAGTAATATCTTTCAGCTTATCTACTACAAAATCAACATCCTCCATTGTCGTCTCCTCGCTTAAGGTCATACGGAGAGATCCGTGTGCGATCTCATGAGGAAGACCGATAGCTAACAAAACATGTGACGGATCCAGAGAACCGGATGTACATGCAGAACCGCTGGATGCACAGATTCCAAAATTATCAAGCATCAGAAGAAGTGACTCTCCCTCGATGAACTGGATGCTTACATTTACGTTGTTCGGAAGACGTTTTACTTTATCTCCATTGAGGCGTACGTACGGGATCTCTGTGAGGATCCTGCTGATCATATGATCTCTGATCTCGATTTCTTTTGCAGTACGTTCTTTCATGGACTTGTTTGCACGCTCTGCTGCAAGACCGTATCCTACGATACCAGGAACGTTCTCTGTACCTGCACGACGTTTTCTCTCCTGTGCTCCGCCATGTACGAAGGAGCGGATCTTAACGCCTTTACGGATATAGAGGAAGCCGATTCCCTTCGGTCCGTTGATCTTATGTCCGCTGGAGCTGAGCATATCAATATTGAACTCATCTACATTGATCGGGATCTGGCCAAATGCCTGAACAGCGTCTGTATGGAACAGGATTCCATGCTCATGTGCGATCTGTCCGATCTCTTTCAGCGGCTCAAGAGTACCGATCTCATTGTTTGCAGCCATAACAGAGATCAGGATGGTCTCCGGTGTGATGGCTTTCTGAAGCTCATCCAGGTCAATGAAACCATTCTCATCTACATCCAGGTATGTGACCTTGGCACCACGCTCTTTTTCAAGGTACTCGCAGGTATGAAGGATTGCATGATGCTCGATCTTTGTTGTGATGATATGGTTTCCTTTATTTTTATATGCCTCAAAGGTCGCTTTCAGGGCCCAGTTATCGGACTCGGAACCACCTGCTGTAAAATAGATCTCCTCTTTTTTGGCTCCGATCACTCTGCGATCTGCTGTCTTCCTTTTGCGATGGCAGCCTTGCTGTTTGCCGCAAAATCATAAACAGTTGAAGCATTTCCATAAAACTCTGTAAAATACGGCAGCATTGCCTCCACAACTTCCGGTGCGGTCTTTGTGGTAGCCGCGTTGTCCAGATATATCATTTTTCCCATTTTCTTTTCCTCCTGTTCAGGATAATTATTTTTCGTGTATTCTCCGGCTTTCTTCGATCAGCTCACTGAGCATCAGGGTATCCACTGCATCTGTGATGCTGTCATTGATCCTCTTCCACACTAATTTAGCCACGCAGAGATCGGAACCCTGGCAGCCACCGTCACCTTCTGTTCCCGGACATGTTGCAGCCTCCAGGCCACCCTCCAGACACGAAGGATATCTCCCACTGAAATCTCTTCTGCCGGTCTTCCAAGGAAGTATCCCCCGCTGCGCCGCGGACACTCTTCACAAGGCCCGCTTTCTTCAAAAGTGCCATCAGCTGCTCCAGATAGCTGACTGATATATTTTGACGGCCCGCAATACTCTGAAGCGAGACCGCTTCTTTTTCACTGTAAAGACCAAGGTCTATCAAAGCCTTAAGTCCGTATTTTGCTCTTGTTGACAGTTTCATCCGCTCACCTCTTTTTTCAATTCCCAGTGTTTTCCTCGGATTTCATGTTTACTCTATCAGAAACATATGGTTCTGTCAAGGCTAACTTCTTCATATACTGACAAAAAGGTGCAAGGTTGTTACTATTCACTGGTAATATTCCGCGAAGCGTGTTGCTGAAAATGGGGTGAACAGTAACTCAAGGTTATCCATGTCAAAAAAAAATATTTCTCAAAGGAACCCTGATTCTTGCCTGTACAGGTCTTATCAGCCGTATCGCAGGTTTCTTTTATAGAATATTCCTCTCCTATGCCATTGGTGCAGAAGGTCTTGGTTTGTATCAGCTGGTTCTACCTCTCCAGGACTTATGGCCGCTTTATCCTATACAGGGATCCAGTCTGCCTTTCACGCCTGATCGCATCCAGACTTGCCCTTCAGGAGAAAAAGGAGGCACGTTTTTCGCTGGTTACAGGAACACTTATGGCTGTCTTTTTTTCTGCTGCAGCCGGTTTTCTGCTTTTTCAACACGCATATTTTTTTGCTTCCACAATTCTGAAAACACCGCAGACTGCCAGTCTTCTTCGCATAACAGCTGTCAGTATTCCGCTCTGTGCCATTCATTCCTGCATTGACAGCTATTATTATGCCCGGAAAAAAGCCTCTGTTCCGGCAGCCGTGCAGCTTTCGGAGCAGGCTGCCCGGATCGGCACTACCTATATCCTGTATCTGATCTTTCTTTCCGAGGCGTCCGATCACTGCATTGATCGCAGCGGGTGGTTCTCTTGCCGGAGAGGCTGCCGCTTCGCTGGTGTCTCTGCTGGTAGTTTCCTTTCATTTCGGAAATCACCCTGTACAAGAAAAAAATCCCATCAGGATCTTTTCGCTGTTAAAGGACCTTTTCACACTGTCTTTTCCCATTTCCCTGAACAGGATTCTTCTGACACTTCTCGGCAGCATAGAAGCGGTTCTGATTCCACAGATGCTTCTGCGTTCCGGCATGACAGCATCAGACTCACTGAAAATCTATGGGATCTTTACCGGAATGGCACTGCCCCTGCTCCTGTTTCCTTCCACACTTACGTCTTCCGCCGCTGTGATGATGATGCCTTCCATCGCACAGCTTGATGCGCTGGGAGAGCAGAAGCAGATCCGCCGTGTCACAGACCAGACCTTTTTTCTGTGCATGTTCCTTGGATTTCTGTGCGGAAGCGGATTCTTTCTTTTTGGCCCATTCCTCGGAGCGTTGCTTTTTCACAGCCAGACTGCCGGCACCTACATACGGTATCTGTCTTTTATCTGTCCTTTTCTTTATACAAACACCATGCTCACCAGCATCCTGCAGGGACTTGGAAAACCGGGGCTCTGTCTGATCACAGTATTGCCGCATTCTCATCCGCATTTTCTCCGTTATTTTTATAATTCCGTTGACAGGGATACGCGGCTATTTTTACGGATTTTTTCTGGGTGAGCTGCTGCTTACTCTTCTACACGTGAAAGCGCTAAAATTTCCCTATCGACAATCGGCCAATAATCGTTTATAATAAATAATCGAAATGTCTATAGTTATGGAGGAATAGAGTACTATGAGTTTTGAATTCATAAAAAAACTGCCAACTCCTGAGGAAATCCGCAATCAGTATCCGCTCGATGCTGAACTTCAGGCGCTCAAGGAGAAACGCGATGCTGAGATTCGCGACGTTTCACCGGAAAATCCGATAAATTCCTCGCTATCATCGGACCATGTTCTGCAGATAACGAAGATGCCGTATGCGATTATCTTTTAAGACTTCGCAAAGTTCAGGAAAAGATCGAAGATAAAGTCCTTATCATCCCGCGTGTTTACACAAACAAACCACGTACGACCGGTGAAGGATACAAAGGAATGGTCCATCAGCCGGATCCTGAGAAAAAACCGAACCTTCTTGCCGGACTGATCGCGATCCGTAAGATGCACATGCGTGCTATCCGCGAAAGCGGCTTCACCTGTGCAGATGAGATGCTTTACCCGGAGAACTACCGTTATCTCTCCGATGTGCTCTCCTACGTTGCTGTAGGCGCACGTTCTGTTGAAGATCAGCAGCACAGACTGACTGTCAGCGGTATGGACGTTCCTGCTGGTATGAAGAACCCTACCAGTGGTGACTACAGCGTTATGCTGAACTCCATTGTTGCAGCCCAGGGCGCTCATCGTTTTATTTACAGAAGCTGGGAGGTTGAGACCACCGGTAATCCACTCTCTCACGCAATCCTTCGTGGTGCGGTAAACAAGCATGGGGAAGCAATCCCGAACTACCATTACGAGGATCTTCGTCTTCTCTATGACAAATACCATGCAAAGAACCTTGCCAACCCGGCAGTGATCGTGGATACCAACCACTCCAACTCCAACAAGCATTACGAGCAGCAGGTTCGTATCGCAAGTGAGGTTCTTCACAGCCGTCAGGTAGATCCTGAGCTTCACTCAATGGTAAAGGGGCTCATGATCGAGAGCTATATCGAACCAGGCAATCAGAAGATCGGTGGAGATCACATCTACGGAAAATCCATCACAGATGCCTGCCTTGGTTGGGATGAATCTGAGAGCTGCTTTACACGATCGCTGAAAATTGCTAAGTTCTGTCTGATCTGCACTTCAGGGAACAGACATTTGTAATCATTCTACAATTTACATTCAAAAAAGAACCGACATTCTTCCATTTTGGAAGCTGCCGGTTCTTTTTTGAACGCGTTTTTTGTATTATTTCTTACAGATCAATGCCTCGGATGTGCTTTCATATATACGTCTCGCATTTTCGCAACGCCAAAATTCAGATAGACCTGTGTGGTGGAAATATCCGAATGTCCAAGCATTTCCTGCACACTCTTCACATCTGCTCCATTCTGCAGCATATGTGCGGCAAAAGAATGTCTCAGTGTATGTGGTGTGATATCATGCTGGATTCCGGCTTCCTCTGCATATCCCTTCAGGACCTTCCAGATCCCTGTCTGCTCATGGATTTTCCTGAACAGTTGGTAAAAAAGACTCTCCGTCTCATTTTCTTTCACAAATTTTCCACGGGCTTCTTTCAGATATTTCTCCATGGCTGTTTTGCATACATTTCCAACCGGGATCACCCGTTCCTTATCTTCATCGTGACAGACTACATAACCAAACCGGAGATTGAGATCCTCCAGGTTCAGCCGTAAAAGTTCACTGACACGCATTCCTGTGGCATACAAAAGCTCCAGCATGCACTGTCCCGGATTCCCTTCGGTGTATTCAGATCCGGCTGTTTCAAAAGGCGGTCTACCTCATCCACAGTAAGGATCTCCGGCATCCGTTTCTCAACCTTGGGCGGCTTCAGCTCCAGGGACGGATCCCTCTCGATCCTGTTCTCCTGATAAAGATACTGAAACAAAGCACGGATAGATGCTACATTTCTGGAGATCGTCGAGGAAGCGAACTGTCCTCTCTCCATATAGCTGAGATAGCCTTCCAGCTCCAGTTCTCCTACATCTCGGATATCATAGATCCCACGATCCGCAAAATACACTGCCATCTTCTTCAGGTCTCTCTGGTAGGATACTTCTGTATTATGTGACGTTCTTTTTCTATTATGTAAATATGTAATAAATTCCCGTATCTCTATGTCCATTTCTCTGCATCCCGTTTCTCTAAAATCATACTCGTTTATGACTGAATTATACTGTGAATTTTACATAAAATCAAACAGTTTTTCATCGTAAAACCGCACAATTTCAACACTTTCCGGCACAAACTACCAAATATCGCAGATTTTATGGAAACCATTACTAGATATTGTGGAAATTTTCCTCAAAAAAATTTTCAGGCCCTTTATAACTTTTTCTACGATACAGGGGTTCAAAAAACTTTCTGCAAGGATTCCCCCTGTATACAGCAGAAAAGCTGTGATCCCCTGCCGAAAATAAGCCCCGGATTTCTGCGGCACAAGCCCATAATTTTTCCAGATCCCATACGATTGTCTGTATACAATACCTGCAAGATAAAAATACGCCGGAATATAGATCAGATACTGTGGCATCAGAAGTCCGGCTCCGGCCACACTGCCATAAATACCGAATTCCAGAACTGATAATGCCAGGATCATTCCTGTCTCCATTCCCAAAACAGCATATATGCAACCGTCAAAGGCACTCCGAATATTGTAAATCCGCATAAAAACAACAGAAGAAAAAAACCTCCTCTTCGTCGCAGCACCTCCAGGAAATAAGCTCCACCGGAAATATCTTTTCCTGCAAAGCTGCGGATCAGATAAAAAGAAGCCAGGGTTTTCTGCTTCCACTCCATTTTCCATATCAGATTCGGCAACACATTTCCCGCAAAAAATCCGATCATAAAGAGGATCTCCGCCGGAACGTCCGGCATTTTTCCACTTCCGGTTCTCTGTCTTACTCTCCATTTACTCACCCTGTACCAGTTTACGCCTGTTTTTCCGGTAATATGACCGTTTTTCCACATGACAAAAAAAGACCGGTCAGCTAAAAAGCTGTCCGGCCTTTTGGTATTTCCAGAACTTTCTTCCATTGAAAGCTTATTTTGCGTAGTCAACCGCTCTGCTTTCACGGATCACATTAACTTTGATCTGTCCAGGATACTCAAGCTCTGCCTCGATCTGCTTTGCAATATCTCTTGCAAGGAGAACCATATCTGCATCACTTACATGATCCGGCACGACCATAACACGAATTTCTCTTCCTGCCTGAATAGCAAAAGATTTCTCTACACCCTTAAACTCATTAGTGATATCCTCAAGCTGTTTCAGACGATTGGTATAGGTTTCCAGAGTCTCACGTCTTGCTCCAGGTCTTGCTGCGGAAATTGCATCAGCAGCCTGTACAATACACGCGATCAAAGATTCCGGCTCCACATCACCATGGTGAGACGCAACCGTGTTGATAACGATCGGGGACTCCTTGTATTTCTTGCAGAGATCCACACCGATCTGAATATGAGAACCCTCTACCTCATGGTCAATGGATTTACCAATGTCATGAAGAAGTCCGGCACGCTTGGCCATACGCACATCCACACCAACTTCTCCTGCAAGAAGTCCGGAAAGCTGTGCAACCTCGATTGAATGTCTCAGCGCATTCTGTCCATAGCTTGAACGGAATTTCATACGTCCAAGAAGCTTCAGAAGTTCCGGATGGATTCCGTGTACCCCTACATCCATGGCAGCATTCTCACCGTCTTCCCGGATCTGTGCTTCCACTTCTTTCTGGGCTTTCTCTACCATCTCTTCAATTCTTGCCGGATGGATACGGCCATCCACGATCAGTTTCTCAAGAGCCACTCTGGCAATCTCTCTCCTGATCGGATCAAATGCGGAAAGTACCACTGCCTCCGGTGTATCATCAATGATCAGATCCACACCGGTAAGTGTCTCAAGTGTACGGATGTTACGGCCTTCACGACCGATGATCCTTCCCTTCATTCATCACTTGGAAGCTGTACCACAGAAATCGTTGTCTCGGAAACATGATCCACTGCACATTTCTGAATAGCATTGACTACATATTCCCTAGCTTTCTTATTGGCATCTTCCTTGGCTCTGTTCTCAAGCTCTTTATAGAGTCTTGCAACATCCACCTACGTCATCTTCTACAGATTTCAGTAATTCTTCTTTTGCCTGTTCGGAGGTAAGACCTGAAACTCGTTCCAGTTCCTGTACTCCTTTTTCCTCAAGTTCATTTACTCGTTTTTCTTTTTCTTGTAACTCGTTAAATTTCGCTGTACATTCCAGCTCACGCTTCTCCACCGCATTCGCTTTTTTGTCAACAGATTCCTCTTTTGACAAACTCGCTTCTCATATCTCTGCAGCTCGTTTCTCCGTTCCTTGGTTTCCCTTTCCAGTTCATTTTTAGTTCGCAGAGATTCTTCCTTTACTTCAAGTAAAGTTTCTCGTTTCTTGGTCTCTGCTGCTTTCAATGCTTCATCAAGAATATTCCTTGCCTTATCCTCTGCTGTACCTATGATTTCCGCATCCTTGCGTACTTTCTTGTCAACAGCAACCTTGCAAGTAACAGGAACTGCAATAAGTAGCGTGACTACCACAGCGACAATAACACCGATAATTGTGCCTGCCACAGGAGCACCTCCTTATTTAGTTTTCATTGTACAAATACAACAATACAAGTTTAGCTGTTTTTCACATTTATGTCAAGTTTTTTCTCATGAAAAAGCAGATTTTGGTTAGCATATGTGAACTGGCTCTTTTCTCGTTACTATTCACTGGGAATATTCCGCGAGGTGTTTTCAGAGTTATTCTATATCATGTTTCACCCGGATGTTCATTTCTTCCAGGGTATGGGAAATATCTTCATACCGGAACGCCTTCTGGCCAGGTATCCATACAGCCTTCTCATCTGTCCTTCATCAAGCTCTGTGTCCGGTGCATATTTCTTCTCGATCGTCCTGCGTAATATCTCCCGCTCGTCCGGTTCCATAAGCTCTTCCATCTCATTCCAGGCATCCAGGGCAATCTGACGGTCCACGCCCTTTAACTGAAGTTCCGAGAGTATCTTCTGACGGCTCCTGGTTTCCATGCGGAAGGAGATATAGGTTCTGGCATAACGGCATCGTTGATATACCCATAGGACTTCACATAAGCAATGGCATCTTCTACTGCCTCCGGTGAAAATTCAGCCTGACGGAGTTTATCCGTCAGGCCTTTCTCTGTGCGGTCCATATGTTCCAGAAGCCGCATGGCTTTCTTTCTTGCACGGTTTCGTTCTTCCAGATCCAGCATGGACTACTCTTCCTTCTCTGTATCATCTGCCTGTACTGCTGCTTCTGCTGTCTCATCTGCCGGATCCAGATGATAATGTACACGAACCTTCTTCTCAATCTCATCGCGGATCTCCGGATGCTCTCTCAGGAATAATTTGGCATTCTCACGTCCCTGTCCGATCTTATCCCCTTCATATGCATACCAGGCTCCGCTCTTGTTTACGATGGAGCATTCTGCAGCCAGATCCAGGATATCTCCCTCTCTGGAAATACCGGTTCCGAACATGATATCAAACTCTGCCTGCTTAAATGGCGGAGCGACCTTGTTCTTAACTACTTTCACACGGGTGTGGTTTCCGACCATCTCACCACCCTGCTTCAAGGTTTCCACACGACGTACATCCATACGGACAGATGCATAGAATTTCAGCGCACGTCCACCGGTTGTAGTTTCCGGATTGCCAAACATCACTCCAACCTTCTCACGAAGCTGGTTGATAAAGATCACCACGCAGTTGGACTTGCTGATAACAGCCGTCAGTTTACGGAGTGCCTGTGACATCAGACGGGCCTGCAGACCTACATGGCTGTCTCCCATATCTCCTTCGATCTCTGCCTTGGGAACCAGAGCTGCAACAGAATCCACAATCACGATATCCACAGCACCGGAACGTACCATAGTCTCTGTGATCTCCAGCGCCTGCTCTCCGTTATCCGGCTGTGAAATATAAAGGTTGTCGATATCAACACCTATACTCTTGGCATAAACAGGATCAAGAGCATGCTCCGCATCGATAAATCCTGCGATTCCGCCTCTCTTCTGCACCTCAGCGACCATATGTAAGGCTACCGTTGTCTTACCACTGGACTCCGGTCCGTAGATCTCCACGATACGTCCCTTGGGAACACCACCTACACCAAGGGCGATATCCAGGCTTAAGCATCCTGTGGGAACTGCCTCCACCTGCATATGGGAGCTGGAATCTCCAAGCTTCATGACAGAGCCTTTACCGAACTGTTTCTCAATATTTCCAAGGGCCGCTTCCAACGCTTCTGCTTCTCTTCACTGATCATTATGTAATCTCCTATTCTTTATTCTCTTTCTAATCAGGTTTCCTGCAATCCGAACCTTTGTTCGTGTTTTCTGTATTACATAGTATTATAAAACGGAATGATTGTCAATAAGATACTTGAAAATCCCTCTGTTTTTTTGTTGACAGGATCTCTAAAAAATCCGACAAAAGGCTTCCCATACATGATTTCTTTTTCCTCTCTGAATACAAAAAAGCAGATAAAAAGATTTCCCTCTTCATCTGCTTTTATGCAATACATTTCCTGTTACTGATCGTTGGTCAGCTTCAGTTTGTCCAGAATATAGAATACAAGGCTTAACGCATGGCAACCACACATGCCAGCACCATACCGGTAAGCTCAACATTTCCAAGCTTCAGGGCAATTCCGGAAAGACCTACAACAAAGACAACGCTTGTCAGCGTCAGATTTCTGGACTTGCTGTAATCCACGTGATTGTCAACCAGCATGCGAAGTCCGGATGTTCCGATCATTCCGTAAAGAAGGAAGGAAATCCCACCGATCACCGGACCGGGAATGGTACTGATCAGGCTGCCAGTTTACCAAGGAAGGAACAGCAGATAGAAAGCACTGCCGCACCACCGATCACCTGTACACTGTAAACCTTTGTCACCGCCATGACACCGATGTTCTCACCGTAAGTAGTTGTCGGCACAGAACCAAGGCATCCGGAAACTGTGTAGAGAAGAAATCTGCAAACAGGGATCTGTGAAGCCCCGGATCTTTCAGAAGATTTCTTCCAACAATCTTTCCGGTTACGATCTGATGGCCGATATGCTCGGAGGTTACCAGAAGCAGTGCCGGAAAGATCGTCATAATGGCCTCAAAATTAAATTTCGGAGATGTAAAGTTGGGAAGAGCAAAAAATGCCGCTTCCCTTACCTGTGTAAAATCCAGAAGCCCGCATGCACCTGCTGCCACATATCCCGCAATGATCGCAATCAGGATCGGAATAACAGAAAGGAAGCCTCGGAACAGGATCTGCCCGAATACCGCAACTCCAAGTGTGACCAGAAATACGATCACATTCTTCGGATCTACCTTATCGTCCAGAAGTCCTGCCGTACTTGCCGCATTTCCCGCAAGCTCCAGACCGATCAGTGCCACTACCGGTCCCATTGCCGCTGTAGGAAGCACGATATCGATCCAGTCTGTTCCGCACTGGCGGACAATCAATGCAACACACATACCAGCAATACCCAGAACAACGAAACCACCAAGGGCATACTCATATCCATACTTGCTGATCACCAGAAGAGCCGGTGAAAGGAAGGCAAAACTGGAACCTAAATAAGCCGGTGCCTTTCCTTTTGTGATGAAAATAAAAAGGAGTGTTCCCACACCATTCATCAGAAGCACAATAGCCGGACTGATACCAAAAAGGAATGGCACCAGCACGGATGCTCCGAACATGGCGAACATGTGCTGGATACTTAACGGTATCAGCATCTTTGCAGGTACTTTTTCCTCGACCTGTATAATTCTTTTTTCCACTCTCAAATCCTCCTGTTTCTTATTATCTCACAGATTATAGCACAGGTTTTCACATCGTGGGAAATTTTTTACACAAATATGCAGATACTGTGTGTTATACTGTTATTATCTCCGGAAAAACAGACGTATTCCATAAATACAGCTGCTGTCTGTTCCGGAAGGAATTTTTCAGAAAGGAACATTCTTCTATGAAAGCATACCAACGACTTCTATCCTATGTAAAAATATTCACCCCCAGCAATGAAGAAAGCTCTTCTTCCCCCTCTTCCCAGTGCCAGTTTGACCTGGCCCGGCTTCTTGTGGAGGAACTGAAAGATCTTGGGATCTCCGATGTGTCTCTGGATGAACACTGTTACGTTTATGCACATCTTCCTGCTACAAAAGGCCTGGAGCACTGCAAAGCACTGCTTTATCGCTCATATGGATACGTTTCCGATTTCTGTGACCATGTAGTCACACCGGTGGTCACAGAAGATTACGATGGAAAAGAGCTCCCTCTCGGCACAAGCGGCAGAACCCTTTCCCCGGAAATGTTCCCGCATCTTGCTTCACTTGCCGGGCGTACCCTGATCACCTCAGACGGAACCACGATCCTGGGCGCAGACGACAAGGCCGGCATTGCAGAGATCATCACTGCGCTGGAGCATATCCTTACGGAAAAAATACCTCACGGACCTCTCTGCGTCGCTTTTACTCCGGATGAAGAAATCGGCATGGGACCGGCCCACTTTGATGTAAAAAAATTCGGTGCGGATTATGCATATACCCTGGACGGCGATACGGAAGGCGAGATCCAGTACGAAAACTTAACGCCTGCAGTGCAAAAGTAACCTTCCAGGGCGTTAATGTACATCCCGGTTCTTCCAAAAATACCATGGTCAACGCTGCTCTCGTTGCCATGGAGTTTAATTCCATGCTTCCATCTGCGGATACTCCAAGGAACACAGCGGACTATGAAGGATTTTTCCATCTTTGCTCCATGAAAGGAGATGTTTCCCAGGCTGAACTTCAGTATATTGTCCGTGATCACGATGCCGCTTCTTTTGAAGTACGCCAGAAAACGCTCTCACATATCGCAGAAATCCTCAATGAAAAATGGGGCAAAGGCACCGTAACTCTTACCATCACCCAGCAGTACCGCAATATGAAAGAGATCATCGATACCTGCCCATGGCTGATATCTCTGGCAGAGGAAGCCTGCCACAGCTGCGGTGTCACGCCGCTGATCCTGCCTATCCGCGGCGGCACAGACGGTGCACAGTTAAGCTTTATGGGACTGCCCTGCCCGAATCTCGGAACCGGCGGACATGCCTATCACGGTCCTTATGAGCACATTACATCAGAAGGAATGGATGCCGTTGTAGAAGTTACCCTGGAGATCATAAAGCTGTTTTCCCAGAGGGAATACTGAGAAGAAACTTTTTTTCAAAACCTGCATTACCAGTAATCTGAGATAATGTAAAAAACACCCGCAGATCATCCGGTCCATCATTCGCCGGAATAAATCTGCGGGTATTTTTTTATTATCCTGTAAAACTTCAAAATCAGATGATCTTCATCATTCTCGCCAGCTTCTTCATATATCTTCCACCAGGCATCATACCCAGCTCTTTTTCACCAGGCTTGCTTACAAACAGATATACAATAAAGTATACAACTGCTGCCAGCATCACGGAAATACCCAGGCAGATCACATTGGAATGGATCAGCGCATACAGACCGTAATACACCACTCCCGCAACAACCCCCATCGGGATAGATGCCAGGAACGGGCTTAAATAAGCACTTCTCCACGGATTCTTATAGCCCATATATTTCTTGATGGAACGGTCATTGAGAAGACACATCACAACCGCATAAACGATCTGGGCGATGACAATGGTATAAACACCAAGATTGGTAAATACCAGAAGCAGTGCCATGGCTATCACATCTGCCACCAGAGCAATGGCTGCATGGATCATCGGGAGCTTCGGCCTGCCGATCCCCTGAAGTACACCGTTGGTGATATTGGAGTTGCCATTCAGGATAATGGTGATTCCTCCCAGGATCAGAAGCTGTCCGCCTACACCGTTGGTTCCCGGGAAGATCAGTCTCGTGATCGATCCGGAAAGAACTGCAAGACCTACTGCCGCAGGAATAGAGATCAGCATACTGATCCATGTGGCACGGTCCGTCTTCATATTTGCACCTTCAATATCGTGCATTGCATAATGAGCGGAAACCTCAGGATCATAGATGTTGGTGCTGTACTCGCAGGGTAAGCGGGATATTGATCAGCGTCATATAATATCCGTACTCGGAATACAAGGTCTGGATCACGTCCTTGGCGGCACCCTTGATATCCATGATACCGGAATACATATAGCTGTTGATATATCCGTTTACATTATAAATAAAAGCACTGAGAATGATCGGCATAATGATGAGCACGATATTGCTCATTACATGACCCATACTCTCATTTACAGAATGGCGGTCATTGACGATCCTTTTCCGGATGATCTTACGGTTTATCCCATAAACGATCAGCATAAAGATCAGCGCGGAAGCCACACCTGCTCCGGTACCCATAGTAGCTCCTGCTGCACCCCAGCGATGAACCAGATCCATATCTCCTGTTGCGGAAAAATGCTGGATAAATACATGTGACATCAGAAGCGCAAAGGTTGCCACAAAGATCTGCTCAATGATCTGCGAGATCGATGTAGGCATCATATTGCGGTATGCCTGGAAATATCCACGGAATACACCGCAAAGACCGGACATGAAAATTGTGGGCGCAAGCATCTGCAGTGCCAGACGGCGTTCGCCATACTGTCAGGAACCAGGATCCCTGCACCAAATACACAGATCAGCGCCACGATACCGCCGGCAACTGCCGCATAGATCAGTGCGCCGTAAAATACCTTCTGTGCATCCTTATATCTGTGAAAAGCAATCTTCTCCGCCATGATCTTGGATACAGCCTGAGGAATACTGAAGGACGCAATCATCAACAGAATAAAATATACATTCTGTGCAAACTGAAAAAGTGCAAAGCTCTGACTTCCCAGTGTGGTTGAAAGCGGACTCTTATACAGCATTCCGATGATCTTGGAGATCAGCGCCGCAACCATAAGAAAAGATGCGTTTTTCACAAGTGTGTTATCATTTTTTTTACCCATTTTACTTTCCCTAACTTAAATATTCTCAATCTGCCAGTCAACAGGTTCTACCCCATTGGCTTTCAAAAATTCATTAGCCTTGCTGAAATGCCTGCATCCGAAAAATCCCCGGTAGGCAGAAAGGGGACTTGGATGTGGTGCTCCAGGATCAGATGCTTCGGATTATGAAGCATGGATGCCTTCATCTGAGCAGGTCGCCCCCAGAGAAGAAACACGATCGGGCGATCCTCCTGGTCCAGGATCCGGATGGCCGCATCGGTAAACTGCTCCCAGCCGATCCCTCTGTGGGAATTGGCCTGATGTGCACGTACAGTCAGCACTGTGTTCAAAAGAAGCACGCCCTGCTTTGCCCATTTTTCCAGATTACCGTTGTTTGGGATATAACATCCCATATCATCCTCAAGTTCCTTATAAATATTCACCAGAGATGGCGGTGTTTCCACACCTTTTTTTTTACGGAAAAGCAAAGCCCATGAGCTGTCCGTCATTGTGATAAGGGTCCTGTCCCAGGATCACAACCTTTACCTGATGCAGAGGCGTAAAATGAAACGCATTGAACATATCTTCCGGCGGCGGAAAAATCTTTCTTGTTCTGTATTCTGTCATCACGGTTTTATAAAGTTTGGCATAGTAAGGCTGATGAAATTCACCTTTCAGTGCCTCCTGCCAGTCTCCTGCTATAGGAGCCATATCTATCACCTCTCATCCAACTTATCTTCTCACGGAAATTCCTTTTTCCGCAAGGTAATCCTTCACTTCCCGGATCTCCAGCTCTTTGTAGTGGAACAGAGATGCTGCCAGTGCCGCATCTGCTCCGCCTTCTGTCAGTGCATCATAAAATGCTCCAGGGTTCCGGCACCACCGGAGGCGATCACCGGGATGAAACCGCATCTGCAACGCTCTTGTAAGTTCAATGATCATACCCGCCTTGTTCCGTCACAATCCATGCTTGGTAAGCAAGGATCTCACCTGCGCAAGTT
>ENA-OQER01000068-OQER01000068.1-human-gut-metagenome-genome-assembly--contig:-NODE-68-length-51124-cov-5.298429_pt1 | contig 51124 bp, 66 predicted proteins | sample MGYA00242797_ERZ504639 | MGnify/ENA primary metagenome ERZ504639 (study PRJEB26092, sample SAMD00036306) | human gut metagenome | host: Homo sapiens | study: EMG produced TPA metagenomics assembly of... | reverse complement strand
CTGGCAGAAAAGAGGCCTGCGTCATCATCGGACGATCCGCGGATACATCTTAAGGACAGCAAAGATATCAAGCTCCTCCGGGCTTTATCTATGCACCGGATGAGATCCGCATTCAGAATATCATGAAGAGCCACAGCCTTTCCGAGAGCGATGCAAAAATTCTGCTGCTCGAGAAGGACAAACGGTATCACAAGCGTCATCTGGCGCTGACCGGCAGCAACCGCGGAGACCGGCACAACCGAGACATTCTGATCAACAGTGCATTCCTTGGTGTGGAGGGCACAGCGGAATATCTCGAGGAACTGATTCAGAAGAAATACGGAAGCGGGGAGGAATAAGCCATGGAACAGAAAAAATCAGAATTTGACAAAGTATTAGGTGCATGGGATATTCTCGTCATCGCTTTCGGAGCCATGATCGGCTGGGGCTGGGTCGTATCCTCAGGAAGCTGGATTCAGAAGGGCGGCGTTGTCGGAGCTTCAATTGCGTTTGCGATCGGCGGTGTCATGATCTTCTTCATCGGACTGACTTACGCAGAACTGACTGCAGCGATGCCGCAGTGCGGCGGCGAGCACGTCTTCAGCTACAAGGCGATGGGCCCGAACGGTTCGTTCATCTGTACCTGGGCGATTATTTTAGGATATGTCAGTGTTACGTGTTTCGAGGCGTGCGCTTCCCAACCATCATCACGTATCTGTGGCCGGGATTCCTGAAAGGCTATATGTACAGCGTGGCAGGATTTGATATCTATGCTTCCTGGGTAGCCGTAGCCGTTATTGTAGCGTTCCTCATCACACTGATCAATGTGCTGGGCGCAAAAACAGCAGCCGTTCTGCAGACGGTCCTTACCTGTATCATCGGCGGCGCTGGTATCCTTCTGATTGTGGCATCCGTGATCAACGGAGATTCCAGCAATCTGCAGGGACAGATGTTCGTCGGCGAGAGCACCGGAACGATGTTCCAGAACATCATCAAAGTTGCTGTTGTTACCCCGTTCTTCTTCATCGGCTTTGACGTTATCCCGCAGGCAGCAGAGGAAATCAACGTTCCGTTAAAGAAAATCGGTAAAATGATGATTCTCTCCGTTGTACTCGCTGTTGTTTTCTATTCCTGTGTTATCCTGCTGTCGGCTATGTGCTGAACCCGTCCGAAATCCTGAGCTCGGAAGCAGGAACTGGACTTGTCACAGCAGATGCGATGGCGAAAGCGTTCGGTACAGCGGTTATGGCAAAAGTCATCATCGTCGGCGGTATGTGCGGTATCATCACATCCTGGAACTCCTTTATGATCGGCGGTTCCCGTGCCCTGTACTCTATGGCTGAATCCTACATGATTCCGCCGATGTTCGCAAAGCTTCATCCGCAGCACAAAACTCCGATCAACGCCCTGTTCCTGATCGGCGCGCTGACTATGCTGGCTCCGTTTGCAGGACGAGGCATGATGGTGTGGATCTGTGATGCAGGTAACTTTGGATGCTGTCTTACCTACTGTATGGTATCTCTTTCCTTCCTGATCCTGCGGAAGAAAGAGCCGGATATGCCGCGTCCGTACCGTGTTCCGGCATACAAATTTGTTGGAACGATGGCAGTTCTGATGTCCGGATGCATGGTGCTTGTTTACTGCATTCCTGGTTCCGGCGGAACGCTGGTATGGCAGGAGTGGCTGATGGTAGGCGGCTGGAGCTCCTCGGTGTTGTATTCTTTGCAGTCTGCAAGTTCAAATATAAAGAGAAGTTCGGCAGCCTGATCGAGCTGATCTCCGACGAGGAAGCAGCGTCCCTGATGCCGGAGGCAGACGATGCGGAACTCGACGTTGTTATCGATGCAGCAATCGACCGTGTTCTTGCCAAAATGGCTGGCTGAAGCTGAGATAGGATAAAACAAAGCGTGTCGGAAAGAAAAATTTTCGGCACGCTTTCTGAAAGAAAGGGGAAAAATAAGATGAATCCATTCGAATTTTCGATTCCACAGAATATTATTGTCGGAGCAGGAACGCTTGCCAAACTGCCGGAGTGTGCCAAGAAGATGGGCGGAACCCATGCGATGATTCTTTCCGGTCCTACCCTGAAAAAAATGGGCGTTGTGGACAAAGCAGCGGACAGCCTGAAAGCGGCAGGCATCGCAGCCGATATTTTCACAGATATTGAGGCGAATCCGTCTGTGACGACAGTAGAAAAAGCAACCGAGAGCTATCTTGCTTCCGGCGCAGACTTTCTCGTAGCACTCGGCGGCGGTTCTCCGATGGATGTAGCAAAGGCCGTCGGTGTGACGGCAAAATACGGCGGAAGCATCACGGAATACGAAGGCGCACACAAAGTGTCGGGAAAAATTGTCCCGCTGATTGCCATTCCGACGACTGCGGGAACCGGCTCCGAGGTGACCGCATTTTCCGTGATCACCGACCACAGCAGAGATTACAAGCTGACCGTATTTAGCTATGAACTTCTTCCAGAGTACGCGATTCTCGATCCGGAACTTTTAACTTCCGCTCCGGCATCCGTTGCGGCAGCGTGCGGTATTGATGCTTTTATCCATGCGGAGGAGGCTTATATTTCTACAGCTGCATCTCCGTTCTCCGATGCCATGGCAGAAAAAGCGATGGAATTGATCGGTAAAAATATCCGCCGTTTCGTGGCGCGCAGAACCGATCTCGAAGCCGCAGAGGCGATGCTGACCGGTTCGCTGTTCGCGGGTATTGCATTTTCCTACGCAAGACTTGGAAATGTCCATGCAATGAGTCATCCTGTGAGCGCCTTCTTCGATGTGCCGCACGGCGTGGCAAATGCCGTTCTACTTCCGGTCATCGCAGAGTACAATGCACTGGCAGACCATGGAAGATATTTGAAGATCTACAACTACATCAGCGAAATCCCGGCATACGCCGATGAATTTGAGCCGATGATGCTGGTCGGCGCGATCCGCGAGCTGACCGCAGCCATCGGAATCCCGGCCAGCCTGACCGATGCGATCCGCCAGGCGGCAAAGGGAAAAGAAGTGACAGCAGAGGAGATCGAGAGCAAAATCGTGCCGATGGCGGTAGATGCGATGAAGAGCGGAAACATCGCCGTCAACCCGAGAGCGTCCCGTCAGCAGGACATCGAGGCGCTGTACCGGAAAGCACTGTAAGAGACAAGCTAATTTATAGAAGAAACCGTAAAGGGCGATGCTGTGAAAAGTATGTACAGCATCGTCCTTTTTCTGCTTGTATTCCGAAAATATGTGCTGTAAAATAAATTTATCGTGCTGTTCTCACAAAACAGAGCAGCGAGGGGTGGATTTTTTTATTAAATCTTACTATTGGAGGAAGCAAAACATGGAAAATAATGTATTGCAGCAATTAAAAGAAAATATCGCAAAGGTCATGATCGGAAACGAGCGCACGATCGAGCTTGTCCTGACCTGCCTTGTTGCCAAAGGTCATATCCTGCTCGAGGATGTCCCGGGGACAGGAAAAACGGTCATGGCGAAATCCCTTGCGAAATCCGTCGAGGCAGAGTTCGGCCGCATCCAGTTCACACCGGACTTACTGCCGTCCGATGTCACCGGTCTCAATTATTTTGATGCCAAAAGCGGAGAGTTTGTCTTCTCGAAAGGCCCTGCCTTCTGCAACATTCTGCTTGCCGATGAGATCAACCGTGCAACGCCGAAGACGCAGAGCAGCCTTCTCGAGTGCATGGCTGAGCGCCAGATCACCGTGACGGTGTGACACGGCCGCTCGAGGAGCCGTTCCTCGTCATCGCCACGCAGAACCCGCTCGAGACGCTCGGAACCTTCCCGCTGCCGGAGGCGCAGATGGACCGTTTTTTAATGAAACTTTCGATGGAAGCATTAAGCCCGGCGGAAGAGACGCAGATGATCGCCCGTTTCCTGACCGAGGAGCCGCTCGCCGAGCTGTCGTCTGTCTGCCAAAAAGAAGAAATCCGTACCCTGCAGGAGGCGTGTAAAGAAGTCTACCTGCATCCGGAACTGGTACAGTATCTCGTCCGCATCGTACAGGAGACGAGAGTCAACAGCAAAATTGCAAGCGGTGTGAGCCCGCGTGGAACACTCGCATTTTTACGTGCCGTACAGGGCCACGCGCTGGTGCAGGGACGAAACTACGTTGTGCCGGAGGACTTCAAGACCGTGGCTGTTCCGGTACTCGCACACCGTCTCACCATGCAGATCGGCGCAGACGACGGAAGAGCCGCAGAATCGGTGATCGAGGAAATTTTAAACCGCATCGATCTGCCGACCGAAAACTGGTCAGGAAGGTAACGGACTATGCTTCTTTTATTACTATTTGGAATGGCGCTCGCCTGGTTTCTGCAGAAAAAGCTGTACCAGAAAAACTGGCAGAAAAATCTGAAAATCCAGGTCAGCTTCCAGGATTCCGCGATCTATGAGGGCGAGGAGAGTACGTTAAAAGAGGTCTCGTAAACGACAAACTGCTGCCGATTCCGGCACTCGAGCTTGGCATTTCGATGAGCCGCAATCTGGAATTCGACCGCGAGGCAAAAGCAAACGCGAGCATCACCGACCAGAGCTACAAACGCGATGTCTTTTCGTTCCTGTTTCATCAGCAGATCACGAGAACACTGTCGTTTCAGGCGAAAAAACGAGGATTCTACGAGATCACCGGTGCGCATGCCGTAGCGTACGATCTTTTTTTCCGGGAGGGTCTTTACAGCGATTACCCGCAGCAGACACAGATGTACGTTTACCCGCGCCAGGTCGATACTGCACGGATTCAGATGATCTGCGTGCCGTGTCGGGCATGGTTCTGTCACGGAATCGCCTGTACGAGGACCCGTTTGAATTTCCGGTATCCGCGATTACCGGAAAGAAGATCCGATGAACCGCATCAACTGGAAATCGTCGGCACGGATGGGAGATCTGATGGTCAACCAGTTTGACGCGACGACGAGCGTGGAAGTTACGGTGCTTCTCGATATCGAGGACGCCAACATTCTGCGTGAGGAAGCGCAGGTCGAGGAGAGCATCCGCATCACGTCTTCGCTTGCGGCGCGGATGGTGAAAAACAAGATGAATCTGTGGGTGAAGAGCAATGCGAAAGATGAGGAGACCGGCGAGGAGCTGCGTGTCCATCTGGCAGCGGGCGCGGAAAAACAGCGGAGCTGAACCGGAAACTGGCGTGCGTGCAGCTTGGGGGCAATCTCACAGGCAGCGCGGAGTTTCTGCACAAAGAGGCGGAAAAAGAGCTCACCGGCCACACCTACGTTGTCGTATCCAAAAACAGAACCGATGAGGTCCGTGAGGCGCTTCATCTGCTCTCCGGTGCGCAGAACCAGGTGCTGTGGGTGATTCCGTATCTGCCGGGCGAAGAAGTTCCGTCAGAGCAGAACCGTGCGTACACCGCAATCGGCTGGGAGGTGAAACCATGGAAATAAAAAAGACACCGGTACAGATCCCGCTGACCTGGCTTCATGTCTGGCTTTTATTCGCCGGCATCTATGGCTTTGCCGCCGGTTTTCTGGAGCTGACGGGAAGGGAGGCGCTGTATTTCTGCGCCATATCCTTATTGCTGCTGATTCCGGCCGCTGCAAGCTGGATTCTGATCCGGAAAACGAAAGCACTCTGGCAGTTTCTGCTTGGCGGAATTGCGGTCTGCGCGGTGACGTATCTGGCAGCGAAATTTTTCTGTTCCCTGTTCAGTGTGCAGGCGGCAGCGGTAATTGAAGCGGCTGCGGCGGCAAACGATGGAAAAAACAAGTTTGAGAACGGTATTTCTCCTGCATTTCTGGAGAGCCTTTCCGGCGTGATGACGGGTCTTATGGCCGCTGTGATTTTCCTGATCCGCGGCTATGTCAGAATCCGCAAAGGCCAGTTAAAGAAAGCAGCGCAGGAACTGCCGGCCGCTCAATGCCGCTGGCGGATATGGAAGCGTGGGAGATCCCGACGCTCCTCGATGAGCCAAAGCCCCTTCATTTTCTCTGGTTTATGATACAGTATGTGATCGGTGTGCTGATGAAAATGCCGTTCTACTGGCATCTGATCTACTGGTTTTTCTTTGCAGATGTATTCCTGTGCTTCTTCTGCCAGTACCTCGACGGCATGCACGGGTTCATCCGTGACCATCAGAAAATCGCCAATCTCCCGGTGGAGACGATGCAGCGGACGGGAAAACTGATCCTGAAAATTGCAGTACTCCTTCTGGTACTGTTCGTGCTCCCATCGGCGCTCTACGGAAAGGATCCGATTGCGGAGGCGATCGCAGGATATGAGCCGAAAGAGCTGGAAAGCGATCTTACGATCGAAACACCGGAGGCCGAGGCGCCGCAGGGCATGGAGCAGGCCGATCTGTCCGATATGCTGGGGGACAAAGAGTACAAACCGATGCCGCAGTGGATCCAGAATCTTTTTACGGCGGTCATGTATCTTGTGATGGTTGCCGTCGGAATCGCGGTTCTGCGGGCGATTTACCAGAGCGTAAAAAATGCGGGAAAAGCCTTCTCAGAGGATGAGGAGGACGAAGTTCTCTTCCTGCATCAGGGAAACGACGAACGGGAAAATTTGCCGTGGCGGCGGGAAAAGAAAGAGGCTATCTCTCCCCGAATATGCGTATCCGCCGGCAGTATAAAAAAACGATCAAAAAAGCCGGAAAATACCAGCCGACCGGAGCCGAAACCCCGGCGGAGCTGGAAGAGAGAAACGAGCTTTCCGGCGACAGCATGAGACGGCTGCACGACGGCTATGAAAAAGCCCGTTACAGCCGCGAGGGCTGCACAAAAGAAGAGGCGGAAGCGCTGCGGAACTGATTTAAAACCAGTTCCCGGCAGCGGTCCACAGCCAATAGAGAAAGCCGAGCAGCCAGCTTGCAAAGACACCGTACAGAATGACAGGTCCGGCGATGGTGAAAATTTTCGCACCGATGCCGAAGACCTGTCCTTCTTTTTTATATTCAATCGCAGGAGCTGCAACCGAGTTGCAAAGCCGGTGATCGGGACGAGCGCACCGCAGCCGGCAAAGGTGACGATTTTCTGATAGATGTTGAGGCCGGTTAAAATCACACTGCTAAGGATCAGAATCAGCGAGCACCAGGAGCCGGCGTCATCTTTGCTGAGTGAGAACTGCGTTTTGCCGATATGGAGCAGAATCTGCCCCACGACACAGATCAGACCGCCGACGATAAAGGCTTTTGCCATATTGCAGAAGAGATTCTGCTTTGGCGTCACCTCTTTGACAAACTGTTCGTATTCTTTTTTTGCCCGTTCACTTTTTAAACTCTGCATCACATCTTACCTCCAGTTCTTATTGAAATCCACTTGCAAAATAATAGAGAGAGCCCGCGATTTTCCCTGCCGCCATGCAGAGAATTACAAACGGCAGTCCGCGCGTCAGTCCGATCCGGCGGCAGAGGATCGAAAACAGGTTGACGACTTCGCCGAGCGCGATGATCCAGCTTCCCAGATAAATGCCCGCAAAAAGCCAGAACACACCGGCCGTCCAGGAGGGCAGGGAAAACGAGAAGGTGCCAAGCGAGAAAAGATCGCCGAACAGCGCCCCGGCCATACAGCAGCATTCGTAAAAACGCAGGCTCCCTGCTGTCTTTGTGATGCCGGCGTACCGTGTCACGATGCCAAGGCCGATCACAAGCGCGACAAGGCCGCTCGCGATGAAAAAGCCAAGGCTAAGACCGGCTGTGATCAGCAGGATCTCTGGCAGGATTCGCATGAAAAGCCTCCTTTCCTTTACCGGAGCGGTCGTTCTGTTCGATAATGGTCGTATCGATATCATCCTCGTAGACCCGCATTTCCACCTCGAGCGGCGTCGGGTCCTGCGTGAATTTCCGCCGTCCGAAATGGTTGAAATAGAGCACGACGCCAAGGCCGATGCCGATGGAATATGAAATTCCAGCACCGAAAATCCGGGCGTCATCTGCGGGAGAAAACGGGTGTAAACATCCAAAAACAGCTCGCGGACGCGATGTCGGTGTGGAAGGTCATAATGGAAAACGCAGTTCCGATAAACGTAAGGATGCCGACCAGAATCGTTTTGCACCAGCTGATCCAGGTGTTTTTCTGACGCGGATCCTCGTACGTTAAAATAAAATTCGGCTCGCCGATGTGGGTGACATCGACATGCTCCTCGGCCTCCGTGACGAGGCGGACGAGGGTGGAGGCGGAGCAGACGTAGAGCCGTATCCGTCATCGGGAAGATGCGCCACGCGGCGGACCTGATTGCGGGCGAGGACAGCGCCGTCTGAACAGGAAAGCTGCGCCACATCGCCGAGCGTCACGACGGGACTGGTGATTTTGATATTCCGCTCCGTCTGAAGATACAGCATTTCACTCATGAAAAACATTCCTCTAAAAGTTTCTGAAACAGGATTTTTGTGCTACAGCGTACAGAGTTCCCTAAAACAGGAAAATCATGCGTAAGAATGGAAAAAACGGAAATACTGAAGGTCAGAAATGGTAAGACGCAAAATAAGAAAACGGAGGAATTTGCCGATGAGACAGATGACAGGAAAGCAGAGCATCTCGTTTGCCAAAGCCGTCTATATCGAGGGCAGCGCGGCGATTGTAGGAGAAAAGGAAAAGGATGGACCGCTGGGCGAATACTTTTCGCACACGCTTTCGGACCCGATGTGCGGGCAGGAGAGCTGGGAGGAGGGCGAGAGTGAACTGCAGCTTGCCACCGCGAAGCTGGCAATGCAGAAAGCCAATGTGAGGCCAGAGCAGATCCGCATGATTTTTGCGGGCGATCTTCTGGCACAGTCAATCGCATCATCGTTCGGCCTGGTGGATCTGAACTGCCCGCTCTACGGCCTGTTCGGTGCCTGCTCGACGATGGGAGAGGCGCTTTCGCTTGGCGCGATGCAGTCGCAGGAGGATACGGTGACCGGGTGCTGGCGGTGACATCGAGCCATTTTGGAACGGCGGAGAAGGAGTTCCGTTTTCCGCTCGCCTACGGAAACCAGCGCCCGCCGTCCGCGAGCTGGACGGTGACGGGAAGCGGCGCGTGTGTGCTTGGAAAAACGAAGAGCAGAGTGAAAATCACGGGCGCTACGACGGGAAAAATCATTGATTACGGGCTGAAAGACAACCAGAACATGGGCGCCTGCATGGCCCCCGCTGCGTGCGATACGATTGCACAGAACCTCGTCGATTTCAACCGGGAACCGGCCGATTACGACCGCATTGTGACGGGAGATCTCGGCGTTGTGGGGCGGGAAATTCTGCTGGAGCTGCTGAAGAAAAAAGGATACGATATCTCGGAACAGCACAGTGACTGCGGCATGCTGATCTTCGATCCGGCAAAACAGGACACCGGTGCGGGCGGAAGCGGCTGCGGCTGTGCGGCATCGGTGCTGGCGGAGTATCTGCTGCCGAAGCTGGAAAACGGAGAGTGGAAGAGGATTCTGTTTGTACCGACTGGTGCGCTGATGTCGAAGGTCAGCTTTCAGGAGGGCAGCAGCGTGCCTGGTATTGCACAGGCGGTTGTAATCGAGAGGGAGGAGGATGTGTAAAATGGGAACGTTCATGGAATATTTCAATGCCTTCTGGGTCGGCGGCCTCATTTGTGCCCTGTGCCAGATTCTGCTCGACCGCACGAAAATGCTGCCGGGAAGAATTATGGTAACGCTTGTGTGCACGGGCGCGGTGTTGAGCTTTCTGGGACTCTACGATCCATTTGCAGAATACGCCGGGGCAGGCGCGTCGGTGCCGCTGCTCGGGTTCGGGCATCTTTTGTTTCAGGGAGTAAAAGATGCCGTAAAAGAAAGCGGATTTTTAGGATTGTTCCAGGGCGGATTAAAGGCGGGGGCTGTCGGAACATCAGCGGCGTTGATTTTCGCGTATCTTGCAAGCTGGATTTTCCAGCCGAAGATGAAAAAATAGCAGGTGAAAAATTGCGCAGAAGCAGGCGGACTGATATAATAAAGAAAAATGCCGCAGAAAAAAGCAGAATCGCAGCGGCAGGACGAATACAGAAAAAAGCGGGTGTTTTGCGGAAAAAACATCAAAACACCCGCGACAGGAAGAAAGGAAGTCTGCAATGAAGACAAGAGAAGAAGCGCTATCCTATGGCCTTTCCTTCCCGGACACATATCAGGAAGCACCGTTCCACGATGACAACTGGCAGCTCATCCGCGTGAAAGGAAGCAAAAAGGCATTTCTGTGGGTCTATGAAAAGGACGGAATCATTCAGCTGAATGTAAAAGCAAACCCGGAATGGCGGGACTACTGGCGCGATGCATTCGCGTCAGTTATCCCGGGATATCATCAGAACAAAGAACATTGGAACACGATTCTCCTCGACGGAACCGTACCCGATGACGCTGTGCGTACCATGATCGCCGAGAGCTACGACATCATCACGGACAGCCCGACCAAAAGAATCTATGAGGCGGTAAAGCAGATTCGCGCGGAAAAGTGGCGACATACGGCCAGATAGCAGCGCTTGCAGGCGAGCCGAAGATGGCGCGTGCCGTGGGAAACGCCTTACATAAAAACACAGATCCGGAGCACATTCCATGCTACCGTGTGGTAAACTCCAAAGGCGAACTGGCCGCGGAATTTGTCTTCGGCGGCGCCGGGAAACAGGCGGATATGCTGGAGGCAGACGGCATTGTGCTGGAAAACGGCCGCGTCAATTTAAAGAAGTACGGCATCAACGTGGAAGAGATGCTGGCACAGCGGGAGCTGGAGCAAAACTGAAAAAACAGGATGCACAAAACAGCGAAAGACCGGAACGGCAGAGGAAAATGTCCGTTTCGGTCTTTCATTATGTTTGGCTTATAAAATTAGAAAATACAATTATTTCGCATTGAATACATACTTATCCATACGGTCAAATGCCTCTTTCACAAGCATATGCGGCAGTGCCAGATTCAGGCGGATCGCATACGGTCTGTGGAACGGCCGTCCGTCCTGCCAGATCACGCCGACAGCAACACCGGCTTTCAGCAGTGTATCCATATCGGTATCATGCTCCTTGCACCACTCCTCGCAGTCGAGGTACAGCATGTACGTTCCTTCTGGTTTGGAAAGCTTCACGCCCTTGAAATGCTCGAGAATGTAGTTGTACGCATAATCCGCATTCGATTTCAGCACTTCGCGCAGTTCATCCACCCACTGGTATCCCTCCGGACGGTAAGCGCCGATCAGCGCATGAACAGAGAGTACGTTCGGAGAATTGTAGTGAGAAAGGGACGAAGCCTTCTCCACACGGTCGCGCAGCATGCGGTTGTAGATGATGTGGTAGGAGCCTACAAGGCCAGCCAGGTTAAAGGTCTTGGACGGTGCATAAAGTGCGATGGTGCGCTCGCGTGCATCCTTCGAAACGGACTGCGTTGGGATATGTTTGAAGCCCGGCAGTGTCAGGTCAGACCAGATCTCATCGGAGATGACAACGCATTCATTTGCTTTGTAAATTTCCATCGCCTTTTCAATTTCCTCGCGCTCCCAGACACGGCCTGTCGGGTTGTGCGGAGAGCAGAAAATCGCGAAATGAATGTTATGTTCTTTTAACTTGCGGTCCATATCGGCGTAGTCCATACGCCATACGCCGTTCTCATCCTGAACAAGATCGGAGAGAACGATATTGCGTCCGCAGTTCTCAAGAACACCGGTAAAACCGATGTATGTCGGGGAATGCAGAAGAATGGATTCGCCCGGGGATGTAAAAGCGGTAGCAGCCGAAGCAACACAGCCGAGCACGCCGTTCTCATAGCCGATCGCCTCACGCGGCAGATCTTCCACACCGTTGCGCTCTTTCTGCCAGCGGATGATGCTGTCAAAATATGCATCCGGCAGATTAAAGTAGCCAAAATGCGGTTCGTTGACTCTCGCGTGAATTGCTTCCTGAATGGTCGGAAGAGACGGGAAGTTCATGTCGGCCACCCACATCGGGATGCGGGAGAAGCCTCTTTGACTTCCGCACCCGGAATCGGGATCTGATCGACAGCGATCGAATCGTGGCCGCTGCGGTTCATCAGAGATGTAAAATCGTATTTCATTGGTAAAAACCCTCCTTTGTGTTTGCTGTGCTCTCGAAGTAAAACCAAAAGCACATGGAAAACCGGATGCAGCTTCCTTTCCTCGCTGAAAGAAAAACCTGCAGCCGGCTGAATACAAATATTATAACACGGAGGGGAATTTTCGTAAACAAAAGAATGCTTTATTCGGCACCATTTATTCCGCGCCGATCCAGTTATCGCGGTTGATTGCTTCCGTGTGGCTGGTGCTTTCGTTCATGATTTTCTGCAGATCCGGCCGGTTATAGTTGACAATGCCCTTTCCGAGATATTCATGCTGCCGCGCCGGAAGACGCTGACGACATCGCCTTTCTTAAAATCGCCTTCGACTGCCACGATGCCTTTGGGAAGCAGGCTCTTTGCCTGAACAGCAAGTGCTTCTGCGGCACCCTCATCGACGTAGAGGTTGCCCGCACTCGGCGCATAGAATGCCATCCACTGCAGACGCGTTTTCATGTTGTGGCCGCTGGCGGTAAAGTACGTTCCTTTTGCGGTTCCTTTCACCGCACGCACAATGTTGTTTTCCTCCGCCGAGGAGCAGATCAGAACCGGCACACCGGCTCTTGTGGCAAGCGAAGCGGCGGAGAGCTTCGTTGTCATGCCTCCCGTTCCGTTGCCCGATCCCGCACCGCCTGCCGCAGCAGTGAGCTCCGGCGTGATCTCATTTACCACGTCGATATGGCGCGCATTCGGGTCACTCTTTGGATTGGCAGTGTAGAGCCCGTCGATATCGGTCAGCAGAATCAGAAGCGATGCATGCAGCATCGCAGCCACCTGGGCGGAGAGCGTGTCGTTGTCGCCGACCTTCAGCTCCTCAATCGCGATCGTATCGTTCTCATTGATGATCGGAATCGCACCGCGCCCGAGCAGGACGGAGAGGGAGCCGAAGATGTTTTTATAGCGGCGGCGGTCCTCAAAGTCACTGCGGTTCAAAAGAATCTGCGCACACGGAATCTGGTACGCCATCAGATTTTTCGTGTATTCCTCCATCAGAAGGCCCTGGCCGACAGCAGCGGCAGCCTGTTTATCGGCAATTTTCGTCGGCCGTTTTTTAAAGCCGAGACGGGAAAAGCCTGCGGCGATCGCACCGGAGGAAACGAGAATCACATGGTGGCCTGCCGTCTGCAGCGCGGCAAGCTGGGTCGTAATGTTCCGTATTTTTTCAGCATCCATGGTTCCGTCTGAGAGTGTCAGGGAGCTGGTGCCGACTTCACAACTATCGTCTGTTTTTCCATCATGAAACCTCAAATGTAAGAAATGATAAGAAACGTTGTTTACGGGTGACAAAACATCAATTACAGACACTTAACACAGTACTGTGTGAGAGTCAAGAAGATGCGGAATGGTCGTTACATTTTTCGTGAAAGATCTGCAAAAAGATAGAAATTTGTTGCTGGAATTCTGAAAAAGTATGGTAGAATAGAAAACGAGAAAAAGGTGTGTGCAGAAATACATTTTTCCTGAAAAACAAAAGAAGCGGAAAGAAGTCCGGCACACGACGGAGGGAGTCAAAGATGGAGGAAAAAACAGAAGAAAGAGGCAGAGGCTGCATGACAACGCTGTGCTACATCGAAAAGGATGACAGCTATCTGATGATGCACCGCACGGTGAAAAAGAACGATGTCAACAAGGACAAGTGGATCGCGTCGGCGGCCATGCGGAACTTGGCGAAAGCCCGGAGGAATGCCTGCTGCGTGGAGTAAAAGAGGAAACCGGCTACACGCTGACGAGCTGGCGTTTCCGCGGTCTCGTTACCTTTGTGACAGAGGCAGAAAACAGCAAAACGGTGGAGTACATGGAGTATATGTGTCTCTACACGGCAGACGGATTCACGGGAGAACCGACTGCATGTGATGAGGGCGAACTCGCTGGGTGAAAAAAGAGGACGTCCTGCACCTGAATCTGTGGGAGGGAGACAAAATCTTTTTCCGCCTTCTGAATGAAGACGAGCCGTTTTTCTCCCTGAAGCTGCGGTATGTGGGCGACACGCTCGCAGAAGCGGTGCTGAACGGAAAACAGATGGAACTTTTTTGAGGAGCGCTCAGGCGACGGCACGCCGACCGGAACCATCGTAGAACGCGGCGTGGCGCACAGTGAGGGACGGTGTCACGGAACGGCACATATCTGGATTGCACGGGCGAATGAGAAGAGCGGCTGTGAGGTACTGCTGCAGAAAAGGAGTGCCTGGAAAGATTCGAATCCGGGCTGCTACGATATTTCAAGCGCCGGCCATCTTTCGGCGGGCGATACATATTTGGAAGGGGCTCTGCGGGAAATCGGCGAGGAGCTCGGCATCCACGCAGAGGCAGAGGAGCTGAGGGATCTTGGCCTGCTGGAAAAAGTATCACACGGTGTTTTTTACGGAAAACCGTTCCACGATCATGAGGTCAGCGCCGTGTATCTTTACACGAAGCCGGTCGAGGCGGAAAAACTGCATCTACAGGAGTCGGAAGTAGAAGCAGTCCGCTGGATGGATCTCAAAGAGTGCCAGAAGGCGGTAAGAGAAGGAAGCATTCCCAACTGTATTGATATCCGGGAACTGGAAATGATTGAAAAAGCGTGGTTCGCCGGAGAAAAAACAAAAAATGAGGAGTAAGAGAAGATGAAAGAAAATGGATTCATCAACGAGAAGCTGACCCCGAAGCACGAGGAAGAAGAGGCAGCAGCCACCGCTGAAAAATAAAAAGAAATGCATGAAAAAAGTCACCGGTTCGAAATAGAACATGGTGACTTTTTTTGATATCGCGTAAATGAAATTTGTTTTTTTATTTCGCTGCTGCCTTTACCTGGCTAAACAGTCCGGATTTCTGAAGAGCCGGACGCAGTGCCATGTAGATGACAACGGAAGCGATGGTGGAAAGTACGGCGTTGATGGAAGTTGCCGCTACGTTCCAGCTTAAGGTAACCTCTGCTGCCGGTTTTCCAAGAAGAACCAGTTTGTAGAAGTAACCGATGAGCGGATCGAAGATCACATTGAACAGAAGTCCGCCGATGGCTGCAAGCAGTGCCCATTTGAAGATCTGTTTCTGATCGGTCTGTTCGTTGATTTTACCGATTTTGTGTGCGATCAGTCCTGCGATGAGGCCGATGCAGAATTTTAAGATGAAGGTCTTTGGTGCGTATACCACATAGACCGGATCGAGAAGATCTCCGATGGTCATGCCGATCGCACCGCCGATTCCGCCGTAAACACCGCCGAGAATCAGTGCACCGAGCACACAGACAGCGTTTCCGAAATGGATTGAGGTGCATCTCCGCCTGGCAGCCAGATTTTGAACTGCAGGAAGGTGAAGACAACGTAGGAAAGGGCTGCAAAGACACCTGTCATTGCGATTTTCCAGACTTTTTCATTTTTCATAACAACTCACTCCTTTGGTATCTGGAACTTCGTTCCTTGATTGCACCTATTATAGGGAGTGGTGGCATGAAGAAAAAGTTCCAATTCCGGATTTTTTGACCAGACCAGTTATTTCCGGTACGATTTCATTTTTTCGTGTTCTTCTTTTAATTCTCTGTAGAGTTGCAGCGAATTCCACGCCTGGTTCTGCGTTGTGACGATGGCTTTGAGGGCGATCGGCGGCACTTTTTTCCGGCGCATTTCGGTGAGAAAAAGATCGAGTTTCCGCTCGGAAAAGCCGGCCATGACCATCATTGGTTCATCAAATCCGGCGCCGTCATAGGCTTCGGGGGATTCTGCAAATGCTTTATTTCCGGCAAGAAATCCGATCGACTGGAGATACTGTTCCGGTTCCACAATGCGCACGCGGATACCGAGCTTTAAGAGAACCGGCTTTAAAAGCACAGCTGTTTTCGTTCCTTTGATCTGATATAAGAGTACGGTTTCCATGAGAAAAATCCTTTCCACGGGCAGATTTCCGGATCAAATGCGCGGATGCCCAGAACTATGATATAAGAAATGTTTTGGAAAAACAATACTTTTATGGTATCATAGGAACGTACAATTCAGAACACGATAAATTTTGAGATAAAAGAGAAAGGAAACCAATAAAATGTGGATAGCAGATGGATGGAAAGATTATGAAGTGCTGGATACGTCCGGCGGAGAAAAACTGGAGCGGTGGGGAGATTACCTTCTGGTAAGACCAGACCCGCAGGTCATCTGGAACACGAAAAAAGAAAATCCGGGCTGGAAAAAGAAAAACGGTCATTATCACAGAAGCAGCAAGGGCGGCGGAGAATGGGAGTTTTTCCATCTGCCGGAGCAGTGGGAGATCAACTATAAAGACCTGACCTTCCGCCTGAAACCGTTCAGCTTCAAACACACCGGCCTTTTCCCGGAGCAGGCAACGAACTGGGACTGGTTCGGCGATCTGATCCGCCGTGCCAACCGCCCGATTAAAGTGCTGAACCTGTTCGCCTACACGGGAGGCGCAACGCTCGCAGCGGCCGCAGCAGGCGCAAGCGTCACACATGTCGATGCATCCAAAGGCATGGTCAACTGGGCAAAAGAGAACGCTGCCGTGTCCGGCCTTTCGGACAAGCCGATCCGCTGGCTTGTGGATGACTGCACCAAATTTGTCGAGCGCGAGATCCGCAGAGGCAACCACTACGACGCGATCATCATGGACCGCCGTCCTACGGAAGAGGACCAAAGGGCGAGATCTGGAAAATCGAGGAGTCGATTCATCCGTTCATCAGGCTCTGCACGCAGCTCTTAAGCGATGACCCGCTGTTCTTCCTTGTGAATTCTTACACGACAGGACTTGCACCGGCTGTCCTGACGTACATGATTTCCCTGGAATTAAAACAGTACAAAGGCCACGTAGAAGCACAGGAAATCGGCCTTCCGGTCAAGTCGACCGGCCTTGTTCTGCCGTGCGGTGCATCGGGAAGATGGCAGTCTGACAACGTTTAAAACATCTTTTGGCAGCGGACGTATGTCCGTCATACGAAAAACATTTGGCTGAAATTGCAGGAAATGAAGTATAAAACTGCAAAAAGTGGGATAAAATGCTGAAAAGTGTATAAAACATGCAAGTTCTCCTTGACAGAAACTCATGATCTGGTAAAATGGTCTTTAGTTGAGCAAGAAACCTGAAAAACGGGTAAGGAAAGTACAAGGGAGGACGTTTCATGAAACCGTATATCGAATGGACCAAAGAAGAATTAGTTGCCGAGAAAGCCAGACTGGAGCAGGAATTTGCAGAGGTAAAAGCAAAAGGCCTCAATCTGAATATTTCCAGAGGAAAACCTGCAGCAGCCCAGTTAGATCTCACGGAAGGAATGCTTACCGTTCTCTCGAAAAATGAAGACACCTTCGCAGAAGATGGAACCGACTGCCGGAACTACGGTGTACTGACCGGTATTCCGGAAGCAAGAAAACTGATCGGAGATATTTGTGAGGTTCCGGCGAAAAACGTCATCGTTTACGGAAACGCCAGCCTTACCATTATGTTTGATACCGTAGCACGTTCGTTCCTGAAGGGCGTTGCAGGCTGCACTCCGTGGAACAAGCTGGACAAAGTAAAATTCCTCTGTCCGGTACCGGGCTATGACCGTCACTTCGGTGTAACCGAGTACTTCGGCGTTGAGATGATCAATGTTCCGATGACGCCGGAAGGACCGGACATGGACATGGTAGAAAAACTCGTTGCAGAAGATGACGCCATCAAGGGAATCTGGTGTGTACCGAAATACTCCAACCCGCAGGGCTACACCTACTCCGATGAGACCGTCAGAAGATTTGCAAACCTGAAACCGGCAGCCAAAGACTTCCGTATTTTCTGGGATAATGCATACATTATCCATCACCTGTATGATGACAGACAGGATCACCTGCTGAACATCATCGAGGAGTGCGAGAAAGCCGGAAATCCGGATATGGTCTATGAGTTCGTATCCACTTCGAAAGTAAGCTATCCGGGAGCCGGAATTGCAGCTCTCATTTCTTCTGAGGCAAACCTCAAAGAGGCACAGGAGTACATGAACTTCCAGATCATCGGTCATGATAAACTGAATCAGCTGCGCCATGTAAAATTCTTCCAGAACCTGGACGGCGTGATGAATCAGATGAAAAAGCATGCTGAGATCTTAAGACCGAAATTCGAGGCAATTCTGCAGGTAATGGATCAGGAGCTGAGCGGCTTGGCATCGCTTCCTGGACAAAACCGAACGGTGGATACTTCATCTCCTTCGATGCGATGGAGGGATGCGCAAAGAAGATCGTTGCAAAGGCAAAAGAGGCCGGTCTTACCATGACAGGCGCGGGCGCAACGTATCCATATCACAACGATCCGCAGGATTCCAACATCCGTATTGCACCGTCCTTCCCGACACCGGAAGAGCTGGAAATCGCAGGTCAGGTATTCGTGCTGAGTGTCAAACTGGTCAGCGTGGATAAGATTCTGGAAAGCAAATAACAGATAAGTAAAAATACAAAAGCCGGATTCTCCCGGGGGACACAGTTTTTGTGAACTCTGGTGTGGGAGTTCCGGCTTTTTTCTATCAGAAAGTTAAAAAGAAATTTTCTATGGGACAGAAAGGAAAAACATGAAAAAGAAAGTAATAGGAATTGCCGCAGGAATCATACTCCTTGCGGCCGCAGGCGGTTACGCGGGCGTGGGGCATTACTATGCATCCCACTTTTTCCCGAAAACCGCGATCAACGGACTGAACTGCGCAGGGCTGACCGCAGAGCAGGTCAAAGAGGAAATTCAGAAGCACATTGTGGATTATACACTCAGCATTACCGAGCGCGGTGGAAAAACAGAGACATTAAGCGGCACGGAGATCGGCCTCACGTATGTGGACGACCACGCGGTGGAAAAACTGCTGGAGTCCCAGAATACTCTTGCATGGCCTGCATTCTATTGGAAAGAGAAAGAAAACCAGGTGGCGGCGGACTCTGTCTATGACAAAGAAATGGTGCAGGAAAAACTGCAGACGATGGAAGGGTTTCAGGAAGAACAGCAGGAAGCGCCGACGGATGCGTATCTGACGGATGACGGAACCTCGTACGTCATTGTGCCGGAAACAGAGGGCGAGCAGGTGGACTATGAGAAGGCGGAGCAGGCTGTCATCGAGGCGCTGGATGCCGGAGCGGCGAGCGTGGATCTGGAAGAAAAAGATGTTTACCGGAAACCGGACATTACGCAGGATGATGAAGCACTGAATGGGAAAATGGCGGAACTGAACCACCTGACAGCGGCGCGGATCACGTATGCAATCGGTGAAAACAGCTATGCCATAGACCGGGCGACCTTACAGAGCTGGCTCGTACAGGGGGAGGATGGAACCTACACGATTTCGCAGGACGAAGCGGCAGCTTTTGTGCGCCATATGGCGTATGAGACGGACACCTTCGGGCTGGCGCATACCTTCAAAACGAGTCTTGGCGCGACCATTAACCTGAATGCGGGCGGCGATTACGGCTGGTGCATCGACAAGGAGGAGACGACGCAGGCACTTCTGCAGGCGATCGAGGACGAAACACAGGGAAATCTCGACCCGGTTTACCTCTATACGGCCAATGACCGCTCGGCCAATGATATCGGAAATACATACGTCGAGGTGTGCATTTCCCAGCAGAAAATGTGGTGCTACAAGGATGGCGTTCTGGTGACGGAAACACCGGTCACAACGGGCAATCATGCGACGGGCTATGACACTCCGGCAGGCAGTGTCTGGGCGGTGGATGCGAAAAAAAGTGACTGTGATTTCAAGCTCTATCCGAGCCATGTCATGTTCTGGCTTCCGTTTAACGGCGACGTCGGAATCCACGATGCGAGCTGGCGTACCGAGTACGGCGGGGACATCTATCTGACGAACGGATCCCACGGATGTGTGAATACCCCATACACAGAAGCAGAAAAAGTGTTCAATGCTATTGAAATTGGTGACCCGGTTATCGTATACTATAGCCTGGATGATGTAACCGGGCCGCAGCCTACACAGAAAAACAGCCTGTAGGAAAAAACGCTTAAGCATCACAGCAGAAGCACATCAAATAAAGGAGATTTTGATAGATGAAAATAGTAGTATTAGCTGGAGGAACCAGCACGGAACGTTCGGTATCCATTACATCGGGAACTATGGTCTGCAAGGCACTCCGCGAGAAAAACCATCAGGCAGTTCTGGTAGACGTTTTCTGCGGTATCGATGTGAAGGGGAACCTGGAAGATGTATTTGCAGAGGAGGCGTACGATATAGACAAAGCAGCAGAATATATGCACAGCTTTGATGCAGGATTAAACGAAATGATCGAATCCCGCCGCAGATTTTTCGGACCGAACGTACTGGAACTCTGCGAGGCAGCGGATGTTGTTTTCCTTGCCCTGCATGGCGCAAACGGAGAGGACGGAAAGGTACAGGCTACGTTCGATCTGCTCGGCATTCCGTATACCGGAACGGGCTATTTAAGCAGCGCCCTCGCAATGGACAAATCCATCACAAAACAGTTCTTCCGTGCACACCATGTGCCGACCCCGAACGGCGTGACCCTGAAAAAAGGCCAGGAGAGCGAGCCTTTGTCCGGCTTTGGCCTGGAGCTTCCGGTTGTCGTAAAACCGTGCTGCGGCGGTTCCAGTGTCGGTGTCTATATTGCACACACGAACGAAGAATACTGGCAGGCTATGAAGGATGCTTTCTCCTACGAACCGGAGGTTGTCGTTGAGGAGTATATCGAGGGAAGAGAGTTCTCCGTTGGCGTGGTAGACGGAAAGGCTTACCCGATCATCGAGATTGCACCGATCGAAGGCTTCTATGATTACACGAACAAATACAAAGCCGGAGCTACTGTTGATACCTGCCCGGCCGTACTGACGGAGGAGCAGACGAAAGAAATGCAGAAGCACGCAGAGGACGGCGCTGCCGCTCTCGGTATCGAAAACTACTGCCGTCTCGACTTTATGATGCGCAAGGACGGAAGAATGTACTGCCTCGAGGCAAACACCCTTCCGGGCATGACCCCGACCAGCCTTCTGCCGCAGGAGGCACAGGTACTCGGCATTTCCTATCCGGAACTCTGCGAGCTGCTGATCCAGCTTTCTCTCAGAAAAAGAGGTAACAACGCATGAAAAATATGACACTTGCGCACATCACAGAGGTGTGCGGCGGAATCTACTTCGGATCGGAAGAAAAGAAAACAGCGGAAGTCACGGATATCGTGACGGACAGCCGGAAAGCGGGAGAGGGAAGCCTCTTCGTTGCAATTCCGGGTGAGCGTGTGGACGGCCATAAATTTATCCCGAACGTGGCTTCCCAGGGCGCACTTGCTGTCATTTCCGAGCAGAAACTTGAAACACCGCCATGCCCGTATATCCTCGTGAAGGATTCCATGGAGGCCATTAAAGCAATGGCAGAATACTATATGCAGCAGCTCAATATTCCGGTTGTCGGCATTACGGGAAGCGTTGGAAAGACCAGTACGAAAGAGACGATCGCGTCGGTGCTGGCGCAGAAATACCGTGTGCTGAAAACGGATGCGAACTTCAACAATGAGCTGGGCTTGTCGCTCACTGTTTTCCGTCTGCGTGAGGAAGATGAGATGGCGGTTCTCGAGATGGGAATCGACGATTTCGGCCAGATGCACCGTCTGGCGAAGATCGCACGCCCGGAGACCGCAGTCATTACGAATATCGGCTGGTGCCATCTGGAAAATCTGAAGACGCGAGACGGTATTTTACAGGCAAAAACCGAGATCTTTGATCATCTGCGTGAGAACGGGCACATTATCATCAATGGGGACGATGATAAGCTGTCTACTGTTGGAACGGTTCACGGCATCAAGCCGGTTCATTTCGGATTGGATGAAAAAAACGAATATTATGCCGATGAGATCGAGAGCCAGGCTTCCGCGGCATTTCCTGCCGGATTCATACCCCGCATGGGAGCTTTTCTGCACTGATTCCGATTCCGGGACGCCATATGGTTTACAATGCGCTGGCCGGAACCGCAGTCGGATGCATGTACGGGCTGACGCTGGAGCAGATCAAACAGGGAATCGAGACACTGCAGTCGGTGAGCGGAAGATTCCACATCATCGAGACAGGAAAATACACCGTTGTCGATGACTGCTACAACGCAAACCCGGTTTCGATGAAGGCATCTCTCGATGTTCTGAAAGAGGCGAAGGGAAGAAAAGTGGCTGTACTCGGCGATATGGGCGAGCTTGGAACCGATGAGGCAGCACTTCACGCCGAAGTCGGCACACACGCCGGAACCTGCGGCATTGACGCCCTCTACTGTGCGGGACCGCTCTGCGAGCATCTTGCAAAAGCGGCAAAAGAGGCTGATTCGAAGCTTGAGGTACGCCACTTTGCAGAGCGCGAGAGCCTGATGGCAGAACTGCCGAAGCTCTTACAGGACGGCGATCAGATTCTGGTAAAGGCATCGCATTTTATGGAATATGGAAAGATTGTGGAGATGCTTGAAACAGCACAGAAATTATGATAAAATTTTAAACTGGAAAGTACCCATGACAGGGTGGTAGCCTCCCGAGCTAATGAATACATAGGAAGGGAGGTGGCGTAAATGACAGCATACGAAATTATTATGGTTTTTCTGGGAATCTTAGCTTTACTGATTTCCTTCGGAGGCTTCATCATTGCGTTGCTTACCTTTCTCGATAAGAGAAATAAGCGAAAATAAAAATGCCTACCCCGTCGGCAAACGGGATAGGCGGTGTTCGTAAGAACATTTAACCCTTTTCTCGAGAGCATCCACTTTGGAGTGGGTGCTTTCTTTTTATATATTTATTATATCGCAGGGGTCTGGCATTTTCAAGCATTTTCTTTCAATTGTTCTAATAGAATGTTTTTCGTATAATTTCCAATCTCTTTTTCTCTTCCTTCGTAAGCTCGCCCGGAATGATCGGCTTGCCGTACGTTACGGTAACGTGGGTACCGCGGATCTTCGGGAAATGTGCTTCCAGAATTTCTCTGGATCCGGAAATCGAAAGCGGAATGATCGGGCAGCCGGTTTTCGTTGCCATCTTGAATGAACCGTTGTGGAACTCGCCGAGCTCCAGCTCGCTCTCCGTCTTGCCGCGGGTACCCTCCGGGAAGATACAGATGGAAGTGCCGCTCTTGATCTCCTCACATCCGGAGAGAATCATCTGCAGACCCTGCTTGATGTCGGAACGGTCGAGAAACAGGCAGTGGATGAGTTCCATCCAGTTCTTTAACAGCGGAATGCGTGAAAGTTCTTTTTTGGCGACAAATCCGCAGGAACCCGGAACTTGTATAGGTTACAAGGATATCGAAATAGCTGCGGTGATTGCCGATGTATAGAACAGCCCGGCCTTCGGAATATTTTCCTGACCTTTTACGGTGATCTTCGTGCCGGAAAAAACAGAATTACGCGAAAAATCCAGCGGATCAGGGAGCGGCTTACCTTGTCACAGACCTCCGGCTTTTTCTTCCGGATCAGAAGCAGAACAAGAAGCACCGGGATCGACAGAATCAGATACAGAAAAGCGGTCAGAATGACCAGAATAAAACGAATCATGAATCTTTTTCTCCTCTTGGTAAAAATAGTGATATTCAATTATTGCGTACTTTTCAGTATACGTCATATATGGGGCGGGTTGCAATAACTTTCGTCTTTTTCGGAAAAAGATTTTGCGTCATAGAAGACTGTGGCCCGTCATACAATGGATAGAAAGAGCGGGAAGCGGCGTTTGGAATGATGAAGAAAAAGAGACGGGGAAGAGTTCTTCTGGCGGCGGTGATCCTGATGCTCCTAGCATCGTGCCGGATCACAGATGTGAGCGAGGGCGAGCGGAAAGAACTGTCGTATGCGATTGTAAAGCCGGGCGATTTTCCGCCGGAAATCGATCAGATTTTGCGTAAGAAAAAAGAATCCGCGTTCCAGATGGCGTACGAGAGCGGGGACGATCTCTACATACTGCGCGGCTACGGAAAGCAGAAAAGCGGAGGCTTTTCCATACAGATCGAAGAAGTATCGAAATCGGAAAACGCCGTTTTCGTGCGGACAAAACTCGTCGGACCTGCCGCAAAGGAGGAGCAGAAAGGCGCCGCCTCCTGCCTTACGTCGTGCTGAAAACGAAAGCGGCGGCGGGAATCTCAGTCGTATTTGAGGATTAGAGTGGGAGGAGCCTTATGGATTTTGTAAAAAAGATTCTGCATCAGATCAGCAGAAAAAGCGAAGCGGTGTCACAGATTACGTTTGACGAGGACTACAATGTGCCGGACGCAAGGCCCGATGTGGGGCGGATGATTCAGAAAAAAGGCGAGGTGACGATCGGGGATGTGCAGATTTCGGAAGGAAAAGCGCGTGTATTCGGCGGCCTCACCTTTCATCTGCTGTACGTCTCCGACGGCGAACGGCGCCGGATCTGCCAGCTCTCCGGCGAGCTTCCGATCGACGAGACGATCCATCTCGATGGTCTGACAGGGGGCGACAAGGTCTGCATCACCTGGGAAGTGGAAGATCTGAACCTGCATCTCATCAACTCGCGGAAGCTGGGCGTGCGCGCGATCGTCACGCTGCACGCGTGGATCGAGGAACTGTGCGACCTTGCCGTGCCGATGGAAATCCGCGGGGAGAGCGACGTCGCGGTGAAGCGGAAAGAATACCGCGTGGTTGAGCTTGCAGTGCAGAAAAAAGATGTGCTGCGTGTCAAAAAGGAGCTTACGATTCCGTCCGGCAAGCCGGAATTGCACGAGATTCTCTGGCAGGATCTGGAAGTGCGCGGTCTCGATCTCCGCTCTGAAGAGGGGCGGGTCAGTGCGCAGGGAGAACTCTTTGTCTTCTGTCTGTACAGCGACGGCGAGGAGGATCACCCGCTGCAGTGGGTGGAGCAGGCGCTCCCGTTCCAGGCAGAAGTGGAATGCCAGGCTGCATCTCCGAGATGATCCCGCGGATCGAAAGCACACTCGGCCAGACCACACTCGAAATCCAGCCCGATTCCGACGGCGAGGAGCGGGTCCTGCAGGCGGAGGCCGTACTCGAACTTGACATCTGTCTGTATCAGGAAGAAACCGTATCACTTCTGCAGGACGTTTACCATCCGCACCGAGAATGCATTCCAAAAGTGCAGGAGGAGACTTTGGAGAGCCTTCTGATCCGCAATTCCTCCAAATGCCGCCTGACCGACAAACTGCAGATGCGCGTGCCGAAAAATAAAATTCTGCAGATCTGCCACAGCGACGGCAAAATCAAGATCGACGAGGAAAGAAACGTAGAAAACGGCATCGAAGTAACCGGTGTGGTGGAACTCAGGCGCTCTACGTGGTCAGTGACGACGAAATGCCGTTCTACGCCGCCGAAACCGCCCTCCCTTTCCGCCACACCATCGAGTCCCGGGAATCGGACCGGACTGCCGCTACGAACTCCAGTCCTCCATTGACCAGCTCTCCACAACCATGCCGGACAGCAGCGACATCGAAGCCAAAGTCGTACTGAACCTGAACGCCCTCGTCTTCCGCCGCAGAAAAGAGATGGTAATGCAGTACGTCGAAGAAAAAGACCGAGATCCGGAAGAACTGCAGAGCCTCCCGGGCATCACCTGCTACTTCGTCAAGCCGGGGGATACCCTGTGGGATATCGCAAAGAAATTCTATACGACGACAGATAAGATCAGGGAATTAAATGAACTGAAAACCGAAACACTCACACCGATGCAGCAGCTATTAGTGGAGCGGGTATAGCGGAAAAGACAGCCTACTGCCTTAAGAATGGAGTCAATCCATCAGGCAGCAGGCTGTCTTTTTGCGAGTTCCATGCCGATCTGCATTGCAGAAAGAACAGGTACACTTTTGTGCCGGGAAGAAAAGCAGGAATTACAACCTTGCTTCTCAAAGAAATCAACAATAACGGAAAGAAACTGTCCTTTACTTATGACGCAGTAGGAAATATTGTTACGATTTCCGAGAATGGTGTTCAGAAAGTAAAATATATGTATAATGCTTTGAGTGAACTGACCCGTGTGGATTCTGCATGGGAAAATAAGAGTATTACGTATACCTACGATGCCGGAATGAATATGACGTCCAGAAAAGAGTATTCCTATACAACGGGAACACTGGGCAATGCGGTAAAGACAGATCTGCTTACCTACCGTGCTTCAGGATGGAAAGATCAGCTTATTTCCTATAATGGCAGCAGCATTTCCTATGATGCGGTCGGCAACATTACAGCTTATCAGGGAAGAACACTGACCTGGTACAGAGGAAGCCTGCTGCAGAGTCTGACCTTAAACGGAAAGAAAGCAGTTTACCATTACGACAGCGAAGGACACAGAGTCCAGTGGAAAGACCTGAACGGAATCAGCCATAAGAACTACTGGTGCGGAAACAAACTGATGGGAACGAAGTATGGAGATGTACTGGTTCAGTTTGTTTACGGTGCGGATAAATCCCCGCTGATGCTGAAAAAGGGAGAAAAAGAGTATTATACTTGTACAACAGCCAGAATGATGTCATAGGACTGATTGACAGCGATGGAAAACAGGTAGTAAACTATTCTTACGATGCATGGGGAAAACAGACTGGTCTGACCGATATCAGCGGAGAAAATATCGGAAAACTAAACCCATTCCGTTATCGTGCTTACTGCTACGATGACGATACCAAACTCTATGTCACCGCCAGCCGTTATTATGATCCGGAATTGTGCAGATTCCTTTGTGCGGACAACTTTGATGCTGTAAAAGCGAAAATGTTTAGCATGAATGGAAAGAACCTTTATGTGTACTGTTGCAACAATCCGGTGAATGCGGTAGATGATGATGGTGATTTTGGAATTTTAATGCTGGCATTCCCAGGAATCGATCCCAGAAAAGTAGCATGGAATATCTTAAAAGATGTATTTGTATATGCGGTACAGTGCGGAATGGCGAATGAGAAAGTAACCTTAGAAGGAATTGCAGAGGTGGCCATAGAAAGTGCAATCAGTAGTGTTTTGGGAGATAGCCAAGGAATTATCTTTTCAGTAGTAGTAAGTGGTTTGAAAGGAGGATATTTAGAGTATCAGGAATCAGGAGATATGGCAAGAGCAATGGGGGCAGGATTTTACGATGCTATAATGACCTTGTTAGAACCTAAAACGTATAACGCATATGTAAAAAATGAAACTATTGAGAATGCATTGGGTGCTTTTACAGACTTTTTTCAGTCTCCATTACTGAGCTATCCCAAAAGCGGTGTTTTGGATGGAGTGTTTGGAAAACCCAAGAAACAGGCAAATAAAAATGGATCAACACTTAAGAAAAACAGCAACATCAACTTTAGTACAAAAAAAGTTGGGGGGAAAAAGAAGAACTGGCAGAGTAATAAGCCTGCAATTTCCAGAAAAATGCAAAATATAGGACTTCCAGCGCTTAGATAGAAAAGTTTTAAGATGCCTTTGCGCGAAGAAAAATAGTTTTGTACAAAGGCAAAGCGTAAGAAATAACGAGGAGAAGATTGTATGAAAGTAGTATGGGGAAAATTTGGTACCGGCGTAGACCTGATTGTGTGTGCTATTAGTAGTTATTGGTGGGTGAGCCTGTGGGTAAATGAAAAAGATGCGTTCCACGCCTATTCATTAAAAACAAGTATCATAGTGTTTCTAGGAATAATGTTCTTTTTAAGCATAGCAGCTTATGGAACTGTGACATTTCTACTAAAACGAATTTATATTTATGAATGGGGAATAATGTTATCTTTTTGGGGCTATGAAAAAAAGATAGAATGGGAAGATTTTACTGTGATACAAAGATACAATGATCATTTTTTCTTCAACATATCGAAACAGAAAGATGACAGTTTGTTCTGGTGTACCTATCACCCATTTACCAGTATCATGATATTCGACAAGTTCCGCGGACCGGGCTGGGGAATCATACCGCTCAGCGCCGACGAATTTTGTGAACTCCTCACTTCATACGGTGTCAAGTATACGGAAAGTAAATAACATACAAAAAGAGTGGAAGTGGCCGTAAGATCCACGAATTACCAGCCACTTCCCTTTTTATATGCAAATTTAGAAAAAGAAAGAAGGAAATGCCAATGAAATCAATTTATCGCACGATCCTTCCGTAGCAGGCAGCTTCCTTGCGGCACAGTTTGGAGGCTGGGATGCTGCGCTGGAAACGCTGGTCTGCTTCATGGCAATTGACTGGATCACAGGAGGTGTTCTGCTTCCTGTTGTTTTTAAAAAGAGTCCGAAATCTGAAAACGGAACGTTGGAGAGCCGTGCGGGATGGAAAGGGCTTTGCAGAAAAGGGATGATGCTGTTCTTTGTGCTGGTCGCGGAAAAACTGGATCAGCTCACACAGACGAATTACCTGCGGGATGCCGTCTGCATTGGATTTATTTTAAATGAAGCGGTTTCGATCTTGGAAAATGCAGGCTGATGGGTGTGAAAATCCCTGAGGTTCTGCGGTCAAGGATTGATGTGCTGAGAAAGGAGGAGCAGAGTAAATGAGGGTTGACAGAAGCTATTGTAGCAACCAGAATACATGGTCGGAAAATCATCCGCAGTGTATTGTGGTACACAATACAGACAATTTTGCCGCCGGAGCCGATGCCCGCGCGCATGCAAGAGCGCAGTACCAGGGAAATTTTCAGATTATGTCGGCGCATTATTACGTAGATGACGGGGAGATCGCTTATCAGGCTGCGCCGCACAGCAGAGGATGCTGGCATGTCGGGAGAAATTATGGAAGTAAAAATCTATTCGGCAGATATGGAAACCGGAACAGCATCGCGGTTGAGATGTGCGTGCAGAAAGGATATGATTACGAAACCGCATTTTTACATACGGTGGAGCTGGTGAAAAACCTGATGAACGAGACGGGGATTCCATCAGATGCAGTTTACCGGCATTACGACATCTGCAGCAAAAACTGCCCGTCCCAGATTCAGAAGCGGGGAGACTGGGAGCGGTTCCAGCGTCTGATTCGGGAAACAGAAGACGGCAGTGAGAAAAGTGAATACAATCCCGGCATCTACCGTGTAACAGACCCGGCGCTCAACATCCGCACAGTCCCGGAGTAGAATACCCGTGGTGGGAGTCATCAAAGACCAGGGAAGCTATACGATCACAGAAATCAGAAACAAAAGCTGGGGCAGACTGCTGTCGGGAGCGGGATGGATCAACTGCCATAAAGCATATTGTTTTTACGGGGGAAGAGTATAAAATCCCATCTTTGCAAAACGATGTCATCGGACGGATTGACAGCGATGGAAAGCAGGGAGTAAACTATTCTTACGATGCAGGGGGAGAACTGGTAAATACCATGGATACAAGTGGTGCGAATATTGCACAGTCGAAAGAAATAACGAGGAGAAAATTGTATGAAAGTAATATGGGGAAAATTTGGTACAGGTGTAGATTTGATTCTGTGTGTTATTATTAATTACTATGTGGTGAGTATATGGGTAAATGGAAAAGATGAGTTCCATGCATATTCATTAAAAACAAGTATTATATTTCTAATAGAGGTAATGCTCGTTTTAAATATGGGGAAAACAGACCGGTCTGACCGATACCAGCGGAGAAAATATCGGAAAGCTCAATCCATTCCGCTATCGTGCTTACTGCTACGATGACGACACCAAGCTCTATGTCACCGCCAGCCGCTATTACGATCTGGAATTGTGCAGATTCCTTTGCGCAGACAACTTTGATGTTGTAAAAGCGGAAATGTTCAAAAAGTTAAATTAGTAGGTGGCAAATATGAAGGCAGGATATCGTAAATTTTATAAATATTTTAGTATATTGGTATTTATGGGCTGCGGATACCTTATGCTGAATTTTTGGGAAGAGGGAAAAGGTCAAATTAGTTCTTATAACATGCAAGATAAAGCACTTATGATATTGTGGTTTATGATTTATACTTTTGGTACGGCTGCTGGAATTATAAATACTTTAACCAGTATTTACATTTATGAATGGGGAATGCAGATCTCATTTTTGAAATATAAGAAAAAAATCGAATGGGAAGAATTTTCTGTTATACGAAGATATCATAATCATTTTTTCTTCAATATGTCAAAACAAAAAGATGCAGGTCCGTATTGGGCAATGTTTCATCCCTTTACCAGTTTTGTAATATTCGATAATTCGCGAAATCGTTCTGTTCATACCATGCCGCTTAACGCCGACGAATTTTGTGAACTGCTCACTTCATATGGTGTTCAGTACACGGAAAGAAAATAAAGATCGAAGGAATTAAAGAGAAAATATGAGAGCAGGATATCGTAAGTTTTTTATGTTTGCACAAGTTGCTACATTAATAGGCATCGGGTATCTTATGACAAGATTTTGGGAAGATGCAAAAAAACAATGTGAATTATATAATTTGCCTCAAAAGCTTTGGGTAATATTTGGAATAATGTTTATTTGTGGGATAGTGTCATGGGGAAGTGTAGATGCTTTAACACGTATTTACATCCATAAGTGGGGAATGGAACTTGCCTTTTTGGGATATAAGAAAAAAATTGTATGGGAGGATTTTTCCGTTATACAAAGATATAAAAATCATTTTTTCTTTAACGTATCAAAACAAAAAGATAGTGGTCTGTTTTTTTCAACATATCATCCATTTACTAGCTTTGTGATATTTGATAAGTCACAATTTAGTTGTGTCCGTACTATGCCAATCAGTGCCGACGAATTTTGTGATCTCCTCACTTCATACGGTGTCAAGTATAAGGAAAATAAAGCATGAGAAGAGTGGAAGTGATCGGATTTCTGTTGTTTTTACGGGGGAAAGAGAGTAGTATAATACATGTATAATTACAGCTTTGGAGGAAAAACAGTTGCTTGACTGGATCAATGTTTTTAAAGTAAACCGGAAAATTAAATCCCGTCTCTGGCCGTGGATTAAGATTATTTTGAGTATTATTCTTTTCTTTGCGGTATTTTACGGAGATATCTATGTTCACATTTTGGATAAAACAAAGACGGGGCGAATCGTGGAAGCGCTGATTCTGGTTGTGTTTTCGTTTCTGGACTATCTGATCTGCTTTATTTCTGTAGCCGAAATGGACTGCCTGAAGGACAGGCGGTATGCGGCGGCGAAAGAGAGTGGTGAATTTTATACGGTTTCTGAAATAGAAGTTCCCTGTTCAACTATGTGCCGCGTACCTATACAATTTATTACCGGAGAGGAAGCAGAAGACTTACTTTCGGTGTGCGCACAAGAACGACAGGAAATCCGCTGGAAATGGGCGGCAGAGAATATTTCATAGGACCGACAGGAAAGCGCGAGCAGATTGTGAAAGACCTCGATACGCTGATGAAAGAAGTAAAAAATACGCAAGATTTGACAAAGTCCTGGTACAGACAATCAATGGAGAACCGGTAAAGAGATAATGCCGGTTCTTCTTGCTTTTACGTAAAAATGCAGGTAAGATAAAAACAGCATAAGTGTAATACACATGCGTAAAAACTCATCAACGGAGAAGGTATGAAAATGGAGGAAACAAAAGATGAATTATCTGAAGGAACGGGATGGTGACCTGTTCTCCAATGCGGATCTGAAACAGCTGATTGTGCCGCTTCTGATTGAACAGCTTCTTGCCATCGCAGTCGGCATGGCGGATTCAATTATGGTATCCAGTGTCGGCGAGGCGGCGGTGTCGAGTGTGTCGCTGATTGATACGATCTTTATTCTGCTGATCAACATGTTCACCGCGATTGCAACCGGCGGAGCCGTCGTGTGCGGCCAGTATATCGGAAAGAAGCGGCCGCATAAAGCATGTGAGGCAGCTGACCAGCTTCTGCTGGTGACAACGGCGCTGTCAGTTGTGATCATGCGGCGGTCTATCTTTAAAGCCGTTTATTCTACATGTTGTGTTTGGAAACATTACGGCAGAGGTAGAAAGAAACTGCAATATTTATCTGATGATCGTAGCGGCTTCCATTCCGTTTCTGGCGGTTTACAACGGTTGTGCGGCCATTTTCCGCGCGCAGGGTGATTCGAAAACGCCGATGAAAATATCCATCGTCATGAACCTGATCAATATTTCGGGAAATGCGCTTCTGGTCTATGCGCTGAAATTCGGCGTGGACGGCGTTGCGATTCCAACGCTGCTTTCACGTATGTATGCAGCTGTGGCAGCATTTGTTCTCGTACATAATAAGCGGTATCTGGTGCGGTGCTCTTATCCGGTGAAAGTAAAACCGGATTTCCATATGCTGAAAAAAATCCTTGGCATCGGCATTCCGAACGGCTCGAGAACAGTATGTTCCAGCTCGGCAAAATTATGGTCTTAAGTATGATCACACAGTTCGGAACAGCGTCGATCGCGGCAAATGCGGTGTCCAACACGATTGCTGTCTTCCAGACACTGCCCGGTATGGCGATCGGAAATGCAGTGCTGACCGTAAGCGCACAGTGCGCGGGAGCGGGAGACTATGAGCAGGTAAAATACTATGCGAAAAAGCTGCACATCATCATTTATGGCCTGATGATCGTCTGCTGTCTCGGTGTCATCGCGGCACTTCCGGCGGTGCTTCACGTTTACAGTCTGTCTGCGGAGGCAACAGCCATGACGGAAGATATCATCGTTTACCACGGCATCTGCTGTATGATAATCTGGCCAATTGCTTCAATCTGCCGAATGTACTCCGCGCGTCCAATGATGTGGCATTTTGCATGATTCTCTCGATTCTTTCCATGTGGATCTGCAGAATCGGCATGAGCTATGTGCTCGGTGTGCGTATGGGATTCGCGTCTTCGGTGTCTGGGTCGCCATGACGATGGACTGGGTTGTTCGTGCCATTTTCTTTGTCCTTCGCTATCGAAGCGGGAAGTGGCAGCATCAGACGTGATGAAAAATACGGAATGTTTTGGGGAGAGAGAAAGAAAAAACGATACATCTGGAGGAAGTTATTATTATGAAAAACGCAAAGAAACTGATTCCCGGAGCGGCGATTGCGCTGGTGATTGCCGCTGCGGCGAAATTCCTGGAAAGCCTGGAGGAGAGCGCCGGACTGCACTTTATCGGGGCATCGGTCATCGCCATGTTTATCGGTATGATTGTGAATGCCTTTTACAAGCCGAACAGCGTGACAGCGCCGGGAATTAAATTTACATCGAAGAAGATCCTGAAATTTGCGATTATTCTGCTCGGTGCGAGCCTGAATATCCGCACGGTGCTGACGGTCGGAAGATTTTCCCTGACGGTTATGGTATTTACCCTGGCAACGTGCTTTGGCCTCGGCGCACTGATCGGAAAAGCACTTGGACTGAACTGGAAGACGAGCAGCCTCATCAACGCCGGCACGGGTATCTGCGGCGGTTCCGCGATCGCGGCAATCGCGCCGGTCATCGAGGCAACCGATATGGACATTGCCTATGGCCTCTCCGCAACGTTTTTATTTGATACGGTCATGATTGTCGTATTCCCGATCCTCGGTCACTGGATGGGCCTTTCAGATGCCGCGTTTGGCCTCTGGGCCGGAACTGCGGTCAACGATACCTCAAGCGTCGTTGCCACCGGTTACGCATTCAGCGAGGCTGCCGGTGATTTCGCAACCATGGTAAAACTGACACGGACCCTCGCCATCATTCCGGCTGTTCTGGCATTCGCCGCCATCAACGTACATCTGAAACGGAAGGCGCAGGCAGCAGAAGGAACCGCCGTAAAGGTAAGCATCAAATCCATTTTTCCATGGTTTATCTTAGGTTTTCTCGCCATGTCAGCACTGACCTCCTTAGGTCTTATCCCGGCAGGCACAGCAGCCGCATTAAAAACCATCAGCAAATTTCTGATGGTGGCCGCCCTTGCGGCCATCGGCCTGAACACCGATTTCAAATCCCTCTGCCGCTCCGGCGCAAAGCCGATGCTGCACGGATTCATCATTTCGCTGCTGGTAGTCTGGTAGCGATTGCAGTCGAATTTGCGATCGGCATTGCGCCGCATGGGGTACTGTAAAGAAACAGAGAATTAAAAATCCAGGCATCCGTATAGGATGCTGGATTTTTTGATTCAAAACGGGTTTGTCGTTTCCTTCAAAAACGTTTTCAAAACCTGCAGCACCCCGTTCTCCCAGTACGGCGGGCAGGTGTGTTTTGCTGAGGCGATGACTTCCGCTCGGGCGTGGAGACGGCGTAGCTTTCGCCAGCGTTCTGAAGCATCTCGATGTCGTTCAGGTTGTCGCCGAAGCAGCAGACTTCGTCTGGGGTAAGGCCAAAGTAGTTCATCAGAAATGAGAGACCGGTCCATTTGCTGACGCCGCGGGCGTTGCAGTCCAACCATTCCTTACCGGCGACAGCGAGTTTTGCCTGATGATTCCACGCCGGGATGAAATTTGGGGAGCAAAGCTCTTCACAGGAGGTTGATGGTAGATTGTGAATTTGATAATGTCCTCGTTTTCTACCTTCGATAGATCCGGTACTTCGCGGACATCGAAGCCGTAGGAGTCGCGGAGCCAGTGAAACATGCGGCTTCCGGCATCTTCGGCGAGGCAGTAGTCCGGGGTGGCGGCAAAGCAGTCGCAGGACGGAAGTTCGTCGTGTACCATGCGGCACATGGATTTCCAGAGTGCCGTTTCCATCGGATATGTTTTCAGAATCTTTTCCGGTGTGCGCACGACAGTTCCGCCATCGGAGATGTAGAGCAGGCGGTCCTTGATCGGAGCGAAAAGCTTCTGTTCACTGGAAAACTGGCGGCCGGAACAGACAACAAAATGGATGCCCTGGTCGACAAGCCTGGAAACAACAGTCATATATTCCGGGTCGATCAGAAGTGTGCCGTCTTTGACGAGCGTTCCATCGACATCGGTTGCAATCAACTTTATCATAATAGAAAATCTCCTTATCTTGTCACAGAAAAAATTCAAACTATAGCAAGACCAGAAAATAACGCAAAAAAGGCAGTGCTGCAGGGCGCGAATTACAAGGAACGGATTTGAAGGCGTACCGGGGTACGACGAAATCCGTGACGCAGTAATTCACGTTCTGCAGTGCTGAATTTTTTTGCATTATTTTCTGGGATTGCTATAAACATGATTATATCGTGAATTGCTTCGGGGTGCAAGCCGGAACCGGAGGAACGCAAAACTCCACGTTGACGAAACGCAGAAATAAGGCGTAAAATAAAGAAAAATATATATCCACAGGGGGATTTTTATTATGGCATTTATTCAGGTAAGCTTCATGTCAAAAACTTTAATGCGCACCGTACCGCTGCAGGTTATTCTGCCGGTCGACAAATTTACCTTTGGGCAGCCGGAGCGCGAGGAAAAACCGTTTAAAACGCTGTATTTGCTGCATGGCATTTTTGGGAATGAGACAGACTGGGTTCATGGAACCAGAATCCAAAGATGGGCAGAGGAGAAAAACCTTGCCGTTGTCATGCCGGCCGGCGAGAATGCGTTTTATGTGGATCAGCCGTCCATCGGTGCCATGCACGGACAGTTTATCGGAGAAGAACTGGTTGAGATTACAAGAAAAATGTTTCCGCTGTCCAGAAAAAGAGAAGACACCTTTATCGGAGGCCTTTCCATGGGTGGTTTTGGCGCACTCAGAAATGGCCTGAAATATCACGATACCTTCGGGGCTGTGATCTGCCTGTCCGGTGCACTTCATGTGCTGGAAAATCCGGAAGAGAGCAGAGCGGACAGCTTTGCACATGAAGAAGGTTATTTCGGAAATCTGGTCGAAGCAGCAAAGAGTGACAAAAACCCGGCTGTTCTTATCGAGCAGTTAAAGGAAGCACGGAAAAAAGATCCGTCTGTCAATGTGCCGACCGTATTCCAGGCGTGCGGAACAGAGGACGGACTTCTGGAAGTAAACCGTCTCTACCATAAACGGATGGAAGAGAGCGGCATGGACATTGTCTACTATGAGAGCAAGGGTGGCCATGAATGGGATTTCTGGGATGAGTGGATCAAAAAGGCACTGGACTGGCTGCCACTTGAGGAAAAGACGGAAGGTCTGAACAGCGGAAACGTAAATGTTTAAAGGAAAAAGGGAGACAGGCAATGCCAGAAACGAGAAATGACGAATTGTACCGTGCGTTAAAACACAACGGTTACCCGGACGACTTCTGCCGGGAAATTGCATACCGCCAGATGAACACCGATTTTACCGCCACGCGGATGCTCGGCTATCTCTACCGCGTCACAAGCCCGCGCGCCGAGGACGTTGTCGATGAGATGCTGGCTATCCTGAGTGACCGCAAAGCATGGATTGAGAAAAAACAGTCTGAGGAAGCCCAGGCGGCAATCAGCAGAATGTATCGGGAAGGCCTGTAACCTGGGCGGGCGTTTATGCAGAAAAAGCAGAAGGAACGGGCTTGCATTCTTTTCCGGTTTCTGCTACAATCAGTGCAGTGAAAAAGCGACGAAAAGAAACAGTAGCGACAGAGCGCATTCAGAGAGAAAGCGGCAGGTGAAAGCTTTTTGCAGAATCTATCGTGAACCGGTCTTGGAGCTGTGCACCGAAGAGAAGAAAATCCATCAGGGAAAATTTATTTCGTAGGCTGCACCGGGATCTCCCGTTACAGAGAAGGTACAGAGAGCAGAGATCACGCGTATTACAAAATACAAAAATCGTGGGGTACAAATGCTCTGTGTCAGAGTGCAGGAGTTTTCCTGAATTTAGGTGGTACCGCGGATAAAAAAATTCGCCCTAAACTGCAGCTTGCGGTTTAGGGCTTTTTTCTGTTTGAAAATGAAGCATCGCATTCTCGTTACTTCAGTGATGAGTTAGATGCGTAAAATGTTGACTAAAAGCTTAAAATCGGACAGGCTGGAATGTTCTCGCGTCTGGAAGACTTCAGATGTTGAAAACCCAAAGAATAAGGAGGAAATCAGAAAATGAAACTTGAAAAATTAGTAGGAGAGCGCTTCAAAGAAAGACCTGCTGACTGTGTCATCGACAGCCATGCTATTATGGTAAAAGGCGGATACATCAAATATATGGCAAACGGAATCTATTCTTCCTATCTGCCGCTGCGCCGCATTGTGCGCAAAATCGAGCAGATCCTGCGCGAGGAAATGGACAAAATCGACGGCCAGGAAGTGCAGTTCCCGGTTGTCATGCCGGCTTCTCTGTGGGATGAGTCCGGCCGTTACGATAGCATCGGCGATGAACTGCTGCGTTTCACCGACCGCAACAATGCCAAAATGGTACTCGGCATGACCCACGAGGAGGCAGCCGTACACCTTGTACGCGAGTATGCACAGAGCTACACCAAATATCCGTTTATGATCTATCAGATCCAGACAAAATTCCGTGATGAGGCCCGTCCGAGAGCCGGACTGATCCGTGTGCGTGAGTTTACGATGAAGGATGCTTACTCCTTCCATACCAGCCAGGAAGATCTGGAGCAGTATTACGAGAAATGCCACGCAGCATACGAGCGCATCTTCGAGCGTGTCGGCGTGCCGGAGGTGGTATCTGTCAAATCCGATTCCGGTATGATGGGCGGAAATATCTCCCACGAGTTCATGCTTCTGACTCCGGTCGGAGAGGATTCCATCGTTCTGTGTGATTCCTGCGATTACAGAGCCAACATGGAAGCAGCTGAGAACATTTCCGACATCGCAAGAGACGCAGAATCCGCTGCACTCGAAAAGGTTTACACACCGAACGTCCACACCATTGAAGACGTCTGCAATTTCTTCGGAGACGAGACAAAGAACTCCTGCAAAGCCGTTGTTTATCAGCAGAATGTTGATGATAAATACGTTGTCCTTTTCATCCGCGGTGATCTCGAAGTCAACGAGACGAAGCTGGTCAACTTCCTCGGCGAGCAGGTTCACGCAGCCGTGATCACCGAAGAATGCGGACTGAACGCAGGCTATATCGGACCGGTGAACCTGAAGGTGAACGGAGATGCCGTTGTTCTCTATGATAAATCCTCGAGGGAAGAAACAACCTTCCTGCGGAGCCAACGAGGCAGAGCATCATTACAAAGGACTCGACATGGAGCGCGACGTTCCGAATGCCGAGTATCACGATTTTGCAAAAATCCAGGAGGGCGGCATCTGCCCGAAATGCGGCAAAAAGACCGTGAAGATCTCCAGAGGTATCGAGGTCGGAAATATCTTCCAGCTTGGAACCAAATATACAAAATCCATGAATATGACCTATGTCGATGCAAACGGCGAGAGCAAGACCCCGATCATGGGATGCTACGGTATCGGTGTCGGCCGTCTGGCAGCATCGGTCTGCGAGGCACATCACGATGAGTACGGCCCGATCTGGCCGAAAGCTATCGCTCCGTGGCAGGTACACCTCTGTGCGGTCCGCGTCGATGACGAGGAAGTCAGAGCATATGCGGACAAGCTGTACGAGGATCTGCAGAACGCAGGCATCGAAGTGATCTACGACGACAGAAGCGTCAGAGCCGGCGTAATGTTTGCCGATGCGACCTGCTCGGTATTCCGCTTCGCATCATCGTAAGCCCGAAAAACATGAAACAGGGCGTTGTCGAGGTTGCATCTCGCGATAAGACTCTGAAAACACAGATTCCGCTGGAAAATGTAATGGAAGAGATTAAACAGTATCTGTAATGATTCAGAACCATGCGAAAGGGAAGAAAAATCGCGATGGGGCTCGGAAGAAGTTCGACAGGAGAAAACACGATATGGAACTCTGGGATATCTATGATGAAAACAAACAGCCGACCGGCCGCACGATGAAGCGGAATGACTGGCATATGAAGCCGGACGAATTTCACCTGACGGTGCTCGGCGTAATCGCAAGACTGGACGGAACCTTCCTTATCACAAAACGTGTCATGACGAAAGCCTGGGCACCGGGCTGGTGGGAGGTTTCCGGCGGCGCGGCACAGGCAGGAGAGAGCTCTTGGGAGGCCGTGCGCCGTGAGGTCAGAGAGGAAACCGGACTCGATGTGAGCAAGGCTGACGGCGGTTATCTCTTTACCTACCGGCGCATCAACCCGGATGAGAGAGACAATTACTTTGTCGATGTCTATCGCTTCGTGATGGATGTCAAAGACGAAGATCTCCATCTTCAGGAGGAAGAAACAGACGGCTACCGTTTTGCTACGTTGGACGAAATCAAAGGGTACGCCGCAGAAGGTAAATTCCTGCATTACGACAGCATCCGCCAGGCATTTGAACTGTAACAGAGAAATAAGATAAGAAAAACGCGTTCCCGCCGAAACCACAGGGGTTTCCGAAAACGGGAACGCGTTTTTGTAATTTACAGGATTCTTTCTTGCCGTAGGCATGCCTGAAAAGGCTTTTCGTAAGCGCGTAAGCGGTTCATTGCGGTTAATCGCGATTGAACACTTCGCGGTTGAGCGCCTTTTCCTGATGGCTGACAATCGTTGTGCAGACAGCATCGCCTGTGATGTTGACGGCGGTACGCAGCATATCGAGAATACGGTCGATACCCATGATAAGAGCGATACCCTCCGTTGCAGTCCGACGGAATTCAGTACCATAGCCAGGGTAACAAGTCCGACGCTTGGGATACCGGCGGTACCGATGGAAGCCAGTGTTGCGGTAACAACAACCGTTGCGAGGTTTGCCGGGGTCAGATGAATACCGTACGCCTCTGCGATGAAGATGACAGCGACACCCTGCATAATGGAGGTACCATCCATGTTGATGGTTGCGCCGAGCGGAATGGTGAACGAAGAAATCTGCTTCGAGACACCCATCTTTTTGTTCAGTGTATCAATCGACATCGGGATTGTCGCGTTGGAGGTTGCGGTGGAAAATGCAAATCCCATAACCGGAAGGAATTTCTTCACGAATTTAATCGGATTCAGCCGTGTGAATACGAACAGAAGAACCTGATAAATGACGAAGCACTGCAGTGCCAGCGCCAGTGTTACATTTCCCATGTATTTCAGCATCGGTGCGAACGCAGAAAAGCCGACCGTTGCAAAGGTACGTGCAATCAGACAGAAAACGCCGACCGGGGCCACCTTCATGACCGTCATGGTCATTTCCATCATGACATCGTTAAACTGGCTGATAAAGTTGGAAACGACCGAAGCGCGGTTTCCGAGCTTTGCCAGCATTACGCCGACAAACAGGGCGAATACGATGATGGGAAGCATATCGCCGTTTGCCATGGAACCAATCGGGTTCTTCGGGATGATGTTGAGCAGTGTATCCACCAGGCTGACGCTGGAATCTGCTGCTGTTGAGGACAGGTCGGCTTTCTGAACCGCACTCATGTTAAGTCCGAGACCCGGGTGAATGAGCAGGGCGGTTCCAAGTGCGATGCAGACGGCAAGTGCTGTGGTAACAAGGTAAAAGCCGATCGTTTTTACGCCGACCTTTCCGAGGGTTTTGCTGTCTCCGATGGACATACTTCCGCAGACGAGGGAGCAGAAGACAAGCGGTACGACAAGCATCTGCATCAGGCGGATAAAGCCCTGTCCGATGACATACAGCACACCTTCTACGATGACGGTGTCCTTGATATAGCTGGACGGGATCCAATAGTGAATCACCACGCCGAGCAGCGCACCGGCCAGCAGGGCAATAAAAATCTGGGTGGAAAGCCCGAGCTTCTTTTTTGACTTTTCCGTTGTTTCTTTTCTGTTTCGGACCATTATTCGATTCCTCCAGTTTCTTCGAGATATTCTTTCAGTGCCGTTTTCCAGTCGAGCGGCTCAGGAATACCGGTCAGACGGAGCATCATGTTGTCCAGAACAGAATAGGTCGGGCGGACATCATCGCGTGCGACAACCGGGTAGAGATCAAGGTCACCGGTTTTTCCGGTATACTCGAGGATGGTTCTTGCAAACTCATAGCGGCTGCAGCTTCCGGGGCAGACAACGTGGTACAGACCATACTCCTCGCTGTCGATAAAGTGGCAGATCACGCGCGCAAGCTCAAAAGCACTGGTCGGAGCCGCATACTGGTTGTTTGGAACCTCCATCGTGCCGCCTTTTGCCGCATTGCGGAGTACTTCATCCACAAAATCGCGGCCGATCCCGTAAATCCAGGAGCTTCGGATGATGACAAAGCGGTTCAAAAGCTGTGTCAGGATTTTCTCTCCGGCCTCTTTTGATTTTCCGTAGATCGTACGCGGATGCACGGTATCAAACTCGTTGTACGGGATGCGGGATTCCTTGTCGAAAACATCATCCGTTGAGATCTGAATAACCTTTGCGTCGATATCATTGGCGGCAAGCGCTACGTTGCGCACACCGATGGCATTGACACGATAGGCTTCGTCGATGTTTTTTTCACACTCGGCAACGTCGGTCATACCGGCGCAGTTGATGATAACGTCGGGACGGTTGACATAAACAAACTGTGTGACTTCATCGATTTTGGTAATATCAACCTCGTGAATATCCGTCGGAAGAAGCTGATATTCCACACCCTCCAGCAGTTCCAGAAGGGCAGTACCGATGTGGCCTTCGGCACCTGTAATCCATATTTTTTTCATAGGTTCTCTCCTGTCCTTGATTTATATACAGAAAAACTGTAATTGTATTTATTTTACCTGCGGACTTTACAGAAGTCAATAAATTATGGAAAGTCTCTGTGCAGAACCGGAAAAAAGTGGTATCATTTCTGTATATGTCTGCGGTATAAGACTGCATATCTGCTACAAAAGAAGGAGGAGTATTTTTGAAAAAGAACAAATATGAAATCGACATGTGCAACGGCACGATTATGGACAAGCTGATTTCCTTTTCGCTGCCGCTGATGGTGTCCGGCATTCTGCAGCTGATGTTCAACGCGGTGGATATCATCGTCGTCGGACGGTTCAGCGGAAGCCAGGCGCTTGCGGCTGTCGGATCGACAACGGCACTCATCAACGTGTTCATCAACCTGTTTATGGGAATCTCGCTCGGTGCGAATGTGCTTGCGGCGCGGTATTATGCAGCGGGGCGCGACCGGGAGATGTCGGAAACGTACATACATCGATCATGCTGGCGCTGATCAGCGGCGTTGTGATGGCGTTTGTGGGCGTATTTTTTGCAAAAGGCGCGCTGGAGCTGATGGATACACCGGCGGATGTCATTGATCAGTCGGCATTGTATATGAGAATTTACTTTATGGGAATGCCGTTTTTCATGCTGTACAACTACGGTGCGGCGATTCTGCGTGCCGTCGGCGACACGAAGCGGCCGCTGTATTTCCTGATTGTATCGGGTGTGATCAACGCTGGTCTGAATATGTTCCTCGTGATCGTGTTCAGTCTCGGCGTGGCAGGTGTGGCGATTGCAACGGTGGTTTCGCAGGCGATCTCCTGCGTGCTGGTTCTGCGGTGCCTCTATAAGAGCGAGGGAAGTTATCAGCTCCGGTTCTCGAAGCTGTGCCTGAAAAAGGATTACATCATCCCGATTTTCCAGGTCGGCATCCCGGCGGGTATTCAGAGTACCGTCATCAACTTCTCGAACGTGCTGCTGCAGTCATCCGTCAATTCCTTCGGTTCGATTGCAATGGCAGGCTACACGGCGGCCAACAATGTGCTGGGATTTTTATACACCTCAGTCAACTCCGTCACCCAGGCGTGCATGAGCTTCACAAGCCAGAACTATGGTGTCGGAAAATACAAACGAATGGATAAGGTGCTGATCGACTGCCTGATTCTCTCCAGCGGCATCGCACTGGTGATGGGTGGCGGCGCGTATCTGTTCGGTACGGAAATCCTGCAGATTTACACCGGGGACCCGGAGGTTATCCGCTGCGGTATGGAAATTCTGTCGATCACGACGGTTCCGTATTTCCTCTGCGGCATCATGGACCTCTTCCCGGGAGCTGCGCGGTATGGGATGCTCGGCGGTGCGATGATTCTGTCCGTCATCGGAACGGTCGGAACGCGAATCGTGTGGATCTTCGGCATTTTCCCGCGGCACCGCTCGCTGTATGTGCTGTTCATTTCGTATCCGGGATCGTGGATCATCACGATTATCCTGCAGGTGATCTGCTATCTGATTGTGCGGAAGAAAGTCCACAGCCGGGCAGCAGCCGTATAAAAAAGAGAAAAAAGACAAAAAGCCAGAAAAACCGCGGATAAATCCATTTTTAGGTGGAATTATCGCGGTTGTGTGATAAGATGGCCGTATGCGAAGAGGCAGGTAGAAGATACAGGGACACCTGCCTCTTACTCTGTGAAAAAGGAGAGAAGAGAGAACATATGAAAAAGTTTTATGCATGGTATCAGAAGCATATTACAGGTGCGATCTTTACCGGACTGATTCTCGGTATCTTAACCGGACTTCTTCTGGCGGACCGCTTTACGCCGATTCTGACCGTAACCGGCGTCATCGGCGGCATCTACATGAACGCCTTGAATATGATGATTTTCCCGATGGTATTCTGCTCAATTGTCATGGGCATCTGCAGCATCGGAAATGCAAAAACGACAGGTAAGATCACCGGCTACTCGATGATTTTCTTCCTGTGCACCACCGCGATTGCAAGTGCAGTCGGCATTATCATTCCAAGACTGATCCGCCTCGGAAAGGGAGTCCATTTTGAGATGGCAACTTCCGATATCCAGGCGACCGAGATGACCAGCATCCTCGACACGATCAAAAACCTGATTCCGTCCAATCCGGTGAAGCGTTTGCGGAGGGCAACATGCTCCAGGTACTCGTGTTCGCTGTCGTTGTCGGCTTTACGCTGATTGCGGTCGGAGAGAAGGGACATCCGCTCTTAAACGTGATCGACTCCCTGAATGAGGTCTGCTTAAAAGTCATCAGCACCGTTATGTATTTCACCCCGATCGGTGTCTTCTGTACGATCGTGCCGGTTGTCGAGGCAAACGGAACCAAAACCATCGTTTCCCTGGCAACCCAGCTCATCATTCTGTATGTGGCATTCTATGGATTTGCGATCGTCGTCTACGGCGGCGCTGTAAAACTCATCGGAAAGACGAGTCCGGTCAAGTTCTTTAAGGCGATCATGCCGGCAGCCTGAATGCATTCGGAACATGTTCCAGTTCCGCGACGATCCCAATCAGCAAGCGCTGTGTCGAGAAAGAACTCGGCGTTTCGAACCAGATCAGCAGTATCGCAATCCCGCTCGGTGCCACCGTCAACATGGATGCGGTATCGATCCTGATGTCGTTTATGATCATGTTCTTCGCAAATGCCTGCGGCATCAGCGTCAGCATTTCGATGATGGTGATCATTCTGCTTGCCAACGTCCTGCTTTCTGTCGGAACACCGGGTATCCCGGGCGGTGCGATCGCATCGTTCGCAGCACTCGCCACGATGGCAGGTCTTCCGGCCGGCGTCATGGGCGTTTACATCAGTATCAATACACTGTGTGACATGGGTGCCACATGCGTCAACGTCATCGGCGATATGGCAGGCTGCGTTGTGCTGCAGGAGAAAATCAAACTGGAAGAAAACTAAAAAATGTTACATAGAAAAAGAGGGATTCCTTTCACGGGAGTCCCTCTTTTGCAATGCGTAAAATAAATTAAATATAGTCCGAAACATATGGAATATGGTGGAAGAGCAGGTCGTCCAGGCATTCCACAGTCTGTGGCGTCGTTTCGATGCGCGCCATCTCATACAGCTTGGAAGCCGTCTTGTAGCCGAGCAGCAGTGTCGTGAGCGATGCGATCGTCATTTTCATCACATGGTCCGGCTCGCGGTCGGTCGGCACACAGTGTCCTTTTTCAAAGAAGAATGTGAAGCTGTCATTGTTCCACGGAAGCAGCTCATCCTCGATCTCAAAACGGATACACACATCCGGCTCGTCCGGGTCGCAGGCGTAATGTTCCATAAACTGCACGACATCGATGATACGCCCCATCGAGTACGGGCGAATCGTTTCTTTGATATCGCTGTCCTCAAGCTCGAACGCGATGGGTTCACTGTAGTAGTTATTTCCTTTGACCTCATCGATCATGGAATCGTGCGCATGAATATACTCCCAGAGTCCCAGCTGCGCTTCGCGGTTCAGATAGATCATCTCTTTGATATGCATGATATCGGAGCTGATCAGATAGACCATGTAGCCGTACGGCACATCATCAGCGGAATAGTAGATCGCAACGACGGTATCATCCTCATCCCAGCGGAAATATTCTTCCCACGCCAGATTGTTGCGGTAGAGGCAGCCGTGCGTCTTCGAAGCAAATTTGGTATGTAGTTCCTTAAAATCCTTGTCATCCCATGCTACGCGGCGCACATAGCCAGGGGCTTTGAGTTTCCGCGGCACCTGCGTGTCCTTGATGGTGTACGTCATCTTATTGGAAATGATTTCCCATCCGAGATTCCGGTAGAGCGGAATAGAGTAGGGATAGAGAAGCGCAAAGGAACGGTGGTTTTCCCGCATGCGCGTGAGACTCCGGATCATCAGCTTTTTCATGATGCCCTGGCCGGTGTATTCCGGGTAGGTGCAGACGCTGGTGACAAAACCGACGGGATAGCGGACACCGTAGATATTCATGTCCAGCGGATAAACCGCGAACTGTGATACCAGATCCTCCTCGCAGAAACAGCCGAGCACATCGGCACGGACGAGAACCGGGAATTTGGACTGCTTGATTTCATCGTCTTTCCATCCGCTTTCGGAAAGCTCCTGCTCTGTAACCTGAAAGGCGTAGCGCAGAAGTGCATTGTACTGCTCTGCGTCGTCGATGGTCAGCGGGCGGAAGGTTAAGTTCGAATCTTTCGTTTGAATCATGGATTACTCCCTCATTTTATTGTGAATCAAAGTATAGTGAATCAGATACTTTATTTTTTCGTAAATATTCTATCATAAGAAATGGAATTTGTGCAGTTAAAAATAAAGCCCATTCCGCAAATTTGGTAAAAAGATCAAAATAGTGTTAGAAATCGGATAAAAACTTCAAGAAACAGACAAAAAAATCTAATAAAATGAAAAACATACAGGGATAGTCTGCGCGAAAAAGTAGACATACGATTTCCAGGGTGACTGCGTTGAGATCGACGTGTTCAATCCGGAGACAAGAAAATATGTCTGGGACGTATGCAAGAAGAACTACTACGATTACGGCATCAATGCTTTCTGGCTGGATAACTCCGAGCCGGATTACGGTGTTTACGATTTCGATCATTACCGCTATATTGAAGGACCGGCGCTCTCCTGCAGCAACATCTATCCGCAGTTATACAGCCGTGTCTTCTATGATAAGAAGAAAAAACCGACCGCGTAAAACCGGTCGGTTTTTTTGAATAAATTTCCATTACAGGACGGTTTTGTACACTTTTTTCTTGACGAAACGGGAAACAATCGTTACACTATTATGTATAACTGTAATTAAAATGGGAAAATGTAGCAAAACGCGGAAGCACACAAAGGGGTAATGAAGTTTTGTGTGTACCGGGGAGAAGAGAGGGAAACAGATGAATCAGACCGAATTGCCGGAATGTGAAAAAATAAATAAGAAAGAGCCTTCTAAGGATGTTCAGATGACACAGAAACAGGCAGAACGTCTGGTGGAACATCTGAAGAATATTTTCATGTATGTGCGGGTTCTCCGTCCGGATGAGATCGGAGATTTTATTATCGATGAAGAGAATGGCAAGCTGTGTGAATGCTACGCAGTATGGAACAAAGCGATGCGTGCCTTAACTGTATTTCCGAAAAAGCCCTGCGGGAGAAATCGCAGAAATCAAAACTGGAATGCATTGCGTCGAATGTGTATCAGGTCATTGCAAGATACGTGGAGATCGAAGGAGAACCATGCGTGATCGAGATGATCAACCGTCTCGACGATGAAACACTGATGGACTCCGAAGACGCCAGAATCTGGTAAGCAGCTGAACAGCTACAGCGAAGAGCTGTATCGTGACGCGCTGACCGGAGTATTCAACCGCCGCTACTTCGAAGACCAGATCCGGGACGCCAGCTTTTGCTGCGGCGTAGCCATGATCGATCTCGATGATTTCAAATTATACAACGATACATACGGCCACAATGCCGGAGATATGGCGCTTGACACCATTGTAAAGACCGTCAACCGCTGCACCCGACGTACCGACCGTCTGATCCGCTTAGGAGGAGACGAATTTCTGCTGGTTCTGCCGGAGATGGATGAGGAAAACTTTGTACAGAAATTAAAACAGATTCAGTCACAGATCCATGAGGCACAGGTGCCGGGCTACTCGAAGATGCGTCTTTCCGTCAGCGTAGGAGGTGTTCTGACAAGAGATGAGACGATCGGCGAAGCTGCGATGCGTGCCGACCAGCTGATGTATCTTGCAAAACAACGGAAAAACATGGTTGTCACCGAGAAAGACAGATCCTGGGTTGTCAGGACGATGTTGTCCGTCAGGAAAACCGCAGAGAAAAACAGCGCATCCTGATCGTGGATGATTCCGAGATGAACCGTATCATCCTCTCGGAGATTCTGCAGGATGAATACGATATCATCGAGGCTTCCACCGGCGAAGAGTGCCTGCGTCTGCTGGAAGAATACGGAACAGGCCTTGCGCTGATCCTTCTGGATATCGTCATGCCGGGCATGGACGGTTTCGGAGTGCTTGACTACATGAACCGCAACCACTGGATCGAAGAGGTTCCGGTCATCATGATATCGAGCGAGGATTCCACCACATTTGTGCGCCGTGCGTATGAGCAGGGCGTATCCGATTATATCAGTCGTCCGTTTGATGCAAAAGTTGTTTACCAGCGTGTCTTCAATACGATCAAATTATATGCAAAACAGCGCCGTCTCGTGACGCTCGTCACCGAGCAGATTTACGAAAAAGAGAAAAACAATCAGATGATGATCAGTATCCTGAGTCATATCATGGAATTCCGGAATGGCGAGAGCGGACTTCATGTCCACCACATCAACGTTCTGACCAGTATGCTCCTCGAGCGTCTGGTACAGAAGACAGACCGCTACCACTTAAGCTGGTCCGATCAGCTGATGATCACAACGGCATCCGCGCTGCACGATATCGGAAAGATGGGCATTGACGAGAACATTTTAAATAAGCCGGGAAGGCTGACGAAAGAAGAGTTCGAGGAGATGAAGAAACATACCCTGATCGGAGCGTCCATGCTGAAGAGCCTGGAACTGTATCAGGACGAGAAGCTGGTACAGATTGCGTACCAGATCTGTCGCTGGCATCATGAGCGGTACGACGGAAAGGGTTACCCGGACGGCTTAAAAGGTGAGGAGATCCCGATTGCAGCCCAGGTTGTATCGATTGCCGATGTTTACGATGCGCTGACAAGCGAGCGTGTCTACAAATCGGCATACACGCACGAGAAAGCCATCGAGATGATCCTGAACGGCGAGTGCGGTGCCTTCAGCCCGCTGATGCTCGAGTGTCTGCTCGATATCAAAGATGCCATCTGCGAGGAGCTGAACACCATATCCGAAGAAAAACAGACTTCGATTCAGATTGAAAAGCTGAAAAAAATCTGAAATCGGGGGGGGGGCAGAGCTGAGTTTTCTGAACTCTGATGAGAGGTTATCCACAGAAGATGCCTGGGAGAACAGGTATCATGCGGATTCGAAAGACGATCTTAAATAAAAATATACCAAAACCCATGGATTTCTGAAAAGATTCCATGGGCTTTTCGCACCTTTGTGCAAATTTTTGTTGTGATTCCGGAGGACAACTGCTATAATAACAGAAAATGTCAAAAAATACGACAAAAATACCGGAAGAGGGCTGTGCGAACAAGTACACACAAGTCTGGAAAGGATAAATATCATGAATCAGTTGGAAGTATTACGAGAGAGCCTTGGACAGTGCGATGAGATTATTCTGGATGCGCTGCTTATGAGAAACCGTATTGTCGAGGACATTATGGTATATAAAGAAGCAAATAACGTGCCGATTCTCCAGCCGGAGCAGGAAGCAAAACAGAAGGAATGGCTGGAGTTAAAGCCCAGGCAGTACGGTTTAGTAGAAATGGTTGTTACGAAACGCCGTGGCACGTTACAGGCGTGTCCAAGCTGTCAGGCCCAGAGGGAACACCTAAAGGTATGTATGTACAGATAGGATTATCGGAACAAGGAAAGGCAGGAAGTCTACTGGATAATCCGGCGAAGAATAATAAGCGGATGAATTCCTGCTGAAAAGCAGTGGTCGAACCGATGATATCGTCTGCGAAAAAGAGGACGGTTAGGAATGGCCACAAGTCAGGCAAAACGTCAGCAGTACACAACCACTATTCATGCAGTCGAGTAAGAAAAAGAAATTGTCGCTCGGTTTCATAGAAATGGGGTGATGTACATGGCACAAAAAGCTAAGAAGAAAAGCAAGTTGCGCCATGCGGAATACTATGACATGCAGAAAACCTTTGACAGTCTGTATGCCGACAGCAAAAGCGGTGAAGTCTTTGGGCATCTGATGGATATCATCAGTGCCCCAAGCAACATCAAGCTGGCATTCAGAAATGTTAAAGGCAATGATGGCAGTCATACCGCAGGCACGGATGGGCGGACAATAGAATCATTGGCAGTCATGCCAGAGGATAAGTTTGTAAAGCTCATCCAGAAACAGTTCAGGAGGTATGAACCAAAAGCAGTAAAAAGAGTAGAAATACCAAAGCCAAACGGAAAGATGAGCCTCTGGGAATACCGTGTATTATTGACCGAATAGTACAGCAATGTATTTTGCAGGTCATGGAGCCAATCTGCGAAGCAAAGTTCTATGAGCACTCCTATGGGTTCAGACCGTGTCGGAGCGCAGAAAATGCGATTTCCTATGCGTATGGACTCGCCCAAAGGAACAAGCTTCACTATGTAGTAGATGTGGACGTTAAAGGATTCTTCGATAACGTCGACCACAGAAAGCTGCTAAAACAGATCTGGACTTTAGGTATACGGGACACCAAGTTGATTCAGATCATCAAGGCCATGCTGAAAGCGCCAATCGAAATGCCTGATGGAGAAACCGTCCTCCCATCTAAGGGAACGCCGCAAGGTGGTATCCTTTCACCATTGCTGGCGAACATTGTCCTCAATGAACTGGACTGGTGGATTGCCTCTCAGTGGGATGAAATGGTGAGGCACATGAAACATCCGTGTAAAGTGACCTACTATCCCAACGGCGCAGAGAAAAAGTGCAACAGCTATACAGCCTTGAAGAAAAGCAACCTCAAGGAGATGCGGATTGTCCGTTATGCGGATGATTTCAAGATATTTTGCAGAACCAAAGAGGATGCAGAGAAAACCTATTATGCAGTCAAAGACTGGCTATGGAAACGGCTAAAACTGGAAGTGTCTGATGAAAGTCAAAAGTGACTAATCTCAGGAAACGTGACAGTGAGTTTCTGGGTTTTCGCATAAAACTGCGGCGCAAAAGTAACTCGTGGGTGATAACTTCAAATGTCTGCGATAAAGCCATACACAGAATCAGCAAGGAAATGGCTGACAGTGTCAAGGCAATACAAAGTAGTAAGACGGCTGAAGAAATAAGCCTGAATGTGGGGGACTATAATGCCAAGGTTATCGGAGTGCAGGACTATTACTGCATTGCGACAAGGGTCAACTTGAATTTCAGCGATATCGCCCGTCCAATCAATGGACAGCTTCTCCATCGTATTGACGGAATCAAGAAGCAGGGCGAAATCAAAAACAGATATCTAAGGAAACGGTATGGAAAATCGAAGCAAATGCGATGGATTGGAGAAACGCCACTGGTTCCATTAGCCTACGTGCAATTCAAGATTCCAATGTGGAAAAGCCGTAAAATCAATCCGTATACGTCCGAGGGTAGAGCAGAGATACACGACAATCTCAGGGTTGACGTAAATTCAATGCTCTGGCTGATGAGGCATCCGATACCGACCGAATCAGTGAGATACAACGACAACCGGGTCTCCCTCTATGCAGGGCAAGACGGTAAATGTGCAATCACCGGGAAGAAACTGGATGTTCAAACCTGTATCTGTTACAGGAAAACAAACGACTGTAAGAAGGGCAATGACAGCTACCAGAACCTGTTGCTTCTTTCTTTGCAGGGGTTGGCAATAGTCAGCTCGGAAGACATGATGTCTGTAGTGGCGTTGGTGAAGGAATACTCTCTGAATGCCAAAGTTATTACCAAAGTGAACAAACTGCGTGCTACCGCAGGACTGCCGCTACTGGCAGCAAAGTAGCAAACTTAGCCAATGTGAAAGAGTGATTGTGTATCACTGCTGAAACTATGCTTGATGGAAACGCCGGATGCGGTGAAAGTCGCATGTCCGGTGTGAAGTGGGGGAAAACCCGGAGATAATTTCAAAGGGTTACCTATCACTATCTTTCGCCTATATCCATAGCGAAAAGGACATCTTGAAGCTGGTAACAACGCTGATCGCCAATACCAAAGGCGAAGGCAAG
>ENA-OQER01000067-OQER01000067.1-human-gut-metagenome-genome-assembly--contig:-NODE-67-length-51408-cov-8.921023_pt1 | contig 51408 bp, 55 predicted proteins | sample MGYA00242797_ERZ504639 | MGnify/ENA primary metagenome ERZ504639 (study PRJEB26092, sample SAMD00036306) | human gut metagenome | host: Homo sapiens | study: EMG produced TPA metagenomics assembly of... | reverse complement strand
TATATTATCAAGATATAGGAGAGAAGCGCATGAAGAGAGTTTTGGTACTGAGTGATTCACATGGTAATGTGGGAAATATGATTCGGGCAGTCAAAAGAGAGGAGCCTGATATGATACTTCATCTGGGAGACTGCGTTGTGGATGCGGATGCCCTTAGGAGAGAGTTTCCTCATATAACCATGGTCAATGTGCCGGGAAACTGTGATTTTTCACGGGGAGATACAGAGAGACTTATTGATATCGACGGCTATAAGGTACTCATGTGCCATGGACATACATACGGAGTAAAGCTGTCATATATGCATCTGGAGCTTCATGCGAAGGAAGTCGGGGCAGACCTGGCGCTCTTTGGACATACACACAAGCTGTTTTATGATAAGCACAATGGTCTTGCGATGATGAATCCGGGAAGCATCGGTGCACCGCTTTGGGGCTGCATGCCATCATACGGTATCATCACATTTGACAAAGAACACGATGTTATGAAGCTTGATGTTGACTACATTGAGTATTGACGAATGATTTATCAAAGCGGTATAATATTGGCTAATACAGTTATTTATATAGGAAGCAGAGGAAAAACAGACAAATGGTAAAGGTAGTAAAGTTTGGCGGCAGCTCGCTCGCCAGTGCAGAGCAGTTCACAAAGGTTGGCGACATCATAAGAAGCGATGAGTCAAGAAAATATGTTGTGCCGAGTGCACCGGGAAAGAGAAATTCCAAAGACACAAAGGTAACAGATATGCTTTATGCATGCTATGATCTGGCTGAGAATGATCAGGATTTCAAGGTTATGCTCAGAAAAATCAAGGACAGATATGATTCAATCATAAATGGCCTTCATTTAAAGCTGGCACTTGATGAGGAGTTCAAGATTATCGCTGAGAATTTCAAGGCAAAGGCAGGTGCAGATTATGCAGCCTCTCGTGGTGAGTACTTAAACGGAATCATCATGGCAAACTATCTCGGATATGAGTTTATAGATTCGGCAACAGTCATCTTTTTTGATGAGAATGGCAATTTTGACGCGGAAAAGACAGACAAGGTGCTCTCAAAGAAGCTTGAGCAGACAGAAAAGGCTGTTATTCCGGGCTTTTACGGAGCAGGACCTGACGGAAAGGTAGTCACCTTCTCAAGAGGTGGTTCGGATATCACTGGTTCCATCGTGTCAAAGGCATGTCATGCCAGCATGTACGAGAACTGGACAGATGTTTCAGGCTGTCTCGTAGCTGATCCTAGAATTATCGACAATCCACAGCCAATCAAGGTTGTTACTTATAGAGAGCTCAGAGAGCTTTCATATATGGGAGCATCAGTGCTCCACGAGGATGCTGTTTTCCCTGTAAGAAAGGCAGGCATCCCAATCAATATCAGAAATACAAACGACCCGGAAGCACCTGGTACTCTCATCGTCGAGAGCACATGCCAAAAGCCTGATTATACCATCACAGGTATCGCCGGAAAGAAGGGCTTTGTTGCGGTAAATATCGACAAGGACAAGATGAACTCAGAGGTGGGCTTCTGTAGAAAGGCTCTCCAGGCGTTTGAGGAGAACGGTATCTCTATAGAGCATATGCCATCAGGTATCGATACTATGACAGTATTCGTACATCAGGCAGAGTTTGAGGGCAAGGAGCAGCAGGTTATCAGCTCAATCAGAAGACTTGCTCATCCTGATATCATTGACCTCGAGTCAGACCTCGCGCTTATCGCTGTTGTTGGCCGTGGCATGAAGTCAAACCGTGGTACAGCCGGCAGGATTTTCTCTGCACTTGCACATGCCAATATCAATGTGCGCATGATTGATCAGGGTTCATCAGAACTCAATATCATCATCGGTGTAAGCAATGATGACTTTGACAAGGCAATAAAAGCCATCTACGATATTTTTGTTGTCACACAGCTGTAATAAGCTACAGAGAGATTATCCGTTGGGACCGGAATTGAATAGGATAATTTAAAAATTAAATGTAGAATTTATAAAATACAGGGCTTGGCGGAATATATGCCAGGCTCTGTATTTTTTGAATAGGTAAAGCTTTGAAAAAGCTTTATGAGGAGGCTTTAAGCGAGAAAACAAAATACCCTCACATAAGCTGGAAATGCGCATATATTATAGCGAAAGGAAGAAGTTATTATGCAAAAAGACACTATAATATATGTTACGGATCAGAGGCAAAAGTACCTCGCTGATATGCTGGGAGGAGAACAGACAGATTGCAGAAATAGCGGCGGGATTGATTATGAGCGTGTTGGGAATATTGTGTTTCCTACACCGTTTTCAAAGCTTAAGCTTATAAATAGTGATATAGAAAAATTAAAACATAATATAATAATTAACAATATTGCAGTGTGGGGCGGCATGATGCCGGAGTGCTTTCCCGGCATTGACAGGGGCTGTGACTTTATGAGAGATGAAACTGTCATAGAGCAGAATGCCATTGTTACGGCCGAGGCCACTGCGTCCATAGCAATACAAAAAAGCATACATGGTATATACGGCTCAAAGGTACTTGTGAGCGGGTTTGGAAAATGCGGAAAGGCAATTGCCCGCGTTTTTTTCTGCTATGGGAGCCCATGTCATGGTGATGGCAAGGAGAAAACAGGCAAGGCATGAGGCCACTGAACTGGGATATGAAACGGTGGATTTTAATGATCCTGCCAAGGCCTGTTTCGAAACACTGTTTCTCATAAACACAGTACCGGATAGGGTTATAGATGAAAGTTTAATCATGATTTTGCAAAAAGATGCGATAATTATAGACATTGCATCTAAGCCCGGAGGCTGTGATTTTGAGGCCTGTAAGAGGTATCAGATAAACTGTACGCATGCGCTCGGCCTTCCGGGCATATACTGTCCGAAAACCGGTGCAAAAATACTTTATGACTGTATGAAAAGAAAAGGTATGACGGAGGCTTATGGTTATTTCGGATTGCACCGTAGGAATGGGAATTACAGGCTCCTTCTGTAGTTTTGAAAAGACTAAGGATGTTGCAAAGAGGCTTGTGGATAGCTTCACACATGTGACACCTGTATATTCCTATAATGCACAGATGATGAACACACGCTTTGGAAAGGCGGGAGACTTTATGCATACTATCTCCGAAATCACAGGGGATGAGGCATCAGGACACTGCAGGAGGCAGAGCGTGTCGGCCCGGGAAAGCTGTTTGACGTGATGGTGATTTATCCATGCACCGGCAACACAGCGGCAAAGCTTGCAAACGGCATAGTGGATACACCGGTCCTTCTCGCGGCAAAGGCTCATCTGAGAAACGGCAGGCCGCTTGTTATCGGGATCTCCACAAATGATGCGCTCGGCATCAACTTTAAGAATATCGGAAAGCTGATGAATATGAAAAATATTTATTTTGTGCCGTTTGGGCAGGATGACTGTGTGAAGAAACCGAATTCACTCGTGTGTGATGGAAAACAGATTGTCGACACAATAAATGAAGTGATGGCCGGACGACAGATCCAGCCGGTAATCCTCTAGAGTGGGAATATTACTTTATTGAGATTATAGTACGGGACGATTCACGCGGGCACCGCGGTGGGCTGCATACACTCCGGCGTCCGCTACGCTGCGCAGCCAAGATACTGTATGAATTATGCATTATAGGCTTTCATAGGAGGACGAAACCGTCGAAACTCGCCATCCATGGCTCGATTTCTCCTTCCTCGCGTCCATGCCTCGGCATTTCTGTGTATCATGTGCATAATTCGACAGTATCTAAGCAGCTTCGCTATTCGCGGACTCCGGAGTGTATGCAGCCCACCGCGGTGCCCGCGCGAATCGTCCCTTACGTTATGGTGTAAATAGTAAATAATAGGAAAAGATTTATGAATCTGAATTGTTGCTGTTCATACTGTTAGGTATTAACAGTAACTTCTGAATTGAAAAACTGAGTTGGAAAATGTGAAAAAACATAGTAAAGATGTAAAAATATATGTTATAATCATGTATACACAAAAAATGAAAACACAGGAGGATAAAATATGTCATATATTTACAAAACAAAAGGAACCTGTTCAACACAGATTGAGCTAGACCTCGATGGAGATGTAGTACATAACGTAAAGTTTACAGGAGGCTGCAACGGAAATCTCCAAGCTATCCCAAAGCTCGTTGAAGGACTCACAGTAGCCCAGGTAGAGGAAAAAATCGGTGGAATTAAATGTGGATTTAAGAATACATCCTGCGGTGACCAGCTTGCAAAAGCATGCCGCGAAGCATATGAAGCCCAGAAATAATAAAATAGGAAATTCCATATGTAAACCTTATATAGTGATATATGTATTTAAAAGCTATATAACATTAAAAACATAATAAATACATGCAAACATGTAGCGCCAAAAGCTCTCCCATAAGGAGAGCTTTTGAATTAAAAAAATAATTCTGCCATGCTTCGCGCACAACAAAGTGGATCCGGGAAGTACACAGTGTGTTCAGAATAAAAAATATGAACTGCCACGGCGTTCCATAAACTCAAAAAGCATGAAGCACTATCACTAAAACACAGCCTGTCCAGGCAAAAAGCCGTGGCTGACTTCATATTTTATGAGGAATATACTGTGTGCTACCCCGGACCGCACAGCCTTCCGCGCGAAGCCCCCAAAAAATTAAAGGCGCAAACATCAATATTTTTATAAAATGTTTACAAAACATTCATCCCTTTAGGTTGTGCAATCATCCTCAAAGTGTTACAATAACACTATTGTGAGCCTGTACAAGGGCAATTTGAAGTTATAGGAGAAAAATATGAGCGCATTATCAAAGATCTTTGGTTCTCACAGCGAGAGAGAGCTTAAGAGAATTTACCCGATTGCTGACAAGGTTGAGTCATATAAGGAAGCGATGGGAAAGCTTTCCGATGAAGAATTAAAGGATAAGACAAGGGAGTTTAAAAAGCGTCTGGAGGACGGAGCAACACTTGATGATATTCTTCCGGAGGCATTTGCTACAGTAAGAGAGGCTGCTAAGCGTGTGCTTGGCATGGAGCATTATAGAGTACAGATAATCGGTGGTATTATTTTGCATCAGGGACGTATTGCAGAGATGCGAACCGGTGAAGGTAAGACACTTGTTTCTACACTTCCTGCATACCTTAATGCACTTGAGGGCAAGGGTGTGTGTATTGTCACAGTCAATGATTACCTTGCAAAGCGTGATGCTGAGTGGATGGGACAGGTTCATGAGTTCTTAGGACTTAAGGTCGGCGTAGTACTTGGCGGCATGGACAATGACGAGCGCAGGGAGGCTTACGGCTGTGATATTACATATATCACAAACAATGAGCTTGGATTTGATTACCTGCGTGACAATATGGTTATCTACAAGGAACAGCTTGTTCAGAGAGGTCTCCACTATGCTATCATCGATGAGGTCGATTCAGTGCTTATCGATGAGGCACGTACACCTCTTATCATTTCAGGACAGAGTGGCAAGTCGACAAGACTTTACGAGGCATGCGATATCCTGGCTACACAGATGAAGCGTGGTGAGGATGTTCCTGAGTATTCAAAGATGGATGCCATCATGGGCATTGTCCAGGACGAGACCGGTGATTTCATCGTAAATGAGAAGGACAAGGTTGTAAACCTTACACAGGATGGTGTGAAAAAGGTAGAACAGTTCTTCCATATCGAGAACCTTGCAGATCCGGAGAATCTTGAAATCCAGCACAATATCATACTTGCGCTTCGTGCGCACAACCTCATGTTCAAAGATCAGGACTATGTGGTAAAGGATGATGAGGTACTTATTGTAGATGAGTTTACCGGACGTATCATGCCTGGTCGTCGTTATTCGGACGGACTGCATCAGGCTATCGAGGCAAAGGAGCATGTAAAGGTTAAGAGAGAGAGCAAGACGCTTGCCACAATCACATTCCAGAACTTCTTCAACAAGTTTGACAAGAAGGCCGGTATGACAGGTACAGCTCTCACAGAGGAAAAAGAGTTCCGTGATATCTATGGCATGGATGTTGTCGAGATACCTACAAATAAGCCGGTAGCACGTATTGATTTACAGGATGCTGTATACGCTACCAAAAAGGAAAAGTTCAAGGCAGTTGTGGATGCGGTTAAAGAGGCACATGAAAAGGGACAGCCTGTTCTTGTAGGTACAATCACCATCGAGACATCAGAGCTTTTGAGCGGCATGCTCAAGAGAGAGGGAATCCCTCATACAGTATTAAATGCCAAGTTCCATGAGAAAGAGGCAGAGATTGTTGCACTTGCAGGACAGCACGGTGCAGTTACAATAGCAACCAACATGGCAGGCCGTGGTACCGATATTAAGCTTGACGATGAGGCAAAGGCTGCCGGAGGTCTTAAGATTATCGGTACAGAACGCCATGAGTCAAGACGTATAGACAATCAGCTCCGTGGACGTGCAGGACGTCAGGGAGATCCTGGTGAGTCACAGTTCTTCATCTCACTTGAGGATGACCTCATGAGACTTTTCGGTTCAGAGCGTCTGATGGGCGTTTTCAATGCTCTCGGAGTACCGGAGGGCGAGCAGATCCAGCATAAGATGCTCACATCTGCTATCGAGAAGGCTCAGGAGAAAATCGAGGCCAACAACTTTGGTATTCGTAAAAATCTTCTCGAGTATGATCAGGTGGACAATGACCAGAGAGAGATTATCTACAGCGAGCGTATGAAAGTGCTTAACGGTGACAACATGCGTGATGCTATCCTTAAGATGGTTCAGGAGCAGGTTGAGAAGTCTGTCGACAGATGTATTTCCGAGGAAATTGACAGAGCTGACTGGGATCTTGTAGAGCTCAACGAGCTTGTGCTTCCGGTCATTCCTCTTGATCCGATTACAAAAGAGGATATTGAGTCAATCAAGAATGCAAAGCAGCTTAAGCAGTACTTAAAGGAAAAGGCCGTCATGCTTTATGAGCAGAAGGAGACAGAATTCCCTGAGCCTGAGCAGTTCAGAGAGATTGAGCGTGTCGTGCTTCTTCGTGTAATCGACAGAAAGTGGATGGATCACATCGATGATATGGCACAGCTTCGTCAGGGAATCGGCTTACAGGCTTATGGACAGAAAGATCCAATCGTAGAGTACAAGATGGCAGGCTTTGATATGTTTGACGACATGATTTCGGCTATCCAGGAGGATACTGTCAGACTGCTGTATCATGTACAGGTTGAGCAGAAGGTTGAGCGAGAGCAGGTTGCAAAGATTTCGGGCACAAACAAGGATGAGTCAGCACAGAATGCACCAAAGCGCCGTGCAACAGCCAAGGTATATCCGAATGACCCATGTCCATGCGGCAGTGGCAAGAAATATAAGCAGTGCTGTGGACGTGTGAAGTAAATTTTAAATGGCTGTAATCGTTGCTGGTCACACTGTTAGGTGTGAACAGTAACATAAAATAAATAAACAAGAACGAATGTTCTGAAAATTGTGGACAAAGTCGATTTTTTGTAGTAAAATAAAGCACATAAGTGCATACTATAAATGATTGACTTTGTCTTTTTATAATTTTACAAAAGCAGTATTTAAGATTTTTTTGGAGGAAGCGTGCGTTATGGAATTTAAACTGCATTCAAAATACAAGCCGACCGGCGACCAGCCGCAGGCAATAGAGCAGCTTGTGAAGGGATTTAAGGAGGGCAACCAGTTTGAGACCTTACTTGGAGTTACCGGCTCCGGCAAGACCTTTACCATGGCCAATGTCATACAGCAGCTCAATAAGCCTACACTTATCATATCGCACAATAAGACACTGGCGGGGCAGCTCTATGGTGAGATGAAGGAGTTTTTCCCCGAAAATGCAGTAGAGTACTTTGTCTCCTACTACGACTATTACCAGCTGAGGCTTATGTGCCGCAGTCTGATACGTACATAGCCAAGGATTCCTCTGTAAATGATGAGATAGATAAGCTCAGGCTTTCAGCCACGGCAGCGCTCACAGAGCGAAAGGATGTCATTGTCGTGGCATCGGTTTCCTGCATATACGGCTAGGAAGTCCTGATGAGTGGACAGGCATGAGTATTTCGCTGCGCCCGGGGCAGGAGAGGGACAGGGATGATCTCGCGAGGTCTCTCATAGATTTACAGTACACCAGGAATGATATGGATTTTCACCGAGGCACCTTCAGAGTGCACGGTGATGTGCTTGATATATTTCCGGCAAATGCCGATGATACGGCAATCAGGGTTGAGTTTTTCGGTGATGAGATAGATCGGATAGTGGAGGTTGATGTGCTGACCGGCGAGGTAAAGTGCTCGCTTGAGCATACGATGATTTTCCCTGCATCCCACTATGTAGTTTCGCAGGAGAAGATAAATGAGGCCTGCCTCAATATAGAGAAAGAGCTTGATGAGCGTGTGAAGTATTTTAAAGGCGAGGACAAGCTCATAGAGGCTCAGCGAATAGCAGAGAGGACCAATTTTGACATAGAGATGATGAGGGAGACAGGCTTCTGCTCAGGAATTGAGAACTATACGAGGCATCTGAACTTTGCAAAGCCCGGGGAGCCTCCTATGACACTCATAGATTTCTTCCCGGATGATTTTCTCATAATCGTGGATGAGTCACATATCACGATTCCACAGATAGGCGGTATGTATGCGGGTGACCGTTCCAGAAAGACCACTCTTGTTGACTATGGATTCAGACTGCCCTCGGCCCTTGACAACAGACCTCTCAATTTCGAGGAGTTCGAGGGTAAAATAGACCAGATGCTCTTTGTCTCAGCCACTCCGAATAAGTATGAGAATGAGCATGAGCTGCTTCGTGCGGAGCAGATTATCAGACCGACGGGACTTTTGGATCCTGAGATATCAGTGCGCCCTGTTGAGGGACAGATTGATGACCTTGTGTCAGAGGTCAATAAGGAGACTGCAAACCATCACAAGGTGCTTATCACCACACTCACAAAGCGTATGGCTGAGGATCTAACAAACTATATGGCAGAGCTTGGCATCAGGGTAAAGTACCTGCATTCAGATATAGATACACTTGAGAGAGCGGAGATAATACGTGACCTGCGTCTTGACGTATTTGACGTGCTCGTCGGCATCAATCTGCTCAGGGAGGGGCTTGATATCCCGGAGATTACACTTGTTGCCATACTCGATGCGGATAAGGAAGGCTTCCTTCGCTCAGAGACCTCACTTATACAGACGATAGGACGTGCCGCACGTAACAGTGAGGGCCATGTTATCATGTACGCTGACAAGATTACAGACTCCATGCGTGTCGCAATTGACGAGACAAAGCGTCGTAGAAAGGTACAGGAAGAGTACAATGAGGCTCACGGCATCACACCACAGACTATACAGAAATCCGTGCGTGATCTCATAGCTATCTCAAAGAAGGTAGCGGCCGATGAGAATGCTCTTGACAAAGATCCGGAGTCAATGAGCAAAAAAGAGCTTGAGAAGCATATTGCAGATATAGAGAAAAAGATGAAAAAAGCAGCGGCAGAGCTCAATTTCGAGGCTGCTGCAGAGTACAGGGATAAGCTTATTATGCTTAAAAACACATTGAGAGACGTAAAATAAAAGCTTATAACATCCGGAAGCAATTTGGAGGAACACAAATTATGGCAAAAAAAGAAGAAAATACATCAAAATACGAGGTGCCAGCGAACACAATCTAAAGTGCGTCAGTCTCGACATCCCGAGAGATGAGTTTGTTGTTTTTACAGGGCTTTCAGGCTCCGGCAAGTCATCACTGGCATTTGATACCATATATGCTGAGGGGCAGCGCAGGTACATGGAGTCACTTTCATCGTATGCACGTCAGTTTTTAGGACAGATGGAGAAGCCGAATGTGGAGTCTATAGAGGGACTTCCGCCTGCCATTTCCATTGACCAAAAATCCACCAACAAGAACCCACGTTCAACTGTCGGAACGGTCACAGAGATATATGATTACTTCAGACTGCTTTATGCCAGAATTGGAATACCACACTGTCCGAAGTGCGGGCGTGCCATTACAAAGCAGACTATAGATCAGATGGTGGATACTGTTATGGCACTGCCTGAGCGCACCCGTATCCAGCTTCTTGCACCGGTGGTCAGAGGCCGCAAGGGTGAGCACCAGAAGCTGTTCGAGAGAGCCAAAAAGAGCGGATACGTGCGTGTGATTGTAGATGGCAGCATGTATGAGCTCTCTGAGGATATCCCGATGGAGAAAAATATAAAGCACAATATTGATATTGTTGTAGACCGTCTGGTTGTAAAGCCAGGCATAGAGAAGAGGCTTACTGATTCACTTGAAAATGTATTTGAACTGACAGAGGGCAATGCCATAGTTGATATTGTGGATGGCGAACAGATGACCTTTTCCCAGAATTTTGCGTGCCCTGACTGTGGCATAAGCATAGATGAGGTTGAGCCGAGAAGCTTCTCCTTCAATAATCCGTTCGGAGCATGTCCGACCTGCTACGGACTCGGCTACAAGATGGAGTTTGACCCGCAGCTTATGGTGCCAGACTCATCGCTTTCCATATCTGAGGGCGCCATACAGGTGATGGCTGGCAGTCATGTACAGACCCAAAGAGCTATACCTATGCGACACTTCGTGCGCTGCATGAGGGCTATGGGCTTCCTCTCGACACACCGATTGATGATTTATCTGCAGATATGAAAAAGCTGCTGTTTTACGGTGGAGACGGCAGAGTGCTCAAGGTCAGATACAAGGGGCAGAGAGGCGAAGGAGTCTATGACCTTGTATGGAACGGCCTTGTGGACAATGTTGAGCGCCGATACAAGGAGACCTTTTCTGATACGGCAAAGGCAGAGTATGAGCAGTTTATGCGCATTACTCCGTGTACGAGCTGTAAGGGGCAGAGGCTTAAGCCATCGTCACTTGCCGTTACGGTTGCGGACAAGAACATATATGAGATGACCTCCATGTCTGTGAAGGAGCTTGTGAAGTTCCTTGCTGATATAGAGCTTACAGAGCAGCAGCACTATATAGGAGACCAGATACTAAAGGAAATCCGTGCGAGAGTTGGCTTTTTGCAGCAGGTCGGCCTTGATTACCTCACCCTTACCCGTGGCACGGCGAGCCTTTCAGGCGGGGAAGCCCAGCGAATCAGGCTTGCCACGCAGATTGGCTCAGGACTTGTAGGTGTGGCATATATACTTGATGAGCCAAGTATCGGACTGCATCAGAGGGATAACGACAAGCTGCTTGGTGCACTTATGAATCTTAAGAATCTGGGAAATACGCTCATAGTTGTGGAACATGATGAGGATACCATGCGTGCAGCGGATTATATCGTGGATGTAGGACGGGAGCGGCTCGCACGGTGGGGAGATAGTGGCAGCAGGATCGTTAAAGGACATTATAAAGTGCAAAAAATCACTCACAGGAGCATATCTGAGCGGCAAAATAAAGATACCGGTGCCACAGGAGAGGCGCAAGCCAAGCGGATATATCACGATAAGAGGAGCCAGGGAGAATAACCTGAAAAATATTGATGTGCAGATACCTCTTGGTATAATGACCTGTGTTACAGGCGTGTCGGGCTCGGGAAAGAGCTCATTGACCAATGAGATACTCTACAAGCATCTGGCCAAATCCTTAAACAGAGCCAGGTGTATCGCAGGTGACCACGATGGTATAGATGGTCTTGAACAGCTTGATAAGGTCATAGACATCGACCAGTCACCGATAGGCCGTACACCCCGCTCTAATCCTGCCACATATACAGGTGTGTTTGACATGATAAGAGACCTGTTTGCATCAACACCCGATGCCAAGGCAAAGGCTATAAAAAGGGCCGTTTCAGTTTCAATGTAAAGGGCGGTCGGTGTGAGCCTGCGGCGGCGATGGAATCCTTAAGATAGAGATGCATTTCCTGCCTGATGTATATGTGCCGTGTGAGGTCTGTGGAGGCAAACGATATAACAGGGAGACGCTCGATGTAAAGTACAAGGGCAAGAGTATATACGATGTTCTTGATATGACAGTGGAGGAGGCACTTGAGTTTTTCAAAAATGTGCCAAAGATCCAGAACAAAATCCAATCGCTCTATGATGTCGGACTATCATACGTGAAGCTGGGACAGCCGTCCACAGAGCTTTCGGGCGGTGAGGCGCAGCGTATCAAGCTTGCCACAGAGCTTAGCAGAAAGAGTACCGGAAAGACCATATATATACTTGATGAGCCTACCACGGGGCTGCACTTTGCAGATGTACACAAGCTTGTGGAGATACTGCGCAGGCTCTCGGACGGAGGCAATACGGTGGTTGTTATCGAGCACAACCTCGACGTGATAAAGACAGCTGACTATATCATAGATATGGGACCTGAGGGCGGAGACGGCGGCGGAACCGTCATAGCACAGGGCACACCTGAGGAGATATGCGAGGTAAAACAGTCATATACAGGCCGTTTTTTTGAAACAATATCTGGAAAAAGACAAGGATAAACTTTAAAATTTTATTAAATATGACCTTTTCAAAAAAAAAGTTTGAAAAATGGGATTTATTGTATATAATAAGAGAGTGTATGTGTAAATTTAAAGATATGGCAGGAAAGGGGCTATTAAAATGGTCGGATCAGATATCGGAATCGATTTAGGAACAGCAAGTATACTTGTTATATAAAAGGAAAGGGTGTTGTGTTAAAGGAGCTTCAGTAGTAGCCTTTGACAGGGACACCAACAAGATTAAGGCAATCGGAGAGGAAGCACGCCTCATGCTCGGAAGGACACCGGGTAATATCGTTGCAGTCAGACCGCTGCGTCAGGGTGTTATCTCAGATTATACAGTTACAGAGAAGATGATCAAGCACTTCATCCAGAAGGCGCTTGGTAAGAAAAGCTTCAGAAAGCCGCTCGTGAGCGTATGTGTGCCAAGTGGTGTTACAGAGGTTGAGAAGAAGGCCGTTGAGGATGCTACATTTGCAGCAGGAGCCAGAGATGTTAAGATTATCGAGGAGCCAATCGCAGCTGCAATCGGTGCAGGTATTGATATTTCAAAGCCATGCGGAAATATGATAGTAGATATCGGAGGCGGTACATCAGATATAGCAGTTATCTCACTCGGTGGTTCGGTAGTCAGCACATCTATCAAGATAGCCGGAGATGATTTTGATGAGGCAATTGTCAGATACATGAGAAAGAAGCATAACCTTCTCATCGGAGAGAGAACAGCTGAGGATATCAAAATCAAGATTGGTACATGCTACCCTCTCCCACAGCCGGAGACAATTGAGGTAAGAGGAAGAAACCTTGTAACAGGACTTCCAAGGACTATTACAGTCAGCTCAGAGGAGACAGAGGAAGCACTTCGTGAGGCAACTCTTCAGATAGTTGAGGCAGTGCACTCAGTGCTTGAAAAGACTCCACCGGAGCTTGCAGCCGATGTCGCAGACAGAGGAATCGTGCTTACAGGAGGCGGTTCGCTGCTCAGAGGTCTTGAGGAGCTTATCGAGGAAAAGACCGGCATCAATACAATGACTGCAGAGCAGCCTATGACATGTGTTGCTATCGGTACAGGAAAGTATGTAGAGTTCCTTGCAGGCAAGAGAGATGAAGAATTCTAGAATATACGTTTTATAACAGGCAGCCGTGAGGGCGATGATATGTCCCTGCATTGCAGGAATGTATTGTCGCTTTTTTGTTAATATTGTTACAAATGGGGATATTACAGTCAGGGGGATTAGTGAACAAAATAAAGGATATTGGGAGAGGCGTAATCAATCTGGTATTTCCACCGCGCTGTCCGGTATGTGATGGTATAATTGGTCCGGTTGAGAGATATATACACAGCAGATGCTGTGAAAAGCTCTTTCCGGTTGAGCAGCCGCAGTGTATGCGCTGCGGGAAGCCGGTTTTGTCTGAGCGAAGAGAGTATTGTGACGACTGTGCACGGGCACTAGAGCATCACAGGCAGATGCGGGAAGATGACAGCTACAGGCAGGGCAAGGCGCTTTTTGCATACAAGGGCAGCATAAAGCAGACCATGTACAGGTTCAAGTATTCAAACAGACGTGAGTATGCGGCTTATTTTGCACAGACAGCAGTGGAAAGATATTCGGACTGGATACTAAGATGTGGGATAGATGTTATTATTCCGGTGCCGATGCACCGTAAAAAAATGCGCCAGAGAGGCTACAATCAGGCAGAGTGTTTTGCAAAGGCATTGTCTGAAAAAACAGGCATAAGGATGGTAAAAGGGCTTGTGCGCAGAGTGAAAAATACCAGTCCACTCAAGACAATGGGGTATGTTGAACGCAGAAATTGTCTAGAGGGGGCTTTTCAAGTGGCGGATAGTATTGTACAATATGACCAAATACTAATAGTAGATGATATATATACTACAGGCAGTACGGCGGAGTCGATTGGGCACGAGATAGCAAAGAAATGTCCCGGCCGTGTATATGTGCTGTGTATTTGCATAGGACAGGGAAGTTAGGAGGGTTTTATCAGATGAGAATATCTAATTGCAAGGGCTGTGGCAGAATATTTAATGTACTGTCAGATGAGCAGTACTGCCCGAACTGCCAGAAAAAAATGGATGAGAAATTTGATATAGTAAAGAGATTTGTTGAGGATAATCCAAATGTGCCGGTTGAGACAGTGGCCAAGGAGACGGATACATCCATGAAGCAGATAAATAGGTGGATACGTGAGGAAAGGCTTTCGTTTTCACCGGATTCATCATATGGTATACCATGCGAGAACTGTGGCAGGATGATACGTACAGGTAGATTTTGTGATGAGTGCAAGACTAAGCTCACAAACACACTACGCAGTGCCCTTGACACACCAAAGAGCCAGGATAGGCAGCTGTGGCAGCAGGATGACAAAAACCGTATGAGATATATCAAGTAACAGGTAAGAGGATGATTTATGATAAACGAAGAAAAAGTAAGGGAACTGTTTAATATTGCTCTATGTGACAGCAAAAGCGATGACAGCCGTGTGCAGAAGCAGTCCGCAAGCTATTACGGATGGGACTATATATGGAAAGAGGGCTTAAAAAGCTTCTTTACAGGTACATTCGCATTTGCAGGGCTTGTTGTGATGTGGGTTGCTGTCAATGCAGCAGAGCTTTTGGACAGAATCAATAAGCTTGATTTTAAGGCAATGGGTGTCACAATAGGCATACTGTATATTGCATTTATGGCGGTTTACATTTTTGTCACAATTGTGGTGTATACTGCAAGATATAAGGCCGGCAGAAGAGAAGTGCGCAAATACGCAAATCACCTGAAGGCAGTGGGCAGAATATATTCCCGTGAGGAAAAGATTAAGCGTTAGGGAGGCTTTATGAACAAGTTACTGGAAATTAAGGATAAGGCAGTCAAATTTTGCGGTGAGTATGAGCACTTTATACTTCCGGTTGTGAGATTTGCCGTTGCATTTATCGCATTTATAACAATAGATTTGAATATCGGCTATATGGCGAAAATAAGCTCGATGCTTGTGGCACTGCTTTTAGCGCTTGTGTGTGCACTGCTTCCGGTGAATGCAATACTCTGGATTGCTTCGATTATGATACTTTTAGATATGTATGCGCTGTCCATAGAGGTTTTTGCTATCACATTTGTACTTTTTTTAGTACTGTATTTTGTCTATTTTCGTTTTGCACCGAAGGATGGCATGCTTGTGATACTCACACCTATATGCTTTCAGCTTCACATACCATCTGTTATGCCGGTTGCAGCAGGTCTTTTAAGAAGAGCTTATTCGGTTGTTGCAATAATATGTGGCACACTGTTGTACTATTTCCTTGACGGAATCAGACAGAATGCATCAGCGCTTGCAGAGGTGGTAGATAAAAAGGGGCAGAGCACTACAAAGCTCAATGTGACAATGGGACAGCTTCTTGACAACAAAGAGATGTTTATAGTTATGGCAATCTTTGTTATCACCACACTGGTGATGTATCAGGTCAGACGATTGAAAATCAACAATTCATGGACTGTTGCTACCATAGCAGGAGGACTCGTACAGTTGGTTGCACTTGTTGTTGCTTATCTGGTGCTCGGACTGCCGGAGAAGATAATCTGGCTTGTGCTCAGCACTGTAGCAGCTATTTTTGCAGGTGTTGTCATACAGTTTATATTTATGAATCTTGACTATGCACGTACAGAAAATGTACAGTTTGAGGATGATGAATATTATTATTACGTCAAGGCAGTTCCAAAGAAGATGATTGCCAAGGAGGAAAAGGTTGTAAAGCACTTTGGCAATACAGGAAGCCTTGGAAAGAAGATTCAGAGACATAATCAGGAAAATATCAGCAAAGAGGCTATTGCAAAAGATCTCGAAATAGACGAAAATATATTTGAGGATGACAAATAGTTACATAGTATAAGAGAAAGGAGGGCGCTATGGATAATGTGAGTGGTGTATTGATACGCTTCAAGGATCAGTTCCTTACATTCACAAATGTGCCGGGCATCAAAATCGGTGTGATAGACATTATAGAGATACTTATTATTTCAGTGCTCTTCTATCATATACTTTTGTGGATAAAGACCACGAGGCATGGAATCTGTTCAAGGGCCTTATTATCATACTGTTGTTTGTGCTTGTTGCAGCATTGTTCCAGATGGATACAATACTGTGGCTTGCTGAGAAACTCTTTAATATAGGTCTCGTGGCACTTGTTGTTATTTTTCAGCCTGAGCTTCGAAATGCCTTGGAGAATATTGGTGGAAAGACCTTTTTGGGTGATTTTTTTAATACCGGCAGAGGCGAAATTGAGAAATTCTCCGACAAGACAATTGATGAGCTGGTGCGTGCATGCTTTGCGATGGGCAGAGTAAAGACAGGAGCGCTAATAGTCATGGAGGATGAGATAAATCTGGGAGAGTATATCAGAACAGGAATAGATGTGGATGCTATACTTACAAGTCAGCTCCTCATCAATATTTTTGAGAAAAACACACCGCTTCATGACGGAGCGGTTATCGTGCGTGGCAACCGTGTGGTGTCAGCTACATGTTACCTTCCGCTATCAGACAGCCTGTCACTCTCGAAGGATTTGGGAACCAGACACCGTGCAGCGGTCGGAGTCAGCGAGGTAAGTGATTCGCTTACTATCATAGTTTCAGAGGAGACAGGATCAGTTTCTACAGCATACAAGGGGCAGATTGAGCACGATATAGATGCCGATCATCTACGCACACAGCTTAAGCTTCTGCAGAACAGACATAGGGAGCCGGGTAAATTTGAATTAATTAAAAGGAGGTTTAAGAATGGGAAAGAAGCTTCTAAAAACCTTCACAAATAATATAGGCTTTAAAATACTTGCGATAGCATTTGCATTTATACTCTGGCTTGTGGTCTACAATCTCAATGACCCGGTCAAGACAAAGACATTTACCACAACAGTCACCGTCACAGGCCGTGATTCGGTTGTTGACAAGGGGCTATGGCCTACCATCAAGGATTCGGAAAAGACCATCAGCTTTTCGGTATCAGGCAAGAGAAGCTATCTGAACGAGCTTGATGATTCTGATTTTTACGCAAATGTCGACCTTGCAAATATCATAGTAGATAAGGATGATACGAATAAGGCAAGCGTAAAGGTAGATATTGGATGCACCAAGTACAGACATTCGATTACCTTCAACGGTGGAGACCATATGCTCCCGCTTTCGGTTGAAAAATATATGCAGAAGCAGTTTGAGGTAAAGGTATCATTGGATGGAAGTCTCTCAGGTGCGAAAGCACTGGGAAACAAGCCACAGGCAAATCCAAAGGTAGTAAAGATCGGAGGTCCTGAGTCCATTGTTTCAACTATAGCATCGGCCAATGTAAATATAAAGGTCGATGACAATACCATAATATCAGATAATCAGATAACTGATCGCGGTGATCTCACTCTGATTGATGATAATGGCGATGAGATAGATATATCAAAGCTTGATGTGGACAGCCAGTATCAGTCTATAGCAGTGACAGTTGATGTCCTAAGTACCAAGGAGGTGCCTATCAAGTGTACTACGACAGGCTCACCGGCAGGAGGAAAGAGCGTGCTCGGAGTAGAACTATCAGAGGAGTCTGTAATGCTCAAAGGTAATGCAGAAGCATTGAACAATATCACATCTATAGATGTGGGACCAATTGATATATCGGGCGCAACAGACGATATAAGTACATCTGTTGACCTGACAGGATATCTGCCGGATGGAGTTTTTATAGTGAACTCATCCAAGGCAAAGCTCAGTATAGATATAAAGATTGAAACAAATGCGACTTCAACCATGACGCTGAACAGTTCCAATATCACATATGACGGACTGGAAGAGGGATATACGCTTACATTTGTAACAGATAAGAGCAGTGTCATAGTAAGCGGCACCCAGTCTGATATAGATACACTTTCGGGAACTACACTGAAGGGTAAAATTGATGTGACAGGCCTTGGTACAGGTACACATACAGTGACGGTAAAGCCAAATCTGGATGAGACCAAGTACACATGGGGCGAGATAAAGGTTCAGATAGTTATCGGAAGGGAAGGTGACGGAGGCGGCACAACGGGAACTGATGGTACAGGAACAGCCTCGGGCTCAACAACAGGCGGTACAACATCAGGCGACACCGGCACAGGCGGTTCATCGTCATCGGGCAGCACATCGTCAGGAAACACCGGAAATAACGGCTCTGACAGTTCATCACATTGATAGATATATAACCGAAAAGAGGTAATAAAAGTGGTAGCACAAAAAATAATAATCAAGAATCCTACCGGATTACATTTACGTCCGGCCGGCAATCTCTGCAAAGAGGCAATGAAATTTAAATCAAAGGTAACATTTATATATGACGAGAAAAATGTAGCTAATGCAAAGAGTGTACTTTCAGTGCTTGGAGCATGCATAAAGTCAGGCGATGAGATAGAGCTTATCTGCAATGGCGAGGATGAGAGTGAGGCGCTTGAACATCTTATACAGTACATCAAGGATGGACTCGGAGAGTAGTACACAAGGAAAATGGTATACATGGAGAAACATATATGGAGAAGCTTTTAACCATAGTCGTTCCGGCTTACAATGTTGAAAAGTATATAAAGAACTGTCTTGACTCGTTATAGATTTGTCTGTGCTCAGAAGTCTGGAGATACTCATAGTGGATGATGGTTCCACAGATTCCACAGCCAGCCTGGCACATACCTACGAGCAGAAATATCCATACAGCTTCAAGGTGCTCTCCAAGGAGAACGGAGGCCATGGATCTACCATCAACTATGCGATACCGCGCGCAACAGGAAAGTATTTCAAGGTGGTGGATGGTGATGACTGGCTGGACAAGAGCCTTTTGCCACAATTTGTACAGCTTTTGAAGCACACGCACTCGGATGTCATATCCAATGACTTCAACCTGGTGGATGATAGGACAAAGAAGGTCACAAAACGCAGAAAGGCAGTGTCCAACTCTTATCACTACAACAGGGAGTGGGGCTTTGCGGAGGCCGTCATGGACCCGCTGATCACTATACATTCCATGACCATCCGTACTGATGTATTGCAGAAGAATGATATTCGTATGGATGAGCACTGTTTCTACGAGGACCAGGAGTATATACTCTACCCTATACCATACTGCACAAGCATCACGTTTTCGCCCCTGCCGCTGTATCAGTACAGACTTGGAAGGAGTGGCCAGAGCGTGGACATAAAGATGATGATCAAGCGTCATGACCAGCACCTTAAGGTGCTTGATGCACTGTTTGAGTACAACAACGTGCATGGCAATCTGCAGACCTACAAGAAGCAGTACCTTGAGCGCGGCATAGCCGAGGCAGTCGATGATGAGTACCAGATATTTCTTGCAAAGGGCAATGATACAAGGAACGTTGAGCATATGAAGAAGTTTGACGAGATGCTGCGTGAGGAGCACCCGGGAGTGTACCGGGCGTGCAGCAGGAAGAGCGTCTGGATGCTTAGAAAAACAGGTTTTAAGATATTTCCGATGGCAGCATGGGTCTATAGCAGACTGCGTGGTAATTAATTTCATGAATAGGCGTTAATGAGTATGCAATACTCTTTTTAATAATAGTAATCAGGACGGATAGAACAGTTAATGAGTAAAATATTATCAATCATAATACCAACATATAATGCAGAAAAGTTTCTGAATAAGGGGCTGTCGTCATTTCTGGTATGCAGGGATACAGATGCACAGACAGCACAGCACAACTGTAAAATGGCAACGGAGGGCCGCTTTGAGGAAATAGATATTGACAAGGCTATACTCGATAAGCTTGAGGTGATAGTCGTAAATGACGGCACACCTGACAAAAGTGTTGAAGTGGCACAGAAATTTGTGGACTGGTATCCGGATACTTTTGTCATAGTAAATAAAACAAATGGTGGACACGGTTCTGCAATCAACACAGGCGTGGAGCATGTGAGAGGAAAGTATTTAAAGGTGGTCGATGCAGATGACTGGGTAGATACGCTTGCGCTAAAGCACCTGGTTGAATATCTCGAGCATGTAGATTCGGATGCGGTGATACAAAGCTTCAGGTATTATGACATATCAAAGGATGAGTACAGACCGGCAGATGTGAGTGTGCCTGATTTTACAGGAGAGTACAATTTAAAGGATATAGTAAATATGTGGGATGATGTATATGATGGTCTATCATTTCACGGAGTGATATATAACACAGGGTTCTATAAAGCACTTGGATATAAGCTTACAGAGCATGTATTTTACGAAGACCAGGAGTATGCAACTGTTCCGTTTTCGTATGCAAAAACTGTCAGATTTATTCAGGAAGAGTTGTATGTATACAGAGTTGGAGATGTAAATCAAAGTGTTTCAGCAGCAAGTCAGGTGAAGCGTCTTCCGGATTTGGAGCAGGTTATATTTAATGTACTTGAGGCAGAGAAGAGCTTTGCAAAAATGCCACTGGGTGGAAAGGAACACTTTATCAGAAAGACGTCGGGCATAATCACAAGCTATTATCAAATAGCTTTGATAAAAAATACCGACAGACAATCCGGCAGAGCGATAGTAGAGCAGTTTAACATGAAGCTTGCTCAAAAAAGTGCACTTATGTATGAGGCAGTACAGCGTAAATATAAAGTATTTTGGCTGTTTAATAAGCTGCATGTGAGCAACAGCTTTTACGAGAATCAATTTGCAAAGCTGCTTGAGTTTGCCAAAAGGGTTGGCAGAGCAGACAGACTATACAGAAAATAATACTGACTACCATTGTCAAATATGGTGACAGACAGCGATATAAGTGGAAATTAACATATAGAAACAGGAATTAGATAGGATATGGAAACAGAAAATAAAAAGATACTATCAATAATAATACCGACATATAATGCGGCAAAGTTTTTGGATAAAGGGTTATCATCATTTATTATTGATGATAACTCTCTTTTAAATATGCTGGACATTATTGTTGTGAATGACGGCTCTACCGATAATAGTGTGGAGATTGCACAAAAATATGTAAATAAATATCCTGACGTGTACCGGATACTGAATAAAGAAAATGGTGGTCATGGCTCGGCAATTAATGAAGGAGTAAAAATAATAAAAGGAAGCTATTTTAAGGTAGTAGACGCTGATGACTGGGTAAACACTGATGTGTTGAAAGAAACTATTTGTTATCTTAAAGATAATGAAAATAAACATGAGAATTTCGCAGATGCAGTGCTGATGAGCTATAGATCATATGTGCTGCAGAGAGAAAATACTGATGAGTATCCATACGACGATAAATATATAACAAAAAATGGTGGACCATATAATGCAGGATATGTGGACGAGCATCTGTATGATTTCTGGTGGGGGCTGAGTCTGCATGGGGTGATATATAATACGCAGTTTTATAGAAATACAGGACTGACACTCTCTGAGGGGGTATTTTACGAGGATCAGGAGTTTTCAATAATCCCAATGGCATATGCAGAAGTATCTATGCATATGATAAGGCACTTTATGAGTATAGAGTCGGTGACGTAAATCAGAGCGTTTCGATAGAAAGCTCACTGAAGAGGCTTGACCATTATGAGAAGGTTATCATGAAATTGATTGAGGCAGGCCGGGATGCGGAGCACTTTAGTATAGGCGGAAAGCAGCTGTGGTTTGATAAAACAAGCAAATTTATCAACGATTATTTGCAGCTTTGCCTGATTAGAAACACTGATAAAAAACAGCTTAGAAAAAGGATGAAGCTGTTTGTCAGTCAAATCGAAAAAAAGAATACAGATATGTATAAATGTGTAAATAAGAATTATAAAGTATTTTGTATGTTGAATAAAATGCATATGAGCGATAAGGTTTATCAGAACTATTTTATACGCCTGTTACATATTGTGCGTCATTAGCAAGCTTTTTGTTATCATAATGATGAATAATATGTTTAAATAATCGGAAAATATGTGACAAATCTCACTTGAGGCATATATAAGAAAGTGATAAAATATGGTGCTGTGAGAATAATATAAAAATTAAGATAAAGAGGACAAAGAGGACAAAGATGAAGAAGAAAAATATAAAACTCCTGGTAGTTTTGGCCTGTGTGCTTATGGCGTTGGGAATGTCAGGCTGTGGAAAGAAAGCATATAAGACATTCCCTGAAAAGTACAAGCTTGCATCAGTTGATGTAGGTGGAATGACTGCTGACGAGGCAAAGAAAGCCATAAAGACTGCAGTAGGCAAGTATAAGATATCAGTGAAGCTTGACGATGCATCATTTGATATGACAGCAGAGGATTTAGGGCTTAAGTATAATGACAAAGCAAATCTTCAGGAACTGATAAATGCGGCCAATAAGGATAAGGAGCCGGAAAAGCAGGTGAAGCTTTTTAAAATGGATAAGTCTGATGAGCTGGAGACTGCTCTTGTAGACTCTTATATCACTGCAAAAACACAGTCACAGTCTGATGCAACGGCACAGAGTGATACGGATGCAGAGGCAAAGGATGACGAACAAAAGACGACTGAGACAGATACACAGACCTTTGATATGAGGTCAATTTTGCCATATCGTGCTACAATAGCATACAATGCAGAGGCAGGACAGTTTGAGGGTGTTGATGGTGTATCAGGAGATGCGCCTGTGTATGACAATGCAGCTACAAATCTTACAAGTGCTGTAAAGGAACTGAAGGATAAGGTGGAGCTTACATCCACAACAGGATATGTTGATGGAGAAAAGGCTGCAGACAGCGAGCAGGTAAAGAATGCCTTAAAAGAAGCCAATGCATATCTTGATGTGACGGTGACATGTAATTTCACACCGGCAACAGGTGAAGCTGCTACAGAGGCTGTAGGAAAGGATCAGATAGCCCAGTGGCTTATAGTGGACAATGACGGATTGTCAGTTTCGCTTGATGGCGAGAATATGGCTACATATTGTACAGAGCTAGCCAAAAAGCATGATGTGTCAAAGAAGAAAACAGGACAGTTTAAGACAACAGGCGGAAGTATAATAAATGTGCCTGTAGCATCATCAGGACAGACTGTAGATGGAAACAAGCTGTATGAGGCGATTGCTGAGGCAATAAACAATAAAAAGTCTGCAACAGTGGAAGCAGTTTACAGTGAGGCAAAGGAAGAAGAAACAGGTGAATATGTCACATATGGTGGCAATTACTGTGAAGTGGATCTTACCAACCAGATGGTATATGTATACAAGAATGGAGAGCTTGTTGTATCAAGTCAGTGTGTTACAGGATGTATTTCAAAAGGACACGGAACACCTACCGGAGTGTATTCTATTTTCTCAAGAGATAAGGATAGATACTTAAGGGGAGACGGATATAAGTCATGGGTTAATTTCTTTATACCATTCAATGGTGGAATTGGCTTCCATGATGCTTCGTGGAGAAGTACTTCGGTGGAAATATCTACCTGTACAGCGGCAGCCATGGCTGCATAAATATGCCTTATTCAGCTGCAAAGAAGCTATATGAGAATGTAACATTAGATGAAAAAGTAATTGTATATGGTGGTGTTGACAAGGTGACCGGCAAAGCACAGAGTCTTGGCGGAGCTGACTCTTATAATGTGACAGAGGGCGACGGAGCATTCAATCTCGGTGTGACAGCAGAGGATAATGCAAAGCTCACATACTCAAGTGATAATAATGGTGTAGTGAGAGTGGATGAGAACGGTAATGTGACGATAGCAGGTGTCGGAACTGCAACAATCACTGTCAAGTCTGAGGCTACTACAAGCTATAAGCCGGCAGCAAGACAATTACAATCACTGTAAATGCAAAGCCACAGCCAAACCAGACACCATCTGTGACAATAGGTTGCGGTAATAAAACTGTAACAGAGGGAGATGCACCATTTCTCTCGGAGCAAGTGCTTCAAACGGAGCAGCGCTTTCTTACCAGTCAAGTGATCCTTCGATTGCGTCAGTAGATGGCGCCGGAAATGTGACCATTTACAGCTGGTAGCGTACAGATTACAGCTATAGCAGGTGAAATGGCAGGCTGGAATAGCGCAAGCAGTTCAATAACCGTTACAGTAAATTCAAAACCACAACCACAGCCGGTGGCACCGACTGAACCATCAGAACAGCCACAGCAGAACTAGAACAGCAACAATAGAACAGGAACAAATAAAATATAGCAAATGAAAATACAACAAAGAAAAAGTGCCGGAAACGGCACTTTTCTATTATATTGCATAATTATTTACAAAATATGACATATTCTTAATATTTTTTTTGTGACTTCTAAAAATAGACAAAAGAAATGAAGTGTAGTAATATAACATAGGATTAAACCGAAAAATAATGTTACAATTTGTAAAGGGTAGGAAAATGGAAAACAACGAACCAATAAGAGATCAGGAAATTGAAATCGATTTAGTAGCGCTGTTTCACGAATTAGTGAAGCACTGGAAGGCACTTGTGGCATCAATGGTGCTTCTTGCAGCAGTATTTGGATTATACTCCAAGATTACTTTTGTACCGGAGTATGAGGCATCTGCAGAGATGTATGTACTGACCAAGTCAACATCTATCACCAGTCTTGCTGATATTCAGGTAGGCTCGAGTCTGACAAACGACTATGAGTACGTTATCACAGGCAGGACAGTTTTATCACAGGTAATCGACAATCTGGATATGGACGAGACATACGAGCAGCTTAGCAAGAGGGTTTCAATAGAGAATCCGACAGATACACGTGTGCTCAAGATTGTAGTTACAGACACTGATTTGGAAGCTTCAAAGACAGTGGCAGATGAGATTGCAAAGGTTTCATCACAGTATATCGCTGACAATATGGATCAGTCACAGCCAAAGATTATCCAGACAGCATATGCTTCAAAGACACCGGTGAATAATAATATCCTTAAGAATACAGTTATAGGAGCTGTACTCGGACTGTTTCTTGCTACCGGCATAGTTGTACTTGGATACATGCTTGACGATACAATTTCCAATGCAGATGATATGGAGACCAGAACAGGCCTCAAGGTGCTTGCATCACTTCCTGTTGATGAGACAGAGTATGATGGAGCCAAGACAAAGAGAAGAAAAAAGAAGAAAACTCAATCATCTAAATCAGACGATAGCAAGAGTAAGAAGAGGGCAGTTTAATGGAAACAATAGTTATTAATCAGATAAAAGACCAGAGCTATACAATGAAGGAGTCTCTTCGAGCTCTTAAAACAAGCATCAGTTTCAGTGGAAAGGGCGTGAAGTCCATCCTCTTTACCAGCAGCGTGCCAAATGAAGGAAAGACAACCGTAGTTATGGATCTGGCTCGTTCGATGGCGGACTCTAAGAAGTCAGTCCTTGTAGTAGATACCGATATGCGTAAGTCAGTCCTTGTAGGACGACTCAGAGCGAAAGTGGAGAGCGGTGGAAAGATATACGGACTCTCACATTATCTCTCAGGTCAGGTATCTTTGGACAAAGTAGTATATGCGACAAACATCAAAGGAGTGTTTATTCTCTTTGCAGGACATGAGGTACCAAATCCTACAGAGCTTCTTGAGACAGAGGAGTTTAAAGAGCTTATCGAGTTTGGAGAGAAGAACTTTGACTATGTGCTTGTCGATACTCCTCCTACAGGAGCTGCGATTGATGCGGCCGTAGTTGGAAAGAATGTAGACGGAGCAGTAATAGTTGCTGCCCAGAATGTTACAAGCAGCCGTGCAATCATTAATACAAAGCGTACACTTGAGGACTCGGGAGTAAAGATTCTTGGAGCTGTGCTCAATAAGTGCAGGTTTGAGGAGTCTAAGTATGGTCATTACTATGGAAACTATTATGGTAATTACTATGGCAATTATTATGGCAGAGATGAGGACGAAAAGTAACAGGCACAGACACATATGAATGACGGAGAATAGTGCAGATGAAAAAAAAGAAAAATATAATTATTACGGCAGTAATGATTGTACTTATTGCTATTATAGCGATAATACTTGTAAAGATTAACAGCAGTAATGTTAAGAATAAAGAAGCTAAAGGCATAAAGCTGGGTACAGAGGCAGTTAAGACAAAAGCTGATACTCAGGCTGAGGATGACAGCACTACAGACAAATCAGGTATAGAGGAATTTGCGTTATTTGGTGTTGACAGCCGCTCAGATCAGCTTGATAAAGGAACACGTTCCGATTCCATTATGGTAGTCAGGGTTGATCATGATGCTAAGAAAATCCGTATGGTATCTATTTTCAGAGACTGTATGATGAATATTGATGGTCATGGATACCAGAAGGTGACACATGCACATGCGTTTGGCGGACCGGAGCTTGCAGTGGATACACTTAACAAAAATCTGGACTTAGACATAAAGAATTATGTTACAGTCAATTTCAATACGGTCGGTGAAATAATAGATGAGGTAGGAGGCATTGTACAGGATATTGATGCATCTGAGGCAAAGGTGATAAACGGATATATTGATGAGGTCAATAAGGTTCGTGGAACAAGCTCATCCCATATTGATTCAGCCGGCACATATACACTTGATGGAATCAGGCAGTTGCGTATTCCAGAATACGTTATACAGCCGGAGGAGACTATAAGCGTGCTGAAAGACAGAGAACAGTGCTGTTCAAGGTTTTTGAATCAGCTAAGCAGATGAATACAGCGGCAAAGATTAAGATGGTATCAGATCTGATTGGACATGTCAATACTAACTATAATACTGATGAGATTCTTTCAGTATTTAAAAATCTTGCAGACTATACAGTAGAGGATTCTACAGCATATCCACAGGTGTTCTATGGTGGAAAGGTTGATGGTGCATGGGTTGAGGTGCCTACTACACTTGCAGACATGGCTACAGGAGTGCATCAGTTCCTTGAAGGTGATACAGGCTATACTCCTAGTGCAACTGTAAACGAATACAGCAGTGCATTATCAGGAAAAGTAAGCGGGCCTAATAACGATTTAACAAATACAAATTTTGGGGATTAAATATGAACTTCAGACAAAATGGAGATAAGTACCTCATCACAATAGAAGTAATTGCACTGATAGTTGTGCTGGTATTTGGAGCAGTGCATTTTGTGATGCCGGGGAATAATGCGAATAAGAAAATAACAGAAAGCCAGCAGGAGACACAGAATCCTACTCAGGAGACGGATGGAACTCAGCAGGTACAAGCTGATGGACAGCAGGCAGCATCGGCATTTACTCCGTCAGATTCTGTCAAGACAAAGCTGTCTTCTATGACAACAGAGGAAAAGGTAGCCCAGCTATTCATTACGAGACCTGAGGAGATTACAGGTGTATCACAGTTCACTCAGGCCGGTAACAAGACAAAGGCAGCTATTGGTACTTATCCTCTTGGTGGTTTTGTTTTCAGACAGGAGAATTTCTCAGGAGAGGCCGCAGTTACAAAGATGATGAGCAGTCTGCAGTCATTTTCGCAGGAGCGACTGGGCGTGAATCTGTTTCTTGCAATTGATGAAGAAGGTGGAGAAAGACTTCCTCTTGCTTCAGCTAATGGATATGAGGCACAGCAGGCACCATCACAGCTTGGAGATGCTGACGCAGCGGGCAGCAGTGCAGGAAAGATAGGCTCATATATGGCTACCAATGGCCTTAATATGAATTTTGGGCCGACAGCGGATATAGCATATGGTGATAATGCAGATAACGATACATATGCATTTGGCAGCGAGTCAGCGACTGTAGGTGACTGTGTTGCAGCACAGGTAAGCAGCTATAATGGTGCAGGAATCAATTCTGTAGCAAAGAGCTTTCCCGGAAAAGGAAAGGCTACTACAGATTCAGCGACAGGAATGCTCTGGATGACAGATAAGCTGGAGGATCTTGAGGCATCTGATTTTGTGCCATATCAGAAGGCAATTGAAGCAGGTGTTCCGGCAGTCATGATGGGAAATGTGATTTGCCAGAGTGTGACAGGAGAGGAAACCACGCCATGCTCTACATCAGCAGGTGCCGTAAACTATATGAGAACTACCATGGGCTTTAATGGCCTTTTGATTACAGATGATTTATCAGACGCATCTCTTAATAAGGTATGTACACAGGATGAGGCGGCTGTGGCAGCTGTTAAGGCAGGAATGAGCATGTTATATGTTTCAACAGGCTTTGAGAGCAGCTATAATGCAGTGCTGTCTGCAGTTAACAGTGGCGAGATACCGGCAGAAAAATTAGATGATGCAGTTGGAAGAATTCTAACAACAAAAGGAATTTAATATATGCAAATAAAAGTAAATCCGTTATACTATAGAGTATAGCGGATTTTGTTATATATTTTGTATATTTAAAGGAGAATTGTTGATATGTCAAATTGTTTCAGTCCGGCAAATATTCTTTTGCCAAACGATGGTATAGATATGAAAAAATGGTCAGTTATCGCCTGTGACCAGTTTACAAGTCAGGCTGATTATTGGGATGCTGTGGAAAAGTATGTGGGCGATGCTCCGTCAACACTTAATGTGGTATTCCCTGAAATATATCTGGGAACAATTGAGAATCAGGAAAATGATTGCAATTCGTCAGGGGATGGTGTCAAAAATGACAAAGAAACCGGCAGAAAAACAAAATATGCTTCAATGACTGATGATGAGAGAATCAAATATATTAATACCACTATGGATACATATCTCACAGATGGAACCTTAAAGCAAGCGGTGGCAGATGGCTATGTGCTTGTTGAGCGTACTACGGAGTCAGGGGTTCGTCTTGGAATAGTAGGACTTATTGATCTGGATGACTATGATTTCGACCCGAAAAAGAAGACTCTCATCAGAGCAACAGAGGGAACAGTAATCTCACGTATACCTCCGAGAGTAAAAATAAGAGAGAATGCAGCTATTGAGCTGCCACATGTTATGCTGCTTGTTGATGATCCTATAGACAGACAAAAGATTGATGGATGCCAGTGTGATACACAGGAAGATGCAGTAAATATAGCAGCCGTAAAGCATGGAATAATCGAGTATGTGTATGCCATCAGGGACACTCTTTGTAAGCTTTACGATACAGACCTTATGCAGGGAGGCGGACATATCCGCGGCTATGCTGTCGAGGGTGAGGCAGCAAAGCAGGTGACAGAGGCATTCGCAGCAAAACAGGAAAGCAGTGGAGGCTTTTTGTTTGCAGTAGGTGATGGAAACCATTCGCTTGCAACAGCGAAGACCTGCTGGGAAAATATCAAAAAATCCGGAAAATTCACAGAGGAGCAGTTGAAAACTCATCCTGCAAGGCATGCTCTTGTGGAAATCTGTAATCTGCACAGTGAGGCGCTTGAGTTTAAGCCTATTCACAGACTGCTTACAAATGTTGATGTAAAGGATATGCTGTCGTTTTTCGAAGCTGAAATCACAAAACAAGGACTTGAGAGCGCTGAGGGTGATGAGATAGTATTTGAGTATGTTGAATCAGGCGCTACCTCAATAAAGAATTCCGGAATTAATATCACAAATAGAGGTGACCGCCTCCCGGTTGAGATACTCCAGGGTATTTTAGATAAGTATCTTGAGACACATGGCAATGTGGAAATAGACTATATCCATGGTGATGAGGCACTTCACGGACTGGTTAAGGAGACTAAGGGATGTGGAATTTTTCTTCAGTCGATAGACAAAAGCACATTGTTCCTGCAATAAATGCGGGCGGGGTGCTGCCCAGAAAGACATTCTCAATTGGAGAAGCGAATGAGAAGAGATATTATATGGAGTGCCATAAGATATCTATGTAGCTTTGGTTTATATACATATGTTGGTTTTATTATATTTATAAACAATTGATTTTATGAAGTAGAATAATTTAACAAATAAGCTTATTTTACTACACAAACACATTTATTAAGTGTATAATATAAGAAAAATTTATTCACAAGGGGACGACAATGGGAAAATACTTTGGAACAGACGGCTTCCGTGGAGAGGCTAATGTCAATTTAACAGCAGAACACGCATATCAGATTGGTAGATTTTTAGGCTGGTATTATGGAGAGCTTAAGAAGCAGAAGCAGCTCGATGAGCCGGCAAAGATAGTAATAGGAAAGGATACAAGACGTTCAAGCTACATGTTTGAGTATTCACTTGTATCAGGACTTACAGCATCGGGAGCAGATGCATATCTATTACACGTTACCACAACTCCATCAGTGGCATATGTAGCAAGAACCGATGATTTTGACTGTGGTATCATGATTTCGGCAAGCCATAATCCATACTATGACAATGGAATCAAGCTTATCAACAGCAATGGAGAGAAGATGGATGAGGAGACAATTCTCCTTGTCGAGGACTATATAGACGGCAAGCTACGCCTGTTTGGTCAGGAGTGGAAGGAGTTGCCTTATGCACATAAGGATGCAATCGGATGTACAGTGGATTATGTGGCAGGCCGTAACCGTTACATGGGATACCTCATATCGCTTGGTGTCTACTCATTCAAGGGCATGAAGGTAGGTCTTGACTGTGCCAACGGAAGCTCATGGAACATGGCAAAGTCTATTTTTGAGGCACTCGGAGCAAAGTGCTATGTCATCAATAATGAGCCAAACGGTCTAAACATCAACAATAATGCTGGCTCTACACATATTGAGGGCTTACAGAAGTACGTGGTGGACAATGGCCTTGATGTAGGCTTCGCATACGATGGAGATGCAGACAGATGTCTCTGTGTAGATGAACTGGGCAATGTAATCACTGGAGACCATATCCTCTACATCTATGGAAAGTACATGAAAGAGAGAGGAAAGCTCGATAACAATACTGTTGTCACAACAGTTATGTCAAACTTTGGACTCTATAAGGCCCTTGATGAGCTTGGAATCGGCTATGCAAAGACTGCAGTAGGTGACAAATATGTATATGAGTACATGCAGCAGAACGGCTGCCGCATCGGCGGAGAGCAGTCAGGACATATCATCTTCTCTAAGTATGCATCAACAGGTGATGGTATCCTTACCAGCCTTAAGATGATGGAGGTCATGATGGCTAGGAAACAGAAGATGAGCCAGCTCTGTGAGGGGCTTAATATCTATCCACAGGTGCTTCAAAATGTGCGCGTAGCTGACAAGGCGGAAGCACTTGCCAATCCTGAGGTTCAGGCGGCTGTCGACCAGGTTACTGCAGAGCTTGGCGATACAGGACGTATACTTGTGCGTGAGTCGGGTACAGAGCCTGTTATCCGTGTCATGGTTGAGGCAGAGAGCGAGGAAATCTGTCAGAAATATGTGGATATGGTCGTTGCAAAATTAAAATAAAGGTTAATGCCAAAGATAATACACGTAATATACAAAAGCTGTGTGAGAATATCATGCAGCTTTTGCTGTTATGAGGGTTCATAAATGAGTGAATTAAGATAAATTAAGTGGATATAATTTAATCTGTAGAGAGAATAGTAATTAAATTCTGCCGGAGGAAATAGTCTATGCCTGAAATCTTAATTATTTTTATATTATGTGCCGGTATTATTGTAATTGGCATAATATTGTGTATAATTATTAAAGTGAGTCATATGTCTGATGACGAACAGAAAAAGGACGATGAACGACAGCTGGAGTTCATTCGTTCCTACAAGGAGCATAAAAAAGGACATTGAGTTTAAAGGATTATATAATAAGAGACATACAGGAAAAGTTCAAATATCTTCCGTCAGCGGTATATTTGGCTTTAATCTGCATTGCGATGTATATTTTTGTGTGTCTGCTGCGATATCTTTTCACAATGAGAGAGGTATCACAGGCAGATGAGAGAAGAAAAAAGATAGTGGGCAAAATCTGGCATATGCTGTTCTGCGGCACCTTTGTGGCCTATATGTATACGCTTATAATGATAGTGTATTATTCAAGGGAGCCGGGAAGCAGAACCGGCGTCGCGATATGGTGCTGTGGAGCAATTGGGGCATGACACTTCAGATGCACGCTTATTTTATAGAAAATATAGTATTGTTTATACCATTTGGGTTTATATTTCCATTGGTTTTTAAAAATTGGATGAGATGGTTTACAATACCTGTTGGTGCTTTTATAAGCGCAGCAATTGAGTACACGCAGCTGGTTACCGGCAGGGGATATTGTCAGCTTGATGATTTTGTGACAAATACGGCAGGAGCAGCAATCGGATTTTTTATTTATTTGATATTATATGCAGGGTGGCTGGTATGGAAAAAAATAAGATAAGCATTGTGGTACCATGCTTTAACGAGAAAGAGGCTCTGCCTCTTTTTTATAATAAAATAACTCAGGTGTTTGATCAGATGAGTCAAGAGAGTGAGACAGCGGGATTGTACTATGAACTGATTATAGTGGATGATGGCTCCATGGACGGGACGCTCGATGTCGCGAAAGAGCTTGCCGCAAATGATTCCGGTGTAAAATACATATCTTTTTCACGCAATTTTGGCAAGGAGGCAGCCATGTATGCAGGCTTGCAGCATGCGGTGGGGGAATATGTGGCAATAATGGATGCAGATCTTCAGGATCCCCCGGAAATGCTTCCGAAGATGTATCAGGTCCTTAATAAAGAGGGTTATGATGCTGTCGGTACAAGACGAGTGACACGCAAAGGTGAACCAGCGATTAGATCTTTTTTTTGCCAGAAAATTTTACAGGCTTATGAGCAGAATATCAAAGGCAAATATGGTTGATGGGGCACGTGACTACAGGCTGATGAACAGGAAATACGTGGATGCACTGCTTTCGCTTAAGGAATACAACAGGTTTTCAAAGGGATTGTTTGGCTGGGTAGGCTTTAAGGTGAAGTGGCTTGAGTTTGAGAATGTAAACAGAGTGGCAGGTGAGACAAAGTGGTCATTCTGGCAGCTCTTTTTGTATAGCCTTGACGGAATAGTGGCATTTTCCAACGCGCCGCTATACATGGCTTCAATAGCCGGAGTGTTCAGCTTTATTGTCGCAATAATTGCAATGCTCTTTATCATTATCAGGAGACTTGTATTCGGAGATCCGGTAGCCGGCTGGGCTTCGACCGTTGTTATCATACTTTTTATAGGTGGGATACAACTGCTTAGCATAGGCATTTTGGGACTTTATCTGTCGAAGCTATATCTCGAGGCAAAGGACAGACCGATATATTTAATAGGAGAATCAAATATAGAAAAACCTACAGAAAAAAATTAAGGCTTTCTTAAGATTTCTTAATTCGATAGCATATGACATTTTTTTCGAATGTTATGTGCTATAATTTTTTCGGCAACGTTTATTAATGCATGAAAGAGGACTAAGATGAAAAACGTACTGGAGTGGCTTGAGACCACAGTAGAAAAATACCCTGACAAGCCTGCATTTTCGGATACTGAATGCAGCATTACGTTTGCGCAGGTGTATGATATAGCAAGAAATACAGGAGCATATCTGGTAGAACAGCTTGGAGTGGACAGAACCCCTGTTGCAGTATTTGCCGGAAGAAAAATGGTGACACCGGCATACTTCCTGGGTGTGGTATATGCAGGCAGACCGTATGCACCGATTGATGCATCGCTTCCTGACAAGAGAATTGAAAAAATTCTTGAAAATCTGTGCCCAAGGGCTATTGTTGCAGACAGGGAAAGTCTTGAGCATGTGGAGAGCATAGTGGATGAGCTGGTAAAGTCAGAAGGCTTCGATAGACCGCAGATATTTGTTGCTGAGGATATATCGCGCTTTAAGAAGGTGGTGTGCGCTGATAGTAATTGTAAAATCAGTGAATCAGCAGGAGAAGCTGTGACGGATAGTGAGAACGATATGCTCGCTGCAGTCCGCAGGCAGATGTCCATGACAGACCCGCTGTATATTATCTACACGTCAGGCTCCACCGGCAATCCAAAGGGAGTCATGACATCACATCTGTCACTTATGACATACATCAATGCTTACTGTGATGTAATGCATATAGAGGAAAGTGATGTGCTGGGCAATCAGTCACCGCTTGACTATATCGCGGCAATCAGGGACATTTATCTGCCGCTAAAGACCGGCTGCAGCACAGCCATTATTCCGAAAGAGTACTTCATGGAGCCAAATGCCTTGTTTGATTACATGAATGATAAGAAGGTCAGCAGTGTCGGCTGGAGTGTTTCGGCATTTACCATCCTCACATCGCTTGGAGCATTTGAGGAAGTAGGCTGAAGAGTCTTAGAAAAATCTGCTTCTCAGGCTCGGTAATGCCATGCAGGTACTCAGGAAATGGCAGGAAAATCTGCCTGAAGCACATTTTGTGAACCAGTATGGGCCGACAGAGGCCACAGCATCATGCACATACTATAGCGTGGATCATACAGTGGAAGATGACGAGGTGCTTCCTATAGGAAAAGCCTATGACAATTACAGGGTTTTCCTGATAGATGAGCATGGAAATGAGCCGGCTGTCGGAGAACAGGGCGAGATATGCGTATGTGGACCAATCCTGGCGCTGGGTTATTATAATGATCCGGAGAGGACAGCTGCGGCATTTACACTCAATCCACTCAACAAGGCTTATCCTGAGCGGATGTACCGCACAGGGGATTACGGAAGGCTCGATGAGGACGGCATACTTCATTTCTGTGGACGTATGGACCGCCAGATAAAGCACATGGGACACCGTGTGGAGCTTGATGAGGTGGAGCATGCCGCCAATGTGGTCGATGGAGTCGCAGAAAGCTGTGTTATATATAATAAAGCAAAAGAGGTGCTGATACTTTTCTACACAGGAGACTGTGACAGGAGAAGCCTTGCGCTGGCACTGAGGGACGAGCTCCCGGCTTTATGGTGCCAAGGAAAATCAAGAAACTGGAGCAGCTTCCTAAGCTTCCAAACGGAAAATATGATATGAAAAAACTGGAGGAAATGTAAAATGAGAGACACAATTTTAGAGATTTTAGAGGAATTAAGACCGGATGTGGATTTTGAGAAGGAGACAAAGCTCATCGATGACAAAATTCTTGAGTCATTTGATATAGTTTCACTCGTATCGGAGCTGACTGATGAGTTTGACATCACAATCAGACCAAAGGATCTGGTTCCTGAGAATTTCAACTCAGTAGATGCAATCGAGAAGCTTGTGAAAGAGCTTGTGGAGGAATAAAGCATATGAGACAGACACCGTACTATGTATTTGATACGGACGAGTTTGCGAAGAGAGCAGCCATGATAAGGGCTGCTCTTGATTGTAAAGGAGGACGTAGGATACCACTTTGTTTTTCGATAAAGGCAAATCCGTTTCTACTTCACAGGCTGCCGGCGGGCTTAGACCATGTGGAGGTGTGCAGCCCGGGAGAGCTTGAGATATGTATAGCACTTGGCGTGAAGCCGGAGCGCATCATCTATTCAGGTGTGATGAAGGAAAAATGCGATATAGAGCGAGCAGTTTCATATGGCGCCGGGATACTGACATGTGAGAGCATAAGACATGCGGCGCTGATATCAGAAGTGATGCTTGAATGTATACAGGAAGGTGCGTATGAAGCCGAGTTTGCCGAAACGAAAGCACATGTCATACTGCGCCTGACAAGTGGCAACCAGTTTGGCATGTCGCTTGAGGATATTGAATATATCATTTCGCATCCGGATGAGTTTAAGGGCATTGCGGTAATGGGTATTCACTACTATTCCGGCACACAGAAGAGTCTTCGCAAAATAAATAAGGACTTGGAAAAAATAAAGTCTGCACTGACCGGATTAAAAGAAAAATACGGCTTTGAGCCACAGCTTGTAGAGTATGGCCCGGGACTTTGCGTGGAGTATTTTGAGGATGACTGGCAGGAAAAGGAAAAACAATCACTTGATGAGGCAGCAGAGGTGCTTAGAGAATTTGCTGTGGAATATCCGCTTGGCATTGAGATGGGACGATTCCTCGCAGCCTCATGCGGTAAATATTACACACAGGTAAAGGACTTAAAATCGACAGGTGATGCCAATTATGCGATTCTGGATGGAGGAATCCACCATCTGAATTACTTTGGACAGAGAATGGCTATGCAGGTGCCGCCGATTAAGGTGTTTGATGGTATTGAATGGGAACTTGAAAAATCATCTGATGTATGTAGAGTACGTGGTATGTTCGGATATGAATGTATGAACGATATTATTAATAAAAATATGCAGAAAGCAAATGATTGTGAGGACTATACCTTGTGTGGAAGTTTATGTACAGTTGCAGATGTCATGGTGCGTGAAGTTGTCTTACCAAGACTGGAAATTGATAATATTATAGAGTTCGGGCATTGTGGTGCATACTCGGTGACAGAAGCACCGGCGCTGTTTCTGTCAAGACAGCTTCCGGCTATATATGCATATTCGAAGGAGTATGGATATGAGTGTCTGAGGGAGCATATTCCGGCGGCTGAGATAAATCTGGCCGGAAAAAAATAATGTAAATAAAACCGCCCGTGGCAAAATATGCTATGGGCGGTTTTGTATGACATAAACAAAGCATTTTGTGGGAAGCCTGACTATTAGCCAAGCTCCTTCTCACACATATCAAGTACAGAAGCAATGGTAGTATCCATATCATAGTACTTGTACTCGCCGAGACGACCACCGAATATAACACCGGTCTCCTTGTCGGCAAGCTCCTTGTACTTGGCATAGAGCTGTCCGTTTTTCTCATCGTTTACAGGGTAGTAAGCTCATCGCCGGCCTTCCACTCAGAAGAGTACTCACGGCTGATAATAGTCTTTGGCAGGTCATTGCCATCCTCATCCTTGCCGAACTCGAACCACTTGTGCTCGATGATACGTGTCCATGGAGTCTCGCGGTCTGTATAGTTGACAGCGGCATTGCCCTGGAAGTTAGGAATATCGAGGGTCTCATTCTCAAAGCGCACTGAGCGGTACTCTAAAGTACCTAGCTTAAAGCCAAAGTATGCGTCAATCGGACCTGTATATACAACCTTGTCAGCAAGAGCATCAAGCTCAGCCTTGTGCTCAAGATAGTCGGTATTCAATCTGACCTCAATGCCGTCGAGCAGATTTTCAACCATCTTTGTGTATCCACCGATTGGAATACCCTGATAAAGAGCGTTGAAGTAATTGTTGTCAAAGGTAAGTCTAACAGGAAGTCGCTTGATGATGAAAGCCGGAAGCTCCTTACAGTCACGACCCCACTGCTTTTCAGTATAGCCCTTCACGAGCTTCTCATAGATATCACGGCCAACGAGTGAGATAGCCTGCTCCTCGAGATTTTTTGGCTCACCGGTGATTTCCTTTTTCTGCTCCTCAATCTTTGCAGCAGCCTCCTCCGGTGTCACCACACCCCACATCTTGTTGAAGGTGTACATGTTAAATGGCATAGAGTAAAGCTCACCCTTGTAGTTTGCCACAGGGCTGTTTGTGAAACGGTTGAACTCAGCAAACTGTGTGATGTAGTTCCAGACCCTCTTGTCATTGGTGTGGAATATGTGGGCTCCGTACATGTGTACATTTATGCCCTCCTGCTTTTCGGTGTAAACATTTCCTGCTATGTTAGGACGCTTGTCCACAACAAGCACTGATTTGCCCTTGGACTTTGCCTCATGGGCGAAGATGGATCCGTAGAGACCGGAACCTACTATTAAATAATCGTATTTCATTGTGTTCTCCTACTTAATTTGTGTTATATAAATTATTATAAGTGTTGATTAAAAAAAAGCAAGAGATAAAACATTTTTACGTACAAATAAATACATATTGTATTTATTTTGGTGATATAATGTGTTATAGTGAATAAAAAGGAGGATACAAAGATGAAGAATATGTATTTGGTTAAATATTCGGTTAAAGGAATAAAATCGTTGGATAAGCTGGTGTCATTGGCTTTTTACAAAAAAACAATTACAAAAGACATGGATACGCAAGGGTTTAATATAAAAGGAATATACGGAATGAATGGTTCGGGAAAATCAGGAATCATGTCATCAATTCAGATTTTAAAAAATATCTTAACAGATTCTAACTATTTAAATAATCCAATAAGCCAGAAAACGCTGGATTCACTTGTGAATAAGAAATTATCTGAGTTGTTTATTGAAGTGGAATATGTAGTAAGAACAAAGGAAAAATTGTGGTTATTTCGATATAATGTAGCATTAGCAAAAAAAGAATCGGAAACATATATTATAAAAAGTGAAGAGCTTTCATTTAAAAATGCAACAACAAGAAAAGAAAATATGAGTGTTTTGTACAAAGTAAATGATGGAGCATTGGATTTAAAATATTTTGATACAAGTGATAAGACAAATAGTATGTTAGCAGAAAAAACAATAAATCTATTAGATAAATCATCATTTTGCTCAATTGCTGTAAAAAAAATTATAGATAAAAAATATTTGATAAAAAGGTTCAAATGGTTGTTCCGGCTTTGGTTATTTTATATAATTTTGGAACAAAGCTACATGTATATCTTGACAATGAGGATACTCATATACCATTTATAATTGCACATATGATGAAGTACGGAGATATAACATATGAAGGCAATGAAATGGTAGATAGCCTGTTGTATGAGGCTTCAAATATGGATGCAGAGAGTATGAATATGTTAGCTGCGGGGAAAAATTTTGTTAACAGGGATAGTTATGATTATTTTGAAAATGAAGTTCATCAGTTGTACGAGTTTTTACACATTTTTAAGTCGGATTTGGTGGGGATTGAAATAGAAAAAAAGGAAGATGGAGACATGTATGTCTGTGAGCTTGTAATGGTTTACAATGAATATAGGGTTAACGTGGAGTTTGAAAGTACAGGCATAAAGAAGCTGGTGAAGCTTTATATGTATATTAGAGAGATGAAACGAGGAGGAATCGTATTTATAGATGAATTTGATGCCAATCTTCATGATGTCTATCTGTGCGCTTTACTGGAATATTTAATGGAGTATGGCGAGGGGCAACTGTGTTTTACGACACACAATATAGGACCGATGGATATTCTCAAAAGAAATAGTAATTCAATTGATTTTATTTCGGGAGACCATAGGATTTATTCGTGGAAAAAATCAGGGAATTATTCACCGGCTAATCTTTATAGGAAAGGGATGATAGAGGGATCTCCGTTCAATGTGGATTCTATAGATTTTATAGATGCATTTGGTATACAGGAGGGGGATGAATAATGGGAATGCAGCTAATATTTGTTTTAGAGACAAATAAGAAATGTAAATCGGATTGGATATATATCAAGGATACTATTGAATATTTTTATAATATAGATGCCAATAATATAAAGTTTACACAGGTGTATATGATGGTAAGGGGAATTTCAAGAATAAACAAAAGGAAATTAATAAAAATATAGACCAGTATGCTAAAGGTGCAAGTAATGGTAACTCCAAAGTTATTTGTTGCTTGGATAGTGATGATTATGATATCAACATGGAGGCAATTAAATTCTTGAACGAGGCTTTCAAGTTTTGCAATGATAATAAATATGAATTAATATGGTTTTGTAAGGATATTGAGCGTGTTTATCTAAGAAAGAAGGTTGTGAAAGATGAAAAGAAAAAGGAGGCAGGGAAATTTAAAGCAAATAAAACTATTAGAAATATTGATGCAAAAAATTTAGTTGCTAGCAAGTATAAGGATGGAACAAGCAATATATTGAACATTCTTGACAAATATTTGGAGCGAAAGTAATGGAGGTATAAAAGTGAAACTACCCGGCTACTACTCCTCAGGAGAATTTGCAAAAAAAGCGCATATTACCAAAAAGACCGTCAGGTATTATGACGAGCACAATATTTTAAAACCATCCTACGTAAACGAAAACGGAGCCAGATTCTATAATGATGACGACTTTGCGCGTCTACAGCAGATACTTTTCCTCAAATATCTGGGCTTTTCCCTGGATGATATCAAGGAGATGACACTCAGAAACACGGACAGCAATGTCATGTCTGAGTCGCTTCACATGCAGCTTGGTCTCGTGGAGGAGAGGATAGAGCAGATGAAGCTTATGAAATCAGCACTGCAGGAGGCTTCCGAGGTAATAGACGAGGGGCGAAGCGTGGACTGGAGTCATATGCTGGAGCTGGTCAATATAAACGAGATGGAGCAAAAGCTAAAGCAGCAGTATAGGGATGCTTCAAATATATCAGCCAGAATTAATCTGCACAGGGATTTCTCGATGAATCCGGTGAGCTGGTTTAGCTGGGTATTTGATGAGTGTAGCTTTTTTGAGGGGGAAAAGGTGCTTGAGGTGGGCTGTGGTGATGCCTCTCTCTGGACACAGAACATAGACAGGATACCGGCAGATATGCAGATAACCCTGACTGATATATCGTATGGCATGGTAAGGGATGCGACGAGAAATGTAGGCGCAGATGACAAGCGCTTCACATATGAAGTGATGGATGCCCACAGACTGTATAAGCCGGATGCATCGTATGACTGCGTGATAGCAGACCATGTACTGTTCTATTGTGACAATCTGGATGCCGTGTGCAGTGAAATCCTAAGGGTGCTAAAGCCCGGTGGCGTGTTTGTGTGCAGTACATACAGCTCACGGCATATGAAGGAAATAAACGACCTGGTGCAGCAGTTTGATGACCGTATAGAGCTGTCAGCGGAAAGGCTGTATGAGCAATTTGGTAAAGAAAATGGTGAGGCAATACTTGGAAAATACTTTGGTGAGGTAAGCTGGCATGGATACGAGGATGAGCTTGTGGTAGAAAAAGCAGAGCCTGTGATAGAGTATGTGCTTTCGTGCCATGGCAACCAGAACAGGTATATTGTGGACCGCTATAAGGAATTTGCAGCATTTGTCAGAAAGAAGACAGAGGGAGGGTTCCATATTACAAAGGATGCAGGTGTATTTATTGCACGAAAATGATTCAAAAACAGGATATTATAAGCATATATTTTGTGAAAAATGCTAAAAATATAAAAAGTGCTTGAAGGTGCCCTTGGGGCACCTTTTATAATGCAGGTAAATGATGAATCAGGTCAGTGTATTCTACAGACCGAAAGCATCAAGTGCAGCACGTAGTTTCAGTTTGAAGGAGAACAACATGAAAGGTATTATATTAGCGGGAGGTTCAGGCACACGTCTTTACCCACTCACAATGGTAACATCAAAGCAGTTACTTCCAATTTATGACAAGCCAATGATCTACTATCCTATGTCAGTGCTTATGAATGCAGGTATCAGAGATATTCTGATTATTTCAACACCACAGGATACACCAAGATTCAAGGAGCTCTTAGGAGACGGACATCAGTTTGGTGTCAACCTCACCTACGAGGTACAGCCAAGCCCTGACGGACTTGCACAGGCATTTGTTATCGGTGAGAAATTCATCGGTGATGATACAGTAGCCATGGTTCTTGGAGACAATATCTTCGCAGGACACGGACTCAATAAGAGACTCAAGGCCGCAGTTGAAAACGCAAAGAGCGGTAAGGGCGCCACAGTATTCGGCTACTATGTAGATGACCCTGAGAGATTCGGTATTGTAGAGTTCGATAAAGAGGGAAAGGCTATTTCAATCGAGGAAAAGCCGGAGCATCCAAAGAGCAATTACTGTGTCACAGGTCTTTATTTCTACGACAACAACGTAGTAGAGTACGCAAAGAACCTTAAGCCATCAGCCAGAGGAGAGCTTGAGATAACAGACCTTAACAGAATCTATCTCGAGAAAAAGGCACTCAATGTAGAGCTTTTAGGACAGGGCTTCACATGGCTTGACACAGGAACACATGAGAGTCTTGTAGATGCCACAAACTTTGTCAAGACAGTCGAGACACATCAGCACCGCAAGATAGCATGTCTTGAGGAAATCGCTTACTTAAACGGCTGGATTACAAAGGATGAAGTATTAAAGACATATGAGCTCGTAAAGAAGAACCAGTACGGACAGTACTTAAAGGATGTACTTGATGGAAAATACCGCGAGCAACTGTACTAATTATAGTAAAATCGACACTGCGTTAGTTAGCTGGTAGATTAAGTTAATAGAAATAATTTAAATCTCGCTTGCAAAAAGCGGGAATCAGGAGGAAATCAAAATGACAATTATCGTAACAGGTGGAGCAGGATTTATCGGAAGCAACTTCGTATTTCACATGCTTAACAAATATCCGGATTACCGTATCGTATGCTTAGACTGTCTCACATATGCAGGAAATCTCTCAACACTTGAGCCTGTAATGGACAATCCAACTTCCGTTTCGTAAAGGAGAGTATCACAGACCGTGACGCCGTATACAAATTATTTGAGGAAGAGCATCCTGATATGGTTGTAAACTTCGCAGCAGAGTCACACGTTGACCGTTCAATCGAAAACCCACAGGTATTCCTTGATACAAATATCATCGGAACATCAGTACTTATGGATGCATGCCGCAAGTATGGTATTAAAAGATATCATCAGGTATCAACAGATGAGGTATACGGAGATCTGCCACTTGACCGCCCTGACCTTTTCTTCCATGAGGATACACCAATCCATACATCAAGCCCATATTCATCATCAAAGGCAGCAGCAGATTTACTCGTGCTTGCTTACCACCGCACATATGGACTTCCTGTAACAATCAGCCGTTGCTCAAACAACTACGGACCATACCATTTCCCGGAGAAGCTTATCCCACTTATGATTGCAAATGCACTTAATGATAAGCCACTCCCGGTATACGGAACAGGCGAGAACGTGCGTGACTGGCTCTATGTAGAGGATCACTGCAAGGCAATCGACCTTATCATCCACAACGGACGTGTAGGAGAGGTTTACAACGTAGGTGGACACAATGAGAAGACAAACCTTGAAATCGTAAAGATTATCTGCAAGGAGCTCAATAAGCCGGAGAGTCTTATCACATTTGTAGGAGACCGTAAGGGCCATGATATGCGTTATGCAATCGACCCAACAAAGATTCACAACGAGCTCGGATGGCTTCCGGAGACCAAGTTTGAGGACGGCATCAAGAAGACAATCAAATGGTACCTTGACAACCGTGAGTGGTGGGAGACAATCATCAGCGGAGAGTACCAGAACTATTACGAGAAGATGTACGCGAATAGATAACTGCTATTCGTAAACCTTGAAGAATCGAAATGCGTGTTTACGAATATTTGTATAAAGGAGACCCCAAAATGAAAGTATTTGTTACAGGAGTTGCAGGTCAGCTCGGACACGACGTAATGAACGACCTTGCAGCACGCGGTTACGAAGGAATCGGAACAGATATAGCACCACAGTACAGCGGAGCAGACGATGGCACAGCAGTTACAAAGATGCCATATGTCTCACTCGACATCACAGACCGTGATGCAGTGGAAAAAACAATCACAGAGCTTAATCCTGATGTGGTAGTACACTGTGCAGCATGGACAGCAGTAGATCTGGCCGAGGATGATGATAAAAAAGCAAAGGTGCATGCAATCAACGCAGACGGCACTCAGAATATCGCAGATGCCTGCAAGAAGATAGATGCCAAGATGGTATATATCAGCACAGACTATGTATTTGACGGACAGGGTACCACACCATGGCAGCCTGACTGCAAGGACTATGCACCACTCAATGTATATGGACAGACAAAGCTCGACGGAGAGCTTGCAGTGGCAAATACCCTTGAAAAGTACTTTATCGTGCGTATAGCATGGGTATTTGGAGTGAACGGCAAGAACTTCATCAAGACAATGCTAAATGTCGGCAAGACACATGACAAGCTCACAGTAGTAAGTGACCAGATTGGTACACCGACATACACACTCGACCTTTCAAGACTGCTCGTAGATATGATAGAGACTGATAAATACGGTTACTATCACGCTACAAACGAGGGCGGATATATCAGCTGGTATGATTTCACAAAGGAAATCTTTAAGCAGGCAGTGGCGCTTGGCCATACAGAGTATTCTGAGGACAGACTCACAGTCGCACCTGTTACAACAGCAGAGTATGGTGTGTCAAAGGCAGCACGTCCGTTTAACAGCAGACTGGACAAGAGCAAGCTCGTGGAGAATGGATTTAAGCCACTCCCTACATGGCAGGATGCGCTGCACAGATATTTGCAGGAGATTAACTTTTAGAAAGGACATAGAAATCATGGGACAGATTAAAGTACAGAAAAACGTAGGTGGAATCGAAGGACTTTGCATCATCGAGCCTACAGTACACGGAGACAACCGTGGATACTTTATGGAGACATACAATTCAAAGGACATGCAGGAGGCAGGCATTGACAGAGTATTTGTACAGGATAATCAGTCTTGCTCCACAAAGGGAGTGCTCCGCGGACTCCATTTCCAGAAGGAATATCCACAGGCAAAGCTTGTGCGTGCAGTAAAAGGCTCAGTATTTGATGTGGCTGTAGACTTAAGAAGCGATTCAAAGACATATGGTAAGTGGTTCGGAGTAGAGCTCACAGAAGAGAACAAGAAGCAGTTCCTTATCCCGGAGGGCTTTGCACACGGATTTTTAGTACTCTCAGATGTAGCAGAGTTTTGTTACAAGGTTACAGATTTCTGGCATCTTGGAGATGAGGGCGGTCTTGCATGGAATGATCCTGCAATCGGCATCGAGTGGCCACAGCTTGTCGGAGAGTATCCGGGAAGCGCCGACGGAAGCGGATACACACTTGAGGATGGCACACCAATCAATTTAAGTGATAAGGATCAGAAGTGGGAGACACTGGAGAATACATTTAAGTTTTAATTGATATGATATATCATAATATTATAGCTTTCGACATTAATTGTCGGAAGCTATTTACGTTATAAAAGTCTTGACCTTAATCACTAATAGTTGTAAACTAAACAAAAAATTAATTGAGGAAAATATATGAAGTTAAAGCAAAGTAAAGTATTTAAGGCTGGCATAGGATATACTATAGGAAATGTCATGGTTAAAGGTATAAATTTTTTGGCTATTCCTATATTTAGTAGATTGTTAACTACGGAAGAGATGGGGGTGTATACGGTTTTTGCCGCATATGAAGCAGTCTTGTTCGTTTTTATTGGAATGGCTCTGCATAGCTCAATAAGAAGCGCAAAATATGAGTTTGAGGGTAAAATTGATGATTTTACATCATCAATTATGGGAATATATTGGATAAATTTAATAGTTGCCTTGTTTATTTCTATTGTTTTTAATAAAATATTGACAAAATTATTGGATCTTGATTTAGTTACATTGGTTATGCTTGTGATATACAGTTTTGGAATTGCGGTAGTTACTTTATATAATGCAAGAATTAGCTTGGATTATGAGTATAAAAAATACATTAAGGTTTCTTTAGCAAGCACAATTGGAAATGTAGGTCTTTCTTTAATATTAATTAAGACTATTTTTAATTCATCAAGAGGATTTGGAAGGGTACTTGGAATTACAATTTCCACTGTACTTGTTACAGTATATATTATATATGATTTATATAAACGTGCTCGACCGACATTTAGAAAAAAATATTGGAAGTTTGGAATAAAATACAGCTTGCCTATTATTCCACATGGAATATCACAGGTGTTGCTTGCCCAATTTGACAGAATAATGATTAATAAAATGATAGGAAAGTCTGAGGCTGGCATATATGGACTTGTTGGTAATATCAAATTGATTTTAGCTATTATATCAGATTCAATTTCTGAAGTGTGGATGACATGGTTTTATGAAAAGATGAAAAATAAAGAAATAGAAGCTGTCAGAAGTAGAGCAAGACAATTGTGTTATTTTTTCCTCATTATTGCTATTGGAGTAATGTCAATTTCACCAGAATTGGTTCTTATAATAGGCGGACAAAAATATGCAGTTGGAAAATATGTTGCAATCCCTATGATTTTAGATGCTTTTGTATTATTTATATATAATGTAATAGTTCCATCTGAATATTTTAAGCAAAAACAAGTTTTATCATGTGGGGAACAATGAGTGCGGCGGTAATTAATATCATTACGAATTATATATTTATACAGAAATATGGCTTTATTGCGGCGGCATATACTACGCTGTTTGCATATATTTGTTATATGATATTACATCTTGTTATTTCTTATAGATTAATGAGATTTTCTATTATTCCAGTTAGCTGTATTGCATTATGTTTACTTAGTATTGTGATAATTGCAATAGTAGATCTTATATTTATTGATAATATATTTGTAAGATATTTGGTATGTTTTGCTGTGGTCATGTTTATTGGAATTAAGGTGCTGCCGGAGTTTGTTAAAGAGAACAGAAGAAAAGCAGAGTAAAAGTACAAAGTTCTTGACTATGTAATATGTTGGATGTAACTAAAAAGGTTATTGTAAATATCGAGAATGTAGAAAGGCAGATTTTAGATGAATAGGGAACTGAGTTTGGAAGAGGTGCATAAAGAAACCTTAAATGTTTTAAAAAAAATAGATGAGATATGTGAGCACAATGATATTAAGTATTCAATTATGTATGGAACATTAATAGGATATATGAGACATAATGGGTTTATACCTTGGGATGATGATATGGATGTTTGCATGTTAAGACCTGAATATGATAAGTTTGTAGCATATTGTAATGAACATGAAGAAGAACTATATCCATTTAAGTTGATGTCAAAATATACAGCCGATGATTATCCTTTTAATTTACAAAGATTTTGTGATACTAGATTTAAGATGGTTAAAACGGATGGACTATCTGATGCGGGGATGGGATTATTTATAGACATTTATCCTTTAGATGCATTAGGAAATGTTAAGAATGGTGCTAAAAAACAAATAGAAAAAAAGAAAACATTTTGGATGCAGTGTGTTGGTTGTGCACAGAGTAAGAATATAATGGGAACAAATAAGAGTTTTGTTAAACGATTATTAAGATTTCCGGTTTACTTGTATTCGCATGTGAAGGGAACTAAGTATTTTTTGGATAAGTTTGATGTGCTTACAAATAGCTATTCATATGAGAATAGCAAATATGTCGGGGATTTGATATGGGATAACTGTGTTACATATTATGAGAAGGAATGGTTCGAAGATGTTGAGGACATTATATTTGAAGGTGTAAAAACCAAAATTCCCGTTCAGGCTAAAAAGGTATTGGAAGAAGAATATGGAGACTATATGACTCCACCACCTGAAGAGGAGAGAGTTCCATATCATGAATATATAATATATAGAAAATAATGGTGATAATTGATGCTATTGATTGGTAATTATAAAACTTTTATTGAAAAATATAATAAAGAAGTCTTCTCTATTGTATATATTTTTCTACTTATACATTTCTTTTGGGGAACAACAATGATACAAATTCATTTGCCACGTTGTTATACATGGATTTGTTTGGTAGTGCTTCTGGGATATATTATAGGTAAAATATTAGTTGAACCAAATAGAAAATATCTGATTATTATGGCAACAATTGTTGCACCATTTATTATAAGTGGGCTTTTAAGTGGCTATCATGAATTAATGTATGTGGGTTTATTGATAGCAGCAGCAAAAGATATTCCAATTGATAGAATTTTAAAAGACTACCTAATGGTATGTATACCGTTTTTATTAATTACGATACTAGGAAGTCAAATAGGGATTGTTGAGAACCTAATATATCCAAGTCTATACAGGGGAAATAGGATTGCATATGGATTTTTATCACCTACGGATTTTTGTGCTCATGTTTTATTCATTATTTTAGTATTGTTTTCTGTGATAAAAAAGAAGAATTATTGGAAAATGGCTTTAATATCTGTTCTGATTGCAGCTTTTCTTTATTTTAGATGTGATGGTAGAACAACTGTTGCCAGTCTACTTATTTTCTTGACAGGAATAGCTATATGCTATATTATAAAAAAATGGGTTGGATTAAATAAGCGTATTGAATGGCTACTTGTAGATATCTGCGAGAGTTTTATTGTGATAGCTTCGTTTGTATTGGGATGGTTATATCAGCTTAATAATAAATATATTATTGGATTAAATGATGTGCTGTCGGATAGATTAAAGTATATTGCCCAGACTATGTCGACATATAATATCAAATTATGGGGGCAGTATATTGAGGAACACGGAAATGGTGGGTCTATTATTGCTAAAGATAATTATTTTTTTATAGACAATTCATTTGTAAGATGCATGTATGAGTATGGAGCTATTGTTTTTGTGCTGGTTATAGTGCTTATATTTATGGCTCAAAAAAGATGCTGGATAATGAGAAATATATTATGTGTTTAGCATTTTTTATCGTGACTATAGCGTCATTTGCTGAACACCATCTCCTTGAAATTGCATATAATCCGTTTATTTTTTCTGTTTTTGCTTGTATGAGCAATAATGATAAAGTTATTATGGAAGAAAAGAGGATTTGTTAAATATGATTTCGGTTTGTGTTGCTGCTTTTAACGGCGAAAAATACATTGAGGAACAGATTTTATCTGTATTAAGAAATCTTGATTCTCAAGATGAAATAATTATTTCAGATGATGGTTCTTCTGATAGAACCAGAAGAATTGTTGATGATTTGGCTGAAAAGGATAGAAGAATTAGAATTATAGATGGTCCTCGAAAAGGACTGATTAAGAATTTTGAAAATGCAATAGTACATTCAAAAGGCGATATTATTTTTTTATGCGATCAGGATGATGTATGGAAAGATAATAAAGTTAAAACAGTACTAGATATTTTTGGAAATACGGATTGTACTTTGGTAATGCATGATGCATGCATTGTTGATGCTAATTTGAGAATTTCCGGTTGCTCTTTTTTTGAATTTAAAAAATGCAAAAAAGGGTATTGGAGAAACTTGATAAAAAATTCATATATAGGTTGCTGTATGGCTTTTAAACGAAGCATACTGGATTATGCAATTCCTTTTCCGGATAATATTCCAATGCATGATCAGTGGATTGGATTGTTGTCGGAAAGAGTTGGAAAAGTTGAGTTCTGTAACGAACAGCTTCTTTTATATAGAAGACATTCAAATAATGCATCAGAAATGACTCATTTACCTTTGGGTGAGATGGTTAAGAATAGAGCGATTATGCTGAAATGTATAAATAAAAGAATCAGGGAGAAGAAATGATATTAGCAGGTATAACATTATTCAATCCAGACGTTGCAAGACTAGAAGAGAATATATCATCAATTTATGGACAAGTTGATAGGGTAATATGTGTGGATAATGGTTCGGATAATATAAAGAGCATTGAGGATTGTGTATTAAAGAACTGGAAAAATATAACAATTATTAAGAATGGAAAAAATGAAGGCATTGCTAAAGCTTTGAATCAGATGTTTGAATTTGCCATTGAACAACAATACGAATATGTTTTGACTTTAGATCAAGACTCAGTATGCCCGGATAATATAATTGAAGAATATAATAAGTATTTAGATGAACATAAATTGGGTTCACTATGTCCACAGTGTGTTGATAGAAATTTCAAAAGTGAATTGAATAATGAAGATGTTATAGAGGTGGATAAGTGCATAACATCAGCTTCATTGGTGCCGGTTTCAGCTTGGAATGATGTGGGCGGATTTAATGAAGAGCTTTTTATAGACTTTGTTGATCATGATTTTTGTGCTAAGCTTAAGGAACATGGGTATAGAATACTTCAGATTGGTAGTGTTAAGCTTAGCCATGAATTGGGAAAAGGAAAAAAATATAGTATTTTAGGCGTTAAATTTACTGCACTTAATCATTCAGCAATGAGAAAATATTATATGGTTAGAAATTGGATTTATTATATGAATGAACATAAAGATATAATAAATCTAAAGGCAGAAAAGAAATCATATAGATTATTTTTTTTTTAAAACACTAATATTCGAAGATGATAAGTTGAAAAAAATGAAACAAATGCTAAAGGGTAGAAGAGACGGCATTGAATTAATAAGGAGAATTCATGAAATCAAGTAAAACAATCAAAATAGTAATGGAGATGATAACATATATTAGTTTAGTTTTGTATATGTTTGATGTTGTATTATTAGGAACAGGGGAACTGACAAAGAGCTTTGGAATTCAAAGTAGAATGATTTTTTTCGGAATATCGGTTTTAGCGGCAGTTGTCCTTATATTATTGGATTTGAAAAAATATTTGAATAATAAGTATTTAATAAGTGTACTTGTTTTCATGGTTGTTATATTTATAGCTGCTATTAGAGGCTTTGTTGGAAAACAAAATACAACAATACTTTTGTCTGACTTCAAAGGTTTTTTAAATTTTTTGATAGTTTTTCCGATGATGGCAGTTTTGTATAAAAAAATAGAGTGATTTCATTTTTGAAAATGCTATCTCTGTCACTTGGAGTTGTATCTGTGTTAGGTATTATTCTGGCATTTTATCTGCAGATGCCTTTAGAGATGAGACGTGGGGCATATGATTTTTTTGATGGATACAATATATGCATGATTACAGAATTGACAGGAAAGGTGACTCGTATTTTTTTTCAATTCTGGAAGCAGACTTTTTTTTGCGGGTTTTGCTTTAAGCATTGTATTTTCGTTAATAGAAAATAAACGTAAAATTATTTGGATATTTATTGCATCGTTAGATATTTTTGGTGTGTTTATTTCATATACACGATCAGGCTACTTGGCATTTGTTATTGGAATATTTGCATTTGTAGTATTAATATTATTATTTTATAGAGACTTTTTTAAAACATTGGCTATAAGGGCATGCTTTGTTGGTGGAATAGTTGTTGTATTAATTGGTATGGTTAGTGTCGCTGAAAAAGTAAATTTGGTTGATGTGGCCATAAATAGATGTTTATTTGCCGGAGCAGAAATAGAAGATACTAATACAAATGTTGAAAAACCTTCTGATAATAAAAATGATAAAAATAATAAAAATGATAAAAGTGAACTAACAAACAAAAAAGCTGAAATTCAGAATTTGGCCATTAGAGAGCAAAGAAAGACGTTAGCATTAGAAAATATAAAGAAACATCCATTATTTGGCGGAGGATTGGGAGTATCCAATGATATAAATGATGGTTTTATTGAGTATTTTTATTTAGATATTTTAAGTAAAATAGGTTTTATAGGCTTTATAATTTTTATTATTCCTTTTTTATTTTCTGTTTTTGACACTATTATTTTACGTGATGTATTTTGCAAAGAACAAAAGATTATTAGCTTTAGCAGCACAGTTA
>ENA-OQER01000066-OQER01000066.1-human-gut-metagenome-genome-assembly--contig:-NODE-66-length-51818-cov-8.069084_pt1 | contig 51818 bp, 64 predicted proteins | sample MGYA00242797_ERZ504639 | MGnify/ENA primary metagenome ERZ504639 (study PRJEB26092, sample SAMD00036306) | human gut metagenome | host: Homo sapiens | study: EMG produced TPA metagenomics assembly of... | reverse complement strand
TACTGGAATACTGTCACGCCCATACTGAATATAACAAAATAGAATATCTGATAAAGCCATTTTGCAATAGCAGAATGTTTCTCTTCAAAACATTTCCATATATTTTTTATATGATTCATCTGCACTTCCCTTCGGCTCCTTTTAATAATTTTTCATATTTCTTATTATTTCTTCTGTTTCTGAAATATCCGCCAACTACTTTTTTTTACTCCACGCATAAAGTGTCCATTCACAGCATCGACAATTCCATATACCATTTCCATACTGACTGCCCCGCCGGTCATTTTGGCAATACCTCTAAATGGCATGTTGTAAATAAAAAGAATATTCAGATCCGGCTTTCCCTGTGCCTCACTCTTCTTTTTCATTTTTGTGAGACATCTATATATCAGTCTTGCAAGTCTGCTTTTTGCATAATACATCTGACAGATTGCATCATTGATTTCCAGATTTCCACTCCATCTTCCATTCGGTATCTCATGACCAAGAAGTTCACGAAATTCCTCATCTGATATTTTCTGCACGATTCCTGTATAATAGTAAGGCATTTTGCCGGATTATAAGGATATCCTTTACTGTTTCCTGTTCTCTCGGTCATACCTGTTAAACGAATATCTGCAACACTGGCACCTACCATAATCTGATAAGTTCCTGTTTCTGTTTCCCACTGTCCTGTTTTTATATTCCAATAACGGAATGTCTTATCATCAAAGGGAATTCTGATCTGTCTGCTTTCTCCTGCCTTTAAATAAACTTTTGCAAAACCTTTCAGTTCTTTTTCCGGTCAGAATATCCAATGTTGCAGAAGCGCCTGCCTGTCCATTCAGATAGCCATGCAAAATCGCTTTGCAGCAGGTGTGCCATGGCATTTCTATCGCAGATCCTGCACTCAATATTCCAATAATATTTTCATTCACTTTGCTGATATCCTGCAAAAGATCTATCTGATCCTGCGGAATACGCATATGGGTTCTGTCCAGTCCTTCTGATTCACTGATCTCATCAAGACCAAAGCAGAAAATCACAATATCCGCGTTCATAGATAAATTTAATGCAAACTTTCTATCATTCTCATCTACATCTCCATTTCTCTGATAGCCTCTTGTCATTCCCAGAATATTCAGATCATATTGTTGCAAAATTGATGACATATCTTCTACTTTTGTTGGATTGACCATAGAAGATCCTGCCCCCTGATATCTGGGTGAAAAAGCAAAATCTCCAATAACAGCGATGGATTTTTTTGTATCCAGCGGAAGAATCTGTTTTTCATTTTTCAGAAGAATCATGCTTTCTGCTGCTGCTTTCTTTGCCAGTTGATGATGTGCGTTTCTGTCAAAGTTTTTATTTGAAAGCTTCTTCCCTGATGTCAGCTCCATCACTGCATCCACCAATTCTCCAACTCTTTCATCCAAATCCGCTTCCTTCAGCTTTCCACTTTGGACAGCAGCAATCACTTCTCTTGCAGAATCGTACCCACAGGACGGCATCTCCAGATTTGAGCCGGCAGCAACACCTTTCACATGGTCATTGCTTCCGCCCCAGTCTTTGCGCAGGATGTCTGTCAAAAGATGTTTGTCCTCATTAGCATAAATCCCATTAATCTGGTTGTAACTGCTCATGATTGCTTTTGCGTGTCCTTCTTTAACAGCTATCTCAAAACCGGTCAGATATATTTCTCTTAATGTCCGTTCGTCAACAACTGCGTCCATTGCCATTCTCCGAAGTTCCTGACTATTAACCGCCAGATGCTTCGGGCAGGCATATACGCCTTTACTCTGTATTCCACGAATATATGACGCTGCCATCTTCCCGGAAAGATATGGATTTTCTGAAAAATATTCAAAATTTCTTCCACATAATGGGCTTCTTTTAATATTTAATCCCAGACCAAGCAGGATATTTACATCCATACTTGCTGCTTCCTCTCCAAGAGCCTGTCCGATTTCTTCCCCCAGGTCCTGATTCCAGCTGTTAGCTATTGTCGCTGCTGTGGGAAAACAAGTTGCATTCAAGGATGCATTCAGTCCCAGATGGTCTCCTGCTCCTGCCTGTTTTCTGATTCCATGCGGTTCATCTGAAAGAAAGATGGACGGAATGGAAAGCCGGTCAATTTCTCTGGTCTGCCAGACAGTTTTTCCACTGAGGAACGCTGCCTTTTCTTCTATTGTCATCTTTTCAACCAATTTTTGCTGTTTCATAACTGTTTTCCATCCCACTTTCATCTTTATTCAGCATTCTTTCTTTTCTTATATTCTCTGATTACCAGTACTTCCATTCCTGTCATGAAAAGTGCTATTACAATATCGATACCAATTCCTGCTTTCTTCCAGTTTTCCATACCTGTTTCTTCGTGTTCTCCATCATAAGCCCAGCTGCTTACAACTGTATACATGACATTTTTGCAGGCATTTCTCATCTGAAGTACAGATGTTGGATGCTCCGGATTGGCTACATTGTTCTCTTCTCCGTTGAATGTAGACAGCATTGCATCTTCATGAATTCATCACTATCTATTACTCAACAACAATTAACACACTTTTTCTCTTCTTATATTTCTTCACCAGAACTACTTCCAGAAGAATCAGGATAACAGCTACTGCCACGTCCACACCAACCATGATTTTCATCCACAATGCCAGTGTTAAAGATGTTTCACCAGCATATGCATTACTGTTCACAACAGTATACATAATGTTCTTGCAGGCAGTTCTCATATACTGAACTGTGGATGGGTCAGATGTATCTGTAACAAAGTTTGTTCCTACATCAAATGTAGACAAACAGCAGGAACCGCCAGTTGCGATTACCTGATCTGCATTCATGTTAAATGCACCAGCAAAATAGTCGGTTTCTACAAAGCCTTTGAATCCCCATTCATCACGGAGAAGCGTTGTCTGCAGTTCGTAATTTCCGCCAGCCCACACATTTCCAATGTAGTTAAAGGAAGACATTGTAGCTGTAATATTGCTGTTTTTTACACAGATTTCGAATGGTTTCAAATACAGTTCACGCATTGCCTGTTCATTTGACCAAGTGCAGATCATAATCCAACGGTTTGTCTCCTGCTCGTTCATTGCAAAATGTTTCATATATGCATAAACACCATTCTCAGCAGCACCATTTACAACCTGTGCAGACATAGTTCCTGCAATGATTGGGTCCTCTGACGGGTACTCATATGTACGCCCACCAAATGCACTTCTATGAAGGTTCATAGATGGTGCATACCATCCAGAGCAACCAAGTTCTGTAGCCATTTTTCCCATATCATATCCGTATGTATGAGCTAAATCCTTATTCCATGTGCAGGCGATCATAACATTTGACGGGAATCCTACAGAACCTGCACCTGTAAAGTTATTGCTCACAGCGGATGGTCCATCGCAGTCAACAGTAGCAACTTTTTCAACGCTTTTTGCTTCTGCAGTCTGGAATCCGGCATGGGCGATCATATTCTGCATCTCATCAATTATAAGCTGATCCAGAAGTGTTTCCCAACGCTCATCATCTTAATCTGCACCGCGAAGCTCCGTCAGTTTCATTCCATTATCCGCACCAGTCACAGGCATTTCGGCATCTGGAATTTCCGGCATTTCATAGTTGGAAGTTACAATAAATCCCTCTTTTAAATCCTCCGGCATAGACGTGCTCGCAGGTGCAGCTGTTGTTTCATCATAACTCTTGAAGCCATCTTTACGTGATAAATAGGTAAGATGTCCGTCTGCATAACCGAATTGATTTACAGCAGCAGTCAAGTCTGTCGAACGTGGATTTGCCTCATCATAAACAATATCTTCATCTACTGTATAAGTAACAGAATCGATCACATTATGAGAATCGCTGTTGATACTGATCTCATAATCTCCTGCTTCCAGCACGTAGCATCCATTTTCCAGGTAATCATAAGAAGCCATGTCCTCAGCTGTAAAAGAAATTGTTACCGTCTGTGATTCACCTGGTTTCAATTCATTTGTTTTCTCATATCCAATAAGATTTGCCGTTGATTTCTCAATTCCTCCATTGGTATATGGCGGGTTATAATAAACTTCCACAACATCTTTTCCAGCTATGTCCCCAGTAAGTAATAATATAGGTAAAAACTGACCGCAGGATATACGCACAGAACACAACGACCATTACCGTCCAGAATGTCCTCCACGCATTATCCGGCAGCAGCTTGTACATACACCACCTAGAAATAAACGGAAATGCCAGATCTATTACTGCTATTGCCAGAGCACATACCATATCCAGCAAAAACAGCTTCCTGTGTGGTCTAAAATATGACAGGAATATCTGCATCTCACTTTTGTTTTTAAAATCTTTCTGGTTCATTTCTTATTGCTCCTGATTCTTATTTATTCTCTTATTTTAGTATAAATTCAAGTCGAACGCACGTAAAGATTTGGTACGTGATTCTGGTCAGCATAAGCTATTGAAATGTTTTAAATTTGGTGTTACAATTTGTCACATTAATAGCCACTATCGGAAATGTTCTCAAAATCAAGCCTATTCTCAGAGGAAACAAAGATGGCTATATTGTAACTTATAAAAATGTCCGTGGACGTAAAGCAGCCCTGAATACTCTGATCAATCTGGTTTGTGATAATATTATAAAACCTGAAGAACAGATCATCGATATTGCACATGCCGACGCTTACGAAGATTCTCTTTATATCATGGATAAAATAAGAGAAAAAATCAACATACGTGATTTTATCAACACATCTTACGACTTCTGCACCGGAAGTCATGTCGGTCCTGATACAATTGCCCTTTTCTTTATCGGCAAAGACAGAGAACTGGTCCAGTCATAATTCTTCACACAAAAAGGCCGGGATCCTTTCGGATCGGCTATATATGGGGAGAATAAGCAATGGAAGTTAACCTTCAATTGCGATATAACCATCTTTTTCTTCAACGACTTTCGGTGCTTTCTTCGGAACAGAAAGTTTCAGAATGTCATCTTCACATTTCACATGTTTTCTGAATTTCATCCCTCGTCGGCATTACACGCAATGCTCCTTTTCTTGTTGTGATCACAGATGCTGCTGCATTTGCAAAAGTCAACATTTCCTTTAGTTTATTTTCATCTAAACCTTCCATTCCGTGTTCACAAATATAATGTAATACACAACCACAGAATGTATCTCCTGCTCCTGTTGTCTCAATTGTATTTTTCTGAAGGAACGGTTTTACTTCTACCATCGTTCCGTTATAGTATGCACGACTTCCTTCTTTCCCCATAGATACAAGAATCAACTGAATCTGATATCTTTCTCTGATCCAGTTTACCCCGGCAGTATAATCTTCTTCACCTGTCAGCCACTGAATCTCATTATCTGAAATTTTCAGAATATGACAGTGTGCTAATCCATATAATACCTGTTCCTTTGCCTCATCCAAAGAATTCCAAAGAGGTGGACGTAAGTTCGGATCAAAAGAAATAACTGCACCAGACTCTTCTGCAATACGGATTGCTTCTTTTGTTGCTTCACGTACTCCTTCATGTGTCATAGACAATGTTCCGAAATGGAAGATTTTTGTTTCTTTAATAAGTTCTGCCTGAACTTCCGTTTTATTCAACATCATGTCTGCTCCCGGATTTCGATAAAATGAGAAATCTCTGTCTCCATCCGGATAAGTATGCACCATTGCCAGTGTTGTATGGATTTCCTTGTCTGTACATAATCCTTTTGCATCAATCCCTACTTCTGTTATCACATCTCTCAGCTGTTCTCCGAAAAAGTCTTCACCTACTTTTCCGATGAATGCCGTCTTATGTCCTAGTTTCGTCAGCATTGCAAGTACATTGCAGGGTGCGCCTCCTGGATTTGCCTCAAAAAGTGGGTTTCCCTGATTACTTTTTCCATTTTCTGTAAAATCAATTAACAATTCTCCAAGTGCCACTACATCATATTTTTTCATCATATTCTCCATTCTGCCGCAAAAAACGACATTTCTTCTATCATTGATACTATGCTCCTATATGCAAAAGGGATTCCCGTTTCAGGAATCCCCTATCATTATCCATGCATCTTCAATTTCAATATAATTTTTGTCCTAAACCAGATTGTATTTCACTATATCGATTTTAGCTGCACCTTCAGCAAAGAATGAAATTCCTTTTGCCTCTTGTTCTGTAAATATAACAGCAGACATAACCTGCTCACCGTCATTAATAAATATTTCAGCACTGAATCTATCCAAGATCACACGAAGCTTTAATTCATTGGCATCGCCATTTACCAGACACCTTCTCTGATGAACTAATGCTCGTTCGGTTCCTGAAAATTTTCTGTCAATTTTCAGGACAGACTCATCCGGGCGGAAACTTAATTCTGTATAAAACTTCTCATTTTGTGCAAAACGTAATACAAATTTCTTATACACATTTTTCTTTATCTTCCGGACGTATCACAAGTTCCATATCTATAGTTCGTCCTTCGATTTTGTCTAATGTGATCGCATCATTATCTATTACTACATCGTTGTACTCAACTCTGTCTTTACGCATTGCATCGAGTTCTTTGATCGGAGTCTGATAAAGTCTTCCGTTTTTGACAGACACTTCTCTCGGCAGACTCATTGCGCAAACCATTTTGAGTCATTACAACGATGAGCAGTCGTATCCCAGTTCTGCATCCAGGCAATCATAATTCTACGGCCATCCGGTGCAAGCAAAGTCTGCATTGCATAATAATCCATTCCATAATCGACGCTTTGTACTGTCTCTTCTTTTAAGGTATGTGTCTCCGGATCCATCTCTCCGATGATACATAAGGTCCCATTTCCATTATGGAACTCCAGTCCTTCCGGCAACATGTCCTGTGGACTTGTCAGAAGAACATGTTTTCCATCTAATTCGAAAAAGTCCGGACACTCCCACATCTTTCCATAACGTTTTTTATTTTCTGCCAGTACACTGACAAATTCCCATTCAAATCCATCTGCACTTTTATAAAGAAGAATCTGTCCACTTCCATCTGCCGGACGGCTTCCGATCACACAATAGAAGTACCCATCTTTTTCTTTCCAGATCTTTGGATCCCGGAAATCCACTTTACTTGCACCTTCCGGCAAGTCTTTAGCTGTCAGAACCGGATTCTTTTCATATTTCTTATAATTTTTTCCATCTCCAACAGCCACTGCCTGTGTCTGAATATCCCTTGCCGTTCCATCTTCAAGCGTCTCCTGATCTACAGCAGTATAAATCAGCAGCTGTCTGCCGTCGTCCAGTTCTATTGCACTTCCTGAAAAACATCCTATCTTATCATAATCTTCATCCGGTGCCAGAGCTGCCGGAAGATATTCCCAGTGAAGCAGATCTTTACTTACCACATGGCCCCAGTGCATACTGTTCCAATGTGTATCATATGGATTATACTGGTAAAACAAATGATACTCTCCCTGATAGCAGGAAAAACCATTTGGATCATTCATCCATCCAACATATGGACTCACATGAAAAGCCGGTCGATCCTCTGCTTTTATCTGCAGCCCCTGTTCAGCTTCATATTTTCTAGCCTTTTCTAACATCTCACTCATGAAAATTCTCCTGTTGTTTGTATCGTTATTTTTCTTCACTCAACGACTTCTGATACTCATCAAAGTATTTCTGTTTAATTGAAATATAATCAGAAAGTCCATACTGTTCCATTTTCTTCAGATAAGAATCCCACTCTTTTTCAATTCCGCCATTCAGGATCCAGTCTGCTTTCTTCTGTTCTGCATATTTTTTGATATCTGTATCATACTGAGATACTTTATTGGTATCATCAATGCTCATGAATACGTTTGGATAAACATATTTACTGTTCATATCCTGTAAATAAGTTTCATGCATATTGTCCAGACGCCATTTTGCATCCTCTGGCTGTGTTACATAGACGTCATAATATTCATTCAGAACTGCAAGAGGACCATTTACAGATTGTGCTTCACGTACTTCTACCGGAGACTGATCCCCCAGATCCATGTGTTTCAGCATTTCTCCACCATCTTTATTGGTAGACAGTTCAAAAATGTTAAAGGAATCCTTCTCTCCATAAGTTCCCCAGTTATTCTGCGGTGACTGAAGTGGTGCATACATCTGATCGATCCATGCAGCAGCAAGTGCTGTGTTACGGCAGCTGGATGTAAGAACACATCTTCCACGATCATATCCACTTGTTTCACTGTTATTCTGTCTTGTAATGTTCCGCATACCATCTGGTCCTGTCAGAGCCGGCAGCATAACATAATCTTCATTATTATCAATATTGGCGATATCCCATGTAAAGCAGAGACCATAGCGGTGATTCTTTCCTTTGGCGACATAAGTAGACCACTCTTGTGTAAATGCTTCCGGGTCGACCAGATCCTCTGTTACAAGTTTATGTAACCACTCAATTCCTTCTTTGTATCCTTCCTGAACGGTTGTATAAATAACTTTTCCTTCGTCCGTTACAGCGAATGATCTCCTGTATCTCCATAGCCTTCTCCAAATCCATTGAGCAGAATTGCCGGATCCTGGTCACCATTATTGATGATAAATGACATTGGAATCACAGCACCTTCAATCGAAAATTCTTTTTCAAGCTCATCTGCATGATCACGGAATTGAATCAATACCTGTTCCAGTTCATCTGTTGTTGTCGGAATCTCGAGTCCTAGATAATCCAACCATTTTTTATTAATATACGGAATATCTCCGATTGCCTGAATGGCTTCTTTCCCAGAACCAAGCTGTTCAATCCATGGGAAGGAATAAATATGTCCATCTGGTGCGGTGCACATTGTCCTGTATTCTGGATATTTTTCAAACACTGCCTGTAAATTCGGCATATATTTATCTATCAGATTTTCCAGCGGAATGATAATCCCCTGTTTTGCATAACGCAGCAGATCATAATCACTCATTCCGGCATTGAATAATCCATCTGGCAGATTTCCAAATTGTGCAAGCGCCAGATTCTTCTTATCAGAGAACTGATCCGATACAAAACAAGTCCAGTCAATATGAACATTGGTCTGCTCTTCCATTCGCTGAAAAATTACTCGTTCATTCGGATCCTGTGTTGATGTAGCCGGTGCACTTGTAATAAAGGAAAGCTCTGCAGTTTCCTTTAATGGAAACTGCACCTCCGATACAGGTGTACCCGGATCAATTTCAGCCTCAAGCTGCTGCTTTTTTCCACATCCTGCAACTCCCACCATCATCGTCAGGGACAGTACAATTGCAAGCAATGCATTTACTTTTCTTTTCTTCATATCTGTATCGTTCCTTTCTTATTAGCCTTTTACCGATCCGACCATAATTCCTTCATCAAAGTATTTCTGGAAGAATGGGTACATTACTAACAGTGGTAAACTTGATACTACGATCGTTGCATATTTCAGCTGTTCTGCTACTTTTGCCATTTCTGCTGTACTCTGAATATCAGCGATCATTCCAGGCTGTGGTGTATTCTGTACCAGGATGGAACGGAGTACCAGCTGTAATGCTGAAGATTTGCATCATTCAGATAAATCATTGCATCGAAATAACTGTTCCACATTCCAACAAAAGACCAGAGTGCCAGTACTGCGATGATTGGCTTACATACCGGAAGCATGATTTTAAAGAAATGCTGGATCTCATTTGCACCGTCAATCGCAGATGCTTCTCTTAATTCTGTCGGGATTGACTGATAATAAGTTCTGGCAAGAATCATATTCCATACATTAAATGCTCCTGGAATCAGGATTGCCCACACTGTATTAACCATGTGCAGCTGATTGATCAGGATAAATGTAGGAATCATTCCACCACCAAAGAACATTGTGATCAGGAAAATAACATTGAAAAAGTCTCTTCCTACAAATTCCTTCTTTGACAGTGGATACGCAGCCAGTAATGTCACAAAAACAGAAATTACTGCAAATGCAAGTGAATACAGGAAGGAATTCAAAAATCCACGCCAGATCATTTCGTTCTCTAATACTCTTCGATATGCGTCTAATGTCCAGTCCTTGGTGTTAAAACTCAATCCCTGGTTATTCAAAACAGTAGGATCCATAAAGGATGCGAGTACTACATAAATAATCGGTATCGCTATAGAAAGGACGAATAAACCAAGAATAGTAAATCCGATTCCAAGGATTACTTTGTCTGTCCTTGAATATTTTCTCTTTTTTTTCTCCATCTCTTCTCCCTCTTTTCTATAATCCTTCTCCATCATTCAGTTTCTTAACAACCCAGTTCACAAAGATCAGCAAGATAACATTTACAACTGAATTGAAAAGACCTACCGCTGTCGAATATCCATAGTCTCCATTCAGAAGTCCAATACGGTATACATATGTAGACAGGATTTCTGATGCCGGAAGGTTCATATCTGTCTGTAAAGCATAAGCTTTTTCGAAACCAATACTCATGATATTTCCAGCCTGCAAAATAAACTGAATTACAATGATATTCTTAATTGCCGGCAATTCTACATACCAGATCTGCTGCAGAAGATTCGCTCCATCCATGAGGCTGCTTCTTCCAGCTCCTTGCTGGCATTCGCCAGTGCTGCTGTGTACATGATAGATGCCCATCCTGCGGTCTGCCAGATTCCACTTGCAATGTAAATTGTCCGGAATGCAGAAGGCATTGTCATCCAGTTTGTACTGATTCCTAATACTTTATTCAGTGGGCCTACAGGAGATAAAAGCATACGAACCATACCACAAAGCACGATGACTGAAATAAAGTTTGGCATATAGATCAAAAGCTGCACTTTCTTCTTAATTCCGGTCTTACGAATACGATTCAGAAGCAATGCAAGAATGATTGGAACCGGAAATCCCCACAGTAATCCATAGATACTCAATTTCAACGTATTCATCAGATAGTTCATAAAATCTGGTGAAGATAAGAATCGTCTGAAATACTCAAGCCCTACCCAGGGACTACCAAGAACTCCTTTTATTACATTGTAATCTTCAAAAGCAATCAGAAGACCTCCCATCGGGAGATACTTAAAAATAATTGTCAGTAAAAGTCCTGGCATCAGGAAAAAAAGATATAACTGCCAGTTTTTCTTCACATAAGTCATCTTTTCTCTCCACGTTCGCTTGCTTACGGACTTTGCTTGATTTTGCATTCTTTTCATGCACTTCTTCCTCCATTCCATTGATTTTATGAGAACCGGTTACGTAACCGGTTATTTTATGATTTGATATTACTATATCCATTTCTTTCTGTCAACACTTTTGTATACTAAAATAACCGGTTACGTAATCAGTTATTTTATCGTTGCGTTTTTCCATCAAAATTGCTATACTGAAAAATATTATTAACCGTCAGCCATCATATTGAAGGAGATTCAACTTTTATGAGTAAAAAGAAACAGGTAACTTTTGCAGATATTGCGGAATACACCAATTTTTCAAAAACTACAATATCAAGATACTTCAATCATCCTGATTCTCTTACCTTGGAAAACCAGGAAAAGATTTCACAAGCTCTTGACACACTTGGATATAAAAAGAATAGCTGGCAAAAGTTCTGGCAAATGGAAAAAGTGAATTTATTGGAATCATTGTTCCGAATCTTTACCTGCACTATTATTCTGAGATGCTGACACAATTCCTTTCCAGCTACCGTGATTATCATTATAAGTTTCTTGTTTTCGTCAGCGAACATGGCGCAGAAGAAGAACAACAGTATATTGAAGAACTTCTGTCTTATCAGATTGAAGGACTGATTGTTTTAAGTCACACTCTTCCATCTGAGAAACTCGCTTCCTACCAGATTCCTGTCATCGCAATTGAACGCGAAGCAGAACATATCAGCAGCGTCAATACTGACAACTATATGGGAGCACTTCAGGCTACTTCTCTGTTGATTCGAGATAAATGTGATATATTAATTCACATAAATGTCAATGTGAATAAATCCGCCCCGGCTTATGACCGAATCTGGGCCTTTCAGGCAACTTGTGAAGAATATCATGTGCCATATGATATAGATTTGAGTGTAAAAGGTGCTTCTTATCATGAGCTTTTGGATGTAATCCGAGAGATTTTCAATAAGATAGAATCAAAATACCCCGATCAAAAAAAAGGTATCTTTCTTGCGAACGATACCTATGCTAATATGTTTCTTAATTTAATTTTCCAAAAATACGGGACATTTCCTTCCACTTACGAGATTGTTGGATTTGACAATTCTCCGATTGCCAGCGAGGCAATCCTTCCGATCACAACCATCGGACAGCAGATCGATGTGATTGCAAAAACTGCCATGGATCTTCTGGTCCAGCAGATGGAGGAACAGAAAAAGCGTGTTCCCAAACCATTGGGTGAACCCATCCATAAACAGATTACACCTATATTAATTCGCCGCAATACAACAGAATAATTTATTTCTCATGTAAAAAGGCGGGATCCTTTCCGATCCCGGCTATATATGGGGGGAGAATAAACAATGGAAGTTAACCTTCGATTGCGATGTAACCATCTTTTTCTTCAACGGCTTTCGGTGCTTTCTTCGGAACAGAAAGTTTCAGAATACCGTCTTCATATTTCGCATGGATATCTTCTTCACTGACTGCATCACCAACATAGAAGCTTCTGCTTAAAGTACCAGCATAACGTTCACGTCTGATGTAGTTGCCCTTCTTATCCTGTTCATCTTTATCAAGACCTTTGGCTGCTGACAGTGTCAGATAACCATCCTTCAGCTGAACCTTAATCTCGTCTTTCTTAAATCCCGGAAGATCCACATCCAGTTCATAACTGCCATCAGTTTCACGGATATCCGTTTTCATCATGTTCTGCGCATGTTTACCATAAAGCGGATTCTTCTTGCCCCAGAACTCATCTTTAAACGGGAAGTCCATCCAGTCATCATCAAATAAGTTTTCTCCAAAAATACTAGGCATTAACATAAGTCATCTCTCCCTTTTCTTTTATGATCTATCTTGAAATAAGTTTTAAGTTCTGAACTCGGTTGGTATGAAGGATATTCAAAAGATTTTCTTTCAATCTTTTTATCTCATATCCCTCTTCCTTTGTTCTAGTTGTAATAGAACACTTATTATTAGCACTGTCAAGAGGCGAGTGCCAATTATTCTGTGAAAAATTTGTGAAGCCTTGATTTTACGGGCTTCACAGGGATTTTTCACTTGCTTTCGCACTCTATTTTCTTGATTTGACCACATTTTTACGACAAATCTTTGGAAAAATATATTCGTCTAATTTTCTTACCACATTTTACGACAACGACTTATGGTTTATACCACAGCAGGTACGGTTTCCGGCAGATTCATTTTAGACATCTCATTTTCCACGTGAGACTTCTTTAATTTTCTTTGTCAGGTCTTTCCGAACAATCTTACCGTCAAAGTTCTGACGGAGCTTGTTCTTTATTTCTTCATGGGTACTTTCACCCTCTGCAAATTGCTCCATCTTTCTCTCCTCCTGCGGCATTAACTAAAAAAATCAAACTCGTCCACCGCAAAGGCGATGTCAATCTGGAATGGCTCCCGCTGTGGCATCTGTAATCCCTGTTCATCTGCAATTACCAGATAATAAGTAGCTGTATTGCTGTATTTTAGAGATTTTAGATTAAACTGACAACGGAAAGTTCTTTCTGCACCGTTATCACTGGTCTTATCTGCAATAATCTTCTGAATATCACTAATCTGCTTGCCGTCCTCATCTGTAAAGTAAACCTGATGGTCACTAATCTCTGTCATTAGCTTTGTCAGAATTACTTCGTTAATACACGGAAAGCACTCTGTTCCTACCAAATCTTCTACTGTCAGCTTTTCAAAACGCTGATACAGACGAGCTTCATCCTCAACATAACGTGCCACATCATATAATTGCGGAATGTTGTCACTATGAAGCCATTCAGAAATAAAACCGTCCAGTCCGGCAAGATATTCCTGCCGCATGGTACGGGTCGCCGCGGTTAAAAGCAGATGAATTGCCAACCGCCCAAGATCTGGTTCTTCCTCCACAAATCCGCATCCCTGACGAACCATCGCCCAAAATGCTGCGTCTGCATGATATTTTACAAAATCCTGATAAACCGTATTATTATTCAAATCCAGTCCCGCCTGGAACACACTACGGAGAATCATATTAGGCTGTGCATCTTTCAATCCACAGATTGCCGCCATGACAGCCATGTGTAACTGTGCCGGTGTTTCCGGAACTTATTCTGCGTGCTAGCTTTCAAACGACGGTCTTTCGCATTGAAATAAGCACGATAATTCTTAACCTGTTTCCTCATTGCTGGATTTGATATAAGTCCCATCTCATCCATCCAGATAGAAATCAGATCCGCCCGAAACTCTTCGCTGTAAAGCTCCACATCCAGAAGCCAGTTATCATCAGGGCGGTTATAGACACACGGACTGTAAACCAGATAATTTGTGCTCAAATCATCTACTGAAAGCAGTTTTTTACAGAAAACGCATTATTTCCAGTCAGTGCAATCACCTTTGCATTTTCTAAAACCACTTCATCCAATTTATCCTCAAATTCCTTATCTTCATCGTACCAGAAAATGATACGACGCTGATAAAACTCAGGAAGAGGTGCAGCAAACCTGCGATTTAAATCTTGTATTATTTTATCTGTATCCATGCTGTCCTCCTACCTTATAATTTTCCAATTTGCTTTTCGTTTTGTTCCGCTCTGTACCAATCTACCTTTTTCCTGTAAAGAAGCGAACATTCGAGAAACCGTTCTTTTCGATATACCCATTTTTTCTGCATAATAGGCCTGTGTTGCAGACGGATTCTTCTCTATAATCTGCAACAATTTTTCTATCTGCGTCTGTTCCTTATTAAGCGGCACTTCAGCGCCATTAGTGCCATTATCGGAGCCACATTTAACGCCATTAGCGCCATTTTTAGTGCCATTGGCGTTAATTATGGCGTTATTGGTATCAACCTGACCTCGATAAATATTAATACGCAAATCAACTTCGCCACCAATAAACTCCAGCTCCCGCAATCCGGCAGCTTTTACTTTATCAATAATTCTCGGGATGCCGCTTCCCCAATGCTCAATCAGGTTCATATAGGCAAACGCATGGGCAAGGGCTTCATTTCTGATTTTGGAATAGCCTTCTTTCATACGCTCCATCGTTTGTCCCATTGGCAGCTTTCCTGGAGAAGTAATTTCCAATCGGTTGTCATATACCGCTACCTGTATCGTACCATGATCCAGATAACTACGATGTACCATAGCATTTATAATCAACTCACGAATGGCATCCGGTGGAATCTCATAAACATCCTGGCGATAAATTCCCACAATTGTAGCACCCAGATGAATATTTCTCAGGTTCTTCGCCATAGCCATCGGAACGGATTCTTTTACTCCATCCCGGATAGCTGTTTCCACCCTTTCCTGAAAAGCATCTTCCTTTTCTCTGGTTTCCAGATACGGATCTGCTTCATTCCTGTACTCTCTGGAAAAATAATCGTTTAAAGCAACTACAACTGCTCTGGTGTACGATTTATATTTTTCCCTGTCCATCGTCTGCAAATATTCCCATGCCTGCCTGTCCTGTTCATCACAAAGGTTCAAACGGATATTGGTATTGATGATTTTCCGTTCTTTTCTCATCCAAGCATCCCTCCGTTTCTCTGGATCTTCCTTACGGTCATTGCTTCATAACCTTTCGCTGTGGCACAGATGTCCCGTACAATCGTCACTCGGTTCTTGTCATATTCTCCGAAGTTCTGTATCATACAACCGCCACCGCCCACTACATACAGACGCATCAGTCTGGATTGTATTCCCGTTCCCTCAGCTTATGAAAGATTTCTTTCGTATAATCTCCGGCAGTTTTACGAATCACTGTCAGATATTTCTCACCAATATCTGCTGTACCGATACGGATCACCTGCTCAATCACTAGATCGTCCACTACTGTTCCCAGTTCTTTCAGCAGGGATTCCCTTACAGCAAGCACACACTGATGTGTTCCATATTTCTCTGTAAAGCATTTCTTCTCTAATGGACGGGAATTGTTGATATACATGATGTTCATAGTTCCGTTTCCAATATCCACAAGCATGTTGATTCCTTTGAAATCCTGTAAGCGGTAAAAGGCTGCTGCAAATCCCTGTGGGTAAATATCAGCACCTGCAAACTCCACATGATACTCTTTATTACGGAATGTAAAATCTACACATTCATTCTGGAGAAGATATTTCTGAAAGTCTTCTTTCTGTGTAGCTACCCAGGTAAGGGGAAGTCCGGCAGCGATATGTACCGTTGCCCGGTTCATACATTTCCCATCCAGTTCCCTTGCGATAGCCGCCAGTGTCAGCACATAATAGTCCTCTGCTCAATGTTGCCAGTACTTGCATATTGTAATTCCAGTCATCTGGCAAACTTAACATCAGCGATAATAGACCTTTCGCTTTCAATGTCAGATTCTTATTCTTGAAATGATGATTACTCATTACCGTAAAATTCTTAGTTCTCTCTACACGAAAAATCTGTGCCATGCTCCCATCCTCCTTTCCAGTTCAAAAGAAAAAGACGCAAGCCATATCTTATGACTCACGCCTTACTTCGCTCACAATATTCTATTTTTATCAGTTACCTGCCAGATTAGTTACTGGCAATCCTTATACATAAATCAATTCTTTCAGGATAATCTCTTCTGCAATCGCTCTGTGCTGATTGGCAGCTCTTACCCATGCCATCTGATCTTTCTCCTTATCCGGCAGTGGTTCTTTTTCTTCCAACTGTTTCAGAATCACTTCTTCCCGTTCCCTGGCTGCCTTGTCTACTTCTAGAAGATGCTCTCCAATGGTGTTCTGCAGAAGCATCACCTGATGTAGTCTTATCAAAGTTGCTGTTCAGATGATATTCAGAAATATATGGCTCACCCAGTTCTGCAGATGCCGGCGCTTTTTGTAGCCTCTTCATAATTTGCAAAATGATCTGCTCGTGAAAGATATGTCACATCGCCTTTTGCATTTTCAAATACATTTGATGCTGCAATATCATCTGATGCTCTTTTATTTTCTCCCTTATATACTACATCATCACCTGCAGTATAAGTTTTCTGATCCAGCACAGTGTGTGAATCGCTGTTGATTGAAATCACATAATCCCCTTTTTCAAGAACATATGCTTTTGCATTATTCTCATCATAAGAAGCCATATCTTCTATACTGAATGTAACTGTAACAGTCTGAGTTTCTCCCGGCTGAAGCAGATCTGTTTTTGAAAACTCGATCAGATTTGCAGAAGATTTCTCGATTCCGCCATTTGTATATGGCGGTTTATAATACACTTCTACTACATCTTTTCCGGCAACATCTCCGGTGTTGGTTACTTCTACATCTACAGAAATCTGTCCGTCTTTCTCCTCCAGTTCACCCATTTTCTGTTCAAATTCCGTATAACTCAACCCATATCCAAATGGATACTGTACAGTCTTATCGTAATCAATCGAACCTTCCTGTGCAGCTGTTTCATAATACTTGTATCCTACATAAATGCCTTCCACATAATTTGTAAATGCCGGAGCATACACCTGAGCGGTTCCTGCGTTCATTCCTTCAACGGCCATATCTGCCAGATTTGTATACTCCGTTTTTTCTGCATTATTCCACCACGGTGCAGTCGTCATATCATAAATGAATGTATCCGGTGTTTTTCCGGAAGGATTGACTTCACCTGAAAATACTTTACCGAGTGCATTAAATCCCACATTTCCCGTTCCTGGGCACCATACAACAGATTTAATCTGAGGATATTCATCTACGAAACCAAGTTCAAACTGATTTGCTCCATTATAAATTACGATCACATTGTCAAAGTTTGAGCAAACCATATCCACCATATATGTCTATTTTGCCATTACATCAAATATCTCCTTAAATGCTTCTTACTCCACTTCCTCCAGTTCTGTTCCTTCTGGAAGAATATATCCGCAGTTATCACATACTCCGTCCTCTGCAAGTATCCCGTCTTTCACAAAGGCTTCAATGCCTCCCGGTTCATGACAGCGTGGACAATCTAATTCCTGTATCTTTTTCTGATTTCTTACATCCTGGCAATTGGCAAATTCAATTTTACCCATAGTGATTCCTCCATTTTCATTCCATATCAATTGTCTTCGCAAAAAGTTCCTACCATACGGGAAAAATTGCTGATATTACGAATATAGCAAAGTCTTTTCCATAGATTCTCTTTTCCACGGAGAGCTCTTCTTCATTCCCTACAAAAATACCAATTACGAAAATTCCCTGATTTCTGGCCCGACGTACCTCATATGCAGTATCTTTCATAGCTTTTTCTCCGTCATAGATCTTGGGCTGGCGGGTTCCTGGTCGTTGTATGCTCATATCACAGGGTTTTCCATCACTTAATACGATTAAAATCTTATTTTTTTCCGGTCGCTCCATGAGAGAGGAACCGACTGTTTTCAGTGCAAGCCCATCTCTGTTATTGGCATATGCACGAAATTGAAAGATTCTTTCATTTGTTTCCCTTGGATCTTCATAATCCCGAAATCTCTGAAGTACTGTATATCCCCAGAAAGCACAGTATCCTGTCACCCGATGAGGAATTCCTGCTTGGCTTAATGCTTCACTGATAATATATCCCTGCGCCGCTACCTGAGCCTGTCTGTCAGCCTGGGAACCACTGGAATCAATCAGGACGTCTATTACAAACTCAGAATCGTCAGATCTCTTTTTTCTATTAAATAACTTGTCATCGTCTGTTCTTCCAATTTTCCATAATCTCTCAGGAACAAGCTGTCCTGCATCAGATCTGCTGACAAAATCATCCTTTCGGATTATAAAGGCCCGTTTCAGTGACTCTGCCAACACAGAAATATTTCTTTTAATGATCCAGTGATTATTTCCATAATAGGCTTTATTTTTTTCAAACTGAAGCTGAGAAAAACGGTATTGATTATTTTTAATCACAGGGCTCTGTAATATTCCATCTGTAAGATACAGGTTACAGTTTTTATGGATTCCTGTACAAAATTTCCGGTTGACTCTGGCCTGCTCCGATTCACTTAGATACGATTTTCCGTAATTCAGTTCCACATATTCCCGTATCCGTCGCACTGCCTGTGGATTTATATTCTCCGAGCTTTCCGGAACTTCTTCATTTTCCGGAGAGAAATAAAATCTTTTTTTCTTTTTGTTTCTGATATCCAGACTCATCATCTTTTTTTTGAGATTAGAAAGATATTTTTGAATGATGTCTTCCATCTGTTCATCTGTCATGCATTCCTGCCACGCGTCATTGGTCAATGCCATATCCGGTAAATTCAGAATCTTCTCCAGATTTCCATTCTTTTTTTCAAAAGAGGGATCCAGAACATGATTATAAATCTCATCTATCACGTTTATGACATCTTCCGTATTTTCTGCATCCTTCAGAGAAAGAATCTTGTACAATGCAATCTCTGCCTGTGGATCCATTCCCTTATCGTCTGTGTTCTCCAGAACATGCCTTATATACAGAAGCCTAATCCTGTGAATCAGGTCTGTTCCAGCTTTGTCTGATACCTGTTCTTCCTCGGCCTTTTCCAATTCTCTGAACGCCTGTTCTCTGATTTCCTTTGTTCCCAAACGTTCTCGAATGATAAAACGATTCACTGCAGCATCCATGCATAATCCAGCAAGAGGCAAAAGCATATCTTCTCCAGCAGAAAAATGTATTTTTTTCATCAAATACATGCCAAGTTTCTTCTGATCAAAATATCGTGCAAAGGCACCCTGCTTCACTGCCTCATACAGAACCGTTTGTTTGAATAAACATATTTTTCTGTGTCCGGTTCAAATTCCGTATCATAATCACCACTGACTGTCCAAAAAAGATTTCTGATACGATTGCTGACCTCCAGACGATGTTCTTCCAGTTGTTCCGCCGGCCATCTGACATCCTCCATACAAGTTTACCCCCATATGTCTTTTCCGGTCCAGGAAGATGGGATTCTGGTAGAAACCACATCTTCTACGATCTCTTTTTCAAATACATCAAAACTTTTATTTATGATTCCCATCTGGATTGCATCAATTGGAGAAAGTCCGCTTCTTGTGGCTTTTACAGCAGAAATCAATCCTCTCAGGTCAAGAGATTTTGTTGAGATTTCTCCATGGTAAGCTTTGATCTGCAAATCCAGAAACAGTCCTGCAAAAGCTTTCAGTGCACTTTTTTCCCCATCTGGAAAATGTTGTCTTAATACAAAAAGGACACTATCCTCATCCATTTCAGGCATATCAATTACCATAAACCTTGAAACCAATGCTTCATTTAGCTCTCTGGTACCTGCGTAGCCATAATTCATCGTGCCGATAAATCGTGTTGCCGGATGAAGTAAAATCCTGTTATATCCTGGAATATCGATTCTGCGCCGATGATCCAGTGTGGCATGCAGTACAGAAACCGCATCATTTTTTGCCATATTGATTTCGTCCAGGATTCCAAATCCTCCAAATTCCGCGCATTGGTAGATGGGGCCTTTCCGAAGGCGAACCTCATTATTTATAAAGGTATCCGTTCCAATCAGATCGGCACTGTCTGTATTTACATGAAAAGAAATGTCGTATTCCGGTCTTCCGAATATCCATGCCAGTGTCTCACATAGTACATTTTTTCCTGTAGCTTTCGCGCCGGAAAGTAAAAGGTTATCTCCCTGAAGAAGCGCTGCTATTGACATTTCCAGAATCTTTTTCCCATAAAACAGCATATCCGGTTTTTCTACTCGTTCCTTTACCTGATCCTCTACCGTATAACGCATGTGAAAATCTCTCAGTTCTCCAATCAGTTCCTGCGCTATCTTCTGGTCTTCTAAATATTTTTCTATTTCTGCCCAATGATTTCTCATGAAGATTTTCCTTTCTTTACAATTAGTTATGCCAAATCAGATAATATTTCTGTTTACTCAATCTTCAAACTTTCAATCCTCCAACTCACAATCCCAACTTCTTTACAATTTCTCCCAGTGCACTTCTTACAGGAGAATCTTTCGGAAGCCGTATGATCGGCTTTCCATCACAGTCATACTGATATACCTGGTCATCATGTGGCACAACCCCTAACAATTCCAGTCCCTGATTTCGAATTTCTTCCAGAGTGCCGGCATCCAGTTTTCCATCCGGAACACGATTCACGATTAATCCAGTTTTCTGTGGTTTAAAGTTTAACTCCTTCATCAGCTTTGCAATACGTCCGGCTGCCTGAACACCTCTTCTGGAACAGTCACTTACAAGAATCGCAACTTCCATCATTGGCAGGATTCCTCTGCTGATATGTTCCATACCTGCTTCGTTATCAACCACAATATATGGATAATGGCTTTGCAGTTTCTGAACCTGGGTCTGCACAAGACCATTTACAAAACAATAGCAGCCCTGTCCCTGGGTTCGCCCCATTACCATCAAATCATAATCGTCTTCTTCTGCAATTGCATCGGAAAGACGCATTTCCAGATAAGCCTGTTTTGTCATTCCTGCCGGAATCTGATATCGTGGATCAACTCCTGCACGTTCAATCTCTTCTCTCAGTTCTCCGAGTGTAATCTCCGGTTCAACGCCGAGCACTTCATTCAAATTCGCATTTGCATCTGCATCTACAGCTAAAACCGGATGTTTTCTATTTTCACATAAATATTGAATTAACAATCCACAAAGGGTTGTTTTCCCTACGCCACCTTTTCCTGATACGGCAATTACATGTCCCATGTTTTTCCTCCTAAAATTCTGAACAATCTGTTGACTTTTTCTTTAAACCTCATTATAGTTGTTACTATATAAATTACAATAATCAATCTGTGAGATTTGTATGGTTACTCAACACATCAGAAAAATTGTTGAGAAATTATATGATACTAACTAATACAGGAGTATATAATGTCAGAAAAAACGAGAAAACAAGATCGCCGTACCCGCTATACCAGGCAAACCATAAAAGATACGTTCTTAGAGTTGTTAAATCAGAAAAGTTTTACGAAAATTACAGTTACAGAGATCTGCAAAAATGCTGAAATCAACCGTGGCACTTTTTATCTTCATTACTACGATATCCATGATGTATTATCAGATATTTTTAATGATATGACTCAGGATATGTTAACAACTGTAGATCATTTATTCTGTCTAAATCAAAAAAGCTGTTCCTATCCGTTCTGTCAGAAAATACAGATGGAATCACAATACAGGGCACTGTTTCTGGATGATGCAATTGCCCCTATTCTTCTGGAAAAAATAGCAGAAAATACAAAAGAAGGCTATGTGACCTGGCTTATGTCACACAGCCTCCTGACCTTTGAACAGGCAGAATCGGTTTTTTATTTTCAAATGAATGGCTGCCTTTCCATCAACAGACTGATGCTCCGCAATCACTGTAATGACTGGAAACAGATTCAGACAGTAATCGACAAATTTATCAAAGCCGGGTTGGAAAGTTTTCTGATTCATGATCAGAGAGAAGAAAAGGCTTCCGATAATTTTTGCAGCAAAATTTCTCCAACTGTTACCGCATCTTCTACACTCAGATAATGATCGGCATGATCCTGAAGAAATATTTTGCCAGATGCAGGAAATTCTTCATCTGCAAACCATATCTTTAAAGTTACCGGATATCTTGGCAGAACTGGAAAAACAGCACACAGATCCGCCTTTGTCTCTGTGAATTCTGCACCCAGGTTTTTACATGCTTTCTGAATTTTCTCGGGATCTTTATCCTGCAAAAGCTTTTCCAGTTTCTGCTCTGCAGTCCGGTCAAACTTGGTTCCCCGTATCAATCCATCTTTCAGGTTACCAAAAGTAATGAGCTTCTGTGAGCCTTCTGTGCCATCGGCCATATCCAGATAATGCAGCAATATCAGATAATGCCATTCGTCCACGTTTGAGTTAATACGAAACTCAGGGAGTTGAATTTCAATTGTTTCATAAAAACTCAGTACTTCAAGCACATTCCGGCTGCTATGAAAAACAGCCCCGCTTTTTGCAGCAATCTCCTCTCCGGAACGATTTTGCAGCCGTTTTACTGCTGCCTGCAACATTTCCTGAAATGCACGATTTTCTGTTTGATTTTTGTATTCCATAAGTTCTCCTTTGTGAGCATTTATAGTATCTGTGTTGACTTTTCCTTTAATCTCCATTATAGTTGTAATTATATTATTTACAATCATCAAAGCATTAAAAAATGTACAGTTTATCAACACATTAAAAAGAACTGTTGAGAACTTAGGATGTTTTAAACAAACCAGAAATATTTTCATCCCAAAAACGTGAAAACAAGATCATTATATCATACTACAAGGAGTTTCTTATCATGAAATATTCAACGAAATTAAGTGATACTGTTCATGTGATGGTTCTGATTGCTATCAACCAGGAAAAATCCCTCTCCAGTGCCTCAATTGCAGAAAGTGTCCATACAAATCCCGGCTTTGTACGCCAGCTTATGTTAAAACTAAAAAAAGCGGAACTTATGACAAGTGTAGCCGGACATGCCCGTCCTTCTCTTTCAAAACCAGCCGATCAGATTACATTGCTGGATATTTATAAAGCAGTTGAAGGTGATAAACCATTGCTTCATTTAGATACTCATACCAATCCAGATTGTGGCGTTGGCATTAACATTCAGTTATCTTTGCAGGGATTTTATAATGAAATTCAAAAGGCTGCCGAAGAAAAAATGAATACGATTACTTTGCAGGATATCATAGATACCTACTATCAGCGGATATCTATAGAAAATAACTTACAGAATATTATTTAACAGGAGAACACTTTCATGTACCTTCAGCAAATACGAAATGCTACCAAAACACTGTGGGAGAAGTAGACTATGAGAAAACAATCTGGTCAAGTTCATAGCAGGGAATCTTCTGCAACTCTCCAACTGACAGTAAGTTTACTCTATCCTTAATTGCTTAAGCTGGTTGTATATGAATAAAGAATGATGTATAGTATTTGCAAGAGGCACCTTCTTTCGTAAATGTTGCAAATGTTTGTTTCGTCACTTTCATTATACAACATCAAGAATCAAGGTGTCTTTCTTTTATGCAAAATCACGAACTTGCTCATTTATAGATAAAACGATTTTATTTCAAAAGCGGTTTTTACTAAAAATACGTCTGCCGTTTTTGGTCATTATTACTATGCATTGATACCTGGTCAAATTTCTTCCGAAAACAGATGATTTCAGGAATCAACTTGTCGGCACACTCCTTTGTAGTATGTTGTCTATCTTCCATTGAAATCTCTCTTCTTTGGTGATACAATGTGCTACAATGCTTATCAAAAGTTACATCATTTTGGGGGACATTTACACTACAAAGGAGAATTTTATTTATGTTTCAGGTTTTTGTTGATTCAGCGGCAAATCTGCCTGCTGTTACTGCGAAAAAATACGATATCCATGTCGTTTCTTTCGTCAATCTTGTGAATGGAAAAGAGCTGGTCTGCTTCGACCCAGATCTGTCACCGGAAGAGGAGCTTTCAAAAGGAAAAGAATATTACAATGCCATGCGCACCGGCTGTGAAATCAAGACCGGACTGATCAGCACCGCAAATTTTGCGGATGCGTTCCGCACCGCTCTTGAGGCAGATCAGGATGTCATCTATCTTTCCTTAAGCAAAAACATCAGCGGAACTTATAACTCCGCAAGACTTGCTGCCGAGGAGCTTCTTGAGGAATACGGCGGAAAACGTAAAATCCGCCTCGTCGATTCCCTGAATGCCTCTCTTCACAGGGCATCCTCGCCATCTATGCCAGCGAAATGCGCGATCGGGGCATGAACGTAGACGAAGCGGCAGATCTTCTGGAAACCTACGTCGGCAAAATGAACGGCATTTTCACCGTCGGCGATCTGAAATATCTTTCCCGCACCGGAAGAATCAAGGGAAGTGTCGCTGTGGTCGGAAATATGCTGAAAATCAAACCGATTCTGCGTGGAAGTGAAGATGGCTATATTGTTTCCTACAAGAATGTCCGAGGACGCAAGGCCGTTTTAAATGAACTGATTCGTCTTTTCTGTGAAACGATCGAAGAACCGGAAAAGCAGATCGTCGGAATCGCACATGCAGATGCCTATGAGGAATCTCTTTATATGATGGAAGAAATCCAGAAAAGAGTGAAGGTGCGTGAGTTTATCAATACTTCCTACGATTACTGCACCGGAAGCCACGTCGGACCGGATACGATCGCTTTGTTCTATCTCGGAAAAGACCGCAGTCTTCTGTAAAAGGAGCAACCAGACTAACCACTGCTGTTCCACTGTATTTTTCCGAAATTGCTGCAAACAGCGGAAATACTGTTTCTTTTTTCCATGCATAATTCCACCTGTTTTTCCACATACTACCCATACAGCACAAATTATGGAAAGTACATTGCGGAAACAGGAGGAATTTCATATGAAAGCGACGGGAATTGTTCGAAGGATTGATGATCTGGGGCGTGTGGTAGTTCCCAAGGAAATCCGGCGCACGATGCGGATCCGGGAGGGACAGGCCATGGAAATTTATACCGGACGGGAGGGTGAGATTATCCTGAAGAAATACTCACCGATCGAAGAGCTGGCGGAATGCGCAGCAGGGTTTACAAAATCGATTTCAACGGTGACCGGATGTCTCGTCTGTGTTTCGGATCAGGAACAGATTGTGGCGGCAAACGGGCCGGAACAGAAAAATTATCTTGGCAAGTCCATCAGCAGCCGGCTGGAGGAAGCGATTCTGAACCGGAAAACAGTACTTGCGCGTCCCGGTGAAAAGGCTTATTTTTCAATTTTGGAAAACACAGACAATACTACTCCTCTGCCGGAGCTCATTTTTCCGATTCTCTCCTCCGGTGATGCCATCGGTTCGGTCATTCTCTGCGGCAAAGACAGGGAGTCCCTGCCGGGCGATACGGAAAAGAAGCTCCTCCAGGTAGCGGCAACGTACCTCGGACGGGAAATGGAAAACTAAACAGGGGATTTATCGAAGGCAATTTATCAAAGGCTTTTTGCATCATCCGCACCGGTTATGCAAGAGGCCTTTTCCTGTTATTCTGTAATTCGAGATATTCCAATTTTATCTTGCTATTTACACCTGCATTGTCTACAATAAAAATGACGTGCACGAAAACCTTCAGCCGATACGCCCGAAGCTTTTCTGTGCCTGCTTTTATAAGCCGGGAAAAATTCCCGGAGTATCCTACATTACACAAGGAGGAATTTCCATTCATGAAATACATTGCAAAGAAATTCGGCTCTCTCCTTCTTACGCTGCTTCTTGTATCCTTTTTATCGTTCTTTGCCTTTTCCGTCATACCCGGAGATGCGGCAAAATCGCAGCTTGGAACGGAGGCGACGCCGGAGCGGATTGAGGCTCTGCAGAAGGAAATGGGGCTGGATCGGCCGGTTCTGGAACGGTACGCTTCGTGGGTAACCGGCTTTTTTCATGGAGATCTCGCACCTCGTATTCATACTCGATGCCGGTCGGAGAACTGATCCGCGATAAAGTTCCGATTACCATGCTATCACCGTTATCGCATTCCTGATGATCCTTGTTGTCTCGATTCCCATCGGCATTTTCACAGCACAGCACGCCGGAGGCCATCTGGACCGGCTGATCATGACGATCAATCAGGTGATCATGTCTGTGCCGGGATTTTTCATCGGTATTCTGATCACGTATCTTTTCGGTCTGATTCTCAAATGGTTTCAGCCGGGCGCCTATGTGCCGATTTCTGAAATTTTTCCGGTTTTATCGGTTATCTTGTTGCACCGTCTGCCGCCATTGCACTTCCGCGCTGTTCCATGGCTGTCAAAATGCTGCGCAGCTCTGTGCTCTCGCAGCTCGATGCCGACTATGTGCGCACCGCCTATTCCCGCGGAAACAGTACACGCCGTGTTATGTATCACCATGTGCTGAAAACGCCCTGATTCCGGTACTGACCTTCTGGGGCATGACAATCGCAGATATTGTGGCAAACAGCATTATTCTGGAACAGGTTTTTTCGATTCCGGGCATGGGCAATCTTCTGATCACTTCGATCTCCAACCGCGATTACCCCGTGGTTCAGGGCATCCTTGTACTGATCGCCGCCCTCATTATTATCATCAATTTCGTGGTAGATCTGCTGTATGGCAGAATTGATCCGCGTATCCGCGTAAAAGACTGACGGGAGCTTTCGATCATCAGCTCCCGCGACCGAAAGGTCGCAGGGAGCCGCCCACGACAAAGGAAAGGGTTTTCATTATGAAAAAGAAACGCAATCTCACGCTGATCATCGGAGCTGTTCTCACCGCTTTTATGCTTCTGTTTCTTCTGATCGGCTTTTTCTATACACCGTACGACCCGGATGCAATGAACGGCGCAGCAAGTTTGCTGCTCCCTCTCTGTCGCACCCGTTCGGCTGCGATCACTTTGGACGCGATATTTTCAGCCGCGTCTTAAAAGGAACCGGTACAACCTTCTTCGTCGCTTTCGCTACTCTGCTGCTCGGCGGAACCATTGGTGTTCTTGTCGGTGCGTTCACCGGGTATTTTGGCGGATGGATTGACGAAATCCTGATGCGCATAAACGATGTCATTGTTTCCTTTCCGGGAATCCTGCTGGCGCTGGTATTTATCGCGCTGCTGGGTCCCGGCAAATACAACGTGATCCTTGCACTCGGTATCGTATTCATTCCGAGCTTTGCACGTATCACCAGAAGCGAATTTCTCGCACGCAAAGATATGGACTATGTCAAAAGTGCCCGTCTGATGGGTGTTTCCCATCTTCGGATCATATTTGTACATATCCTGCCAAATACGGTCCCGTCCCTTCTTTCGATGGCAGCAATCGGTTTCAACAACGCCGTTCTCTCCGAGGCCGGCATGAGCTTTCTCGGCATCGGTGTCCAGCCGCCCGATGCCTCGCTTGGACGGATGCTCTCAGAATCCCAGACGTATCTGATGACTGCTCCCTGGGGCTCTGTTTTCCCCGGTCTTGCCGTCATTTTACTGGCGCTTGGCGTATCGCTCCTCGGCGACGGATTACAGAAGAAAGGCGGTAACTGATATGGCACTTCTCGATGTACGTGACTTAAAAATTGCATTTTACGATACCACGCCACCGACCGAAGTGGTAAAAGGCATCTCCTTTTCCTTAGAAGAAGGTGAGACGCTTGGCATTGTCGGGGAATCCGGTTCCGGCAAAACCCAGACGGCGCTCTCCATTCTGCACCTTTTAAAGGAAAATTCCGCCGTATCCGGCGGAGAAATTCTCTACGAAGGTTCTTCCGTTGCGCACGCTTCCAGCCAGGATCTGCAGCGCATCCGTGGAAAAGAAATCAGTATGATTTTTCAGGAGCCGATGACCTCTTTAAATCCGGTTCTGACCATCGAAGAACAGATTGCAGAGGGACTGCTGATTCATGAGAGCTGCACACCGGCAGAACGTCATGAAAAGGTTCTTGCCATAATGCATGAGGTCGAGCTTCCCGACCCGGAAAAGCTTTGCAACAAATACCCTCACCAGCTCTCCGGCGGTCAGCGCCAGAGGGTGATGATCGCTGCGGCGCTATTACAGAACCGAAGCTTCTGATTGCAGACGAGCCGACAACAGCTCTTGATGTGACGATTCAGTCGCAGATCTTAAAGCTGCTGAAAAAAATCAATGAACGCCATCACACGGCGATTCTTTTTATCTCACACGACCTCGGCGTCATCCGTTCGCTCTGTGACCGGGTCATCGTCATGAATCATGGGACGATTGTGGAATCCGGCAGTGTGGACGATGTCTTTTTCCACCCGAAGGAAGACTACACCCGCCGCCTGCTCGATGCAATTCCGAACCGACGAACATCGCTGCGAAAGCGAATCAAAATCGCTCCAACAGCTCAATGGCCGACAGGCTCTGACAAAAAAGCTGCTCCGCCTGCGGAAAAGGAGGAATAACCCATGGAAGAAATCAGTCCAAACAACATTCTGAAAGTCAGCCATATTTCTGCCTCCTATCAGGAGGGAAAGCAGAGAAAAACGGTGCTTCATGATATCTCTTTCGAGCTTCATGAAAATGAAATTCTCGGTCTCGTCGGAGAGAGCGGATGCGGAAAATCGACACTCTCCAAAGTGATCTTAGGATTTATCCGCCCAGATGAGGGCGAAATAATTTCGCAGGTCGACCATCCGCAGATGATTTTCCAGGACCGTTTTCCTCCCTGAATCCGGCGAAGAAATCTCCTGGATTTTAGAAGAACCGCTTCGGATGCAGAAGGTTCCGAAAGAAGAACGAAAAAAACGGGTTCTTGCGATGGCTGAAAGAGTCGGTCTCTCCGCAGAGCACCTGAAACGCCGCCCGCATGAGCTCTCCGGCGGCCAGCGCCAGAGAGTCAGCATCGCGGCCGCACTGATCCAGGGCTCACGCCTGATCCTTGCCGACGAACCGGTTTCCGCTCTCGATGTGACGATTCAGAAGCAGATCATGGAGCTGATGGTTCAGCTTCAGGAGGAGCTTCAGCTCTCGATTCTCTTTATCTCGCATGACCTCAACGTGATCTATCAGATGTGCGACCGGGTTCTCGTGATGAAAGAAGGCCGGATTGTGGAGAACGCGGAGACGGAAGAACTGTTTGCGCATCCGCAGAATGATTATACAAAGGAGCTTCTGGCGGCATCACCGGAGCTGTAGTTTTATTTCCAGCATTCTCTAAACACCCGAAGTACATTCTTGGAAAAGACCTTCTCGATCTCCTCATCGGTGAAACCGTCGTGGCTCATCACATCTGCGAGATGCTGCATATGCGCGGTGTCCGGCACATCCGTTTCACCGCTGAAACCGTCAAAATCGGTTCCAAGGCCGATGATATCGATACCGCCGACGTTGCGCAGATATTTCATATGGCGTACCATATCCATCGTCGATGCCTTTTTCGTTGCCGGCTCCTCCTCGCGCAGAAACGACGGACAGAAATTGATACCGGTGACGCCGCCACGCTCTGCGAGCTGACGAATCATTTCATCTGAAAGGTTTCGCAGATGGAAGCACGCACCGCGCGCATTGGAATGGGATGCAATGACCGGACCTCTCGTATGTGCAAAAACATCGCGGATTCCGGCATCATTTAAGTGTGATAAATCGATCACTATGCCGAGCCGCTCCATCTCCTCGACAAAGGTAATACCGGTCGGTGTCAGCCCGTTTTCAAGATCCGGAAGATATGGCTTTCCCTCTTCCTGCGCCGGGTTCGGGAATCCAAGCTCATTCGGAAAGTTCCAGGTCAGCGTGGAAATCCGCACACCGAGATCGTACAGTGTGTGCAGTTTTTCGATACTGCCTTCGTAAACACCACCCTCTTCGACGGTCATCACCGCACCTATTTTTCCTTCCTTCTGTACCTGCATCAGATCCGCATACGTTTTGATCTGACAAATGCGGTCCGGATACCGTTCCACCTCTGATTTCCACAGATCAGCCAGCTTTCTCACATGCTCAAACGGCGTTTCGTCTTTCAGTCCCTTCAGGAACGTAAACAAAGAAAAGCACTGGCAGAGGCTGCCGCCCTTTTCCAGCTTATCCAGATTGATCTGAAGATCCGCATCCGCAAGATGCTCCTGTTTTTCCTTCCACTGCAGCGCCGGGATGGTGTCGCAGTGCATATCAATTACCTGAAACATGGCAATAATCCTCTTTTCTGTTTTTTCTCTATTCTATCATATTTCGCTGCATTCCTTCACAAAAACTGGAAGAAAACGTAAAAAACCGCCTGGCTCATGGTAAACCCATAAGGCTAGAGAAAATATATCTTTCCGGAATTCGCAAAAAAATTTGGGGGTTCCGCGTTTTTTCTCGAAAAAAAAAACTTGCAAATCTCGTCTGAGATGATATACTTTTTGCATTGTGTTACTTTATGAAAGCACTGATCTTCCAAAAAAAGTGCTTCTGCTTATGAAAAAGAAAGAGGTATCTATGCTCCAACTGATTGAAACCATCAACAATGCCGTGAACAATTTTATCTGGGGTGTTCCGGCTATGATCTGTATTTTCGGTGTCGGTCTTTACCTGAGTCTGCGCACCCGTTTTCTCCAGATTCGAAAATTCCCGTATGCGATCCGCACAACGCTCGGAAGAATGTTCCGCAAACGAGATGCTTCCGATGGCGCAATTACACCGTTCCAGGCGGTCTGTACAGCACTTGCCGCCACGGTCGGTACCGGTAATATTGCCGGTGTCGCCGGCGCTATCGCTATCGGCGGACCCGGCGCCGTGTTCTGGATGTGGGTTTCCGCCCTGCTCGGCATGTGTACGAAATTTGCCGAGGTAACACTGGCTGTTTTCTATCACGAGAAAAACGCCAACGGAGAACTCGTCGGCGGACCGATGTATTACATCAAAAACGGTCTCAGCAAAAAATGGCATTTTCTGGCCTATCTTTTCGCTGCTTTCGGTGTACTGACTGTGTTCGGAACCGGAAATGCAACGCAGGTCAACACCATCACAACCGCAGTCAACTCCGCACTGATGAATTACCATGTGATCTCAAAGGACGCGATCCCTACCTCCAACCTGATTCAGGGTATCATCATTGCGGCACTCGTAGCGCTGATCCTGCTCGGCGGTGTCAAACGAATCGCACAGGTAACAGAAAAGCTCGTTCCGTTTATGGCTCTGTTTTATATTGTCCTTGCCATCGGTGTAATTTTGCTGAATCTCAACCGGATTCCGTCTGTTTTCGTATCGATCCTTGAGGGCGCCTTCCGTCCCTCTGCTGTTACAGGCGGTATCGTCGGAAGCATGCTCATGAGTGTAAAAAAAGGTGTGTCCCGCGGTATTTTCTCAAACGAGGCAGGTCTTGGTACCGGTTCGATCGCGCACGCCTGTGCCGACACAAAAAAGCCGGTCAAACAGGGTATGTTCGGTATCTTTGAGGTATTTACTGATACGATCGTGATTTGTACCTTAACTGCACTTGTTATTCTCTGCAGCGGTACTTCCATCACCTACGGACAGGCTGCCGGCGCAGAGCTGACCATCAGCGGTTTTACCCTTACATACGGAAACTGGGTTTCGCTGCTCACCGCGTTCGCGATGTGCTGCTTTGCCTTTTCCACGATTCTCGGATGGGGACTTTACGGTGCACGCTGCATCGAGTTTTTATTCTCCGAAAGAATCACAAAATATTTTATGGCCGCCTATGCGCTGGTTGCCATCCTTGGCGCCACCGCAAATCTCGGTCTGATGTGGAGCATTGCCGAGACCTTCAACGGTCTCATGGCGATCCCAAACCTGATTGCGCTCTTCCTGCTTTCGGGCAAGGTTGTGGAGCTTACAAAGGAATACTTTTCCGGGGAAGGCAAAACCCGGTAAAATTTTTTATCGCGGCGCATTCCCTTCTTCTGCAAGAAAATCATGTAAATTCGCCTTTTCCCTTGACAATCAGGTTGCTACACCTTACACTGTTAAAAGTTTATAGCAAACAGAATGAACTACCTATATGATGTTTACCAAAGAGGGAAAACCGGGAGGAACTTTTGAATGGAAAAATGGAATGAAGTAAAACTGGTGCCGGAGTTTTCGGAACAGGGCGTGGACTGCTACCGCCTCGCAGGCGGCGATTATGAAAACGAATACTATGTCGTTTCCGAAGCAGAGACAAGAAAACTTCTGAACACACCGGAGGTTGTCGGGTATGAGGTTTATCACTGCCTGATCCCGTCCACTTCACAGATGCTTTATTATTTTAAAGAGCAGGGAAAAGTAACCGCAGCCAACATCCTTTCCATCCTGCGCGGTGCTTTGAATTATCCGCTGGAGGAAAGCTGCTACCGCGAACACATTCGTGTACATGACATCAGCTTTCTGTCAAGTGAGCGTGTCTTTAAAGAGGAAGAAATCGCAGGACTGGAAATCAAGTACAGCAAGCTGACGATGGTTCCGGGAAGCACACTTCTGATCGGCGATATCATCGCAACGGGTGAGACGCTGATCCACTGCCTGCGCTACGTAACCGATTTCTATCGTGAGCATGGTGCTTCCCTTCGCAACATTATCATCTTTACGATCGGCGGCACAACCGGAATCAAGATTCTGGAACGTCTCACCAAAGAAATCCGTGAGTTCTGGCCGGAGTTTGAAGGCTTTATCACAGTATATTACGAAGGAATCTTCAGCACCTATCAGGACAGGGGCGTATCCGGAATCAATCTGCCGGATGTCGATTTCTACTGGAAAGACGGTATCATTGCACCGGAGTTCCGAAGAGAAACTCTTTCCATGCGTGATCCGCTGTTTGAAAAATGCATCATCTACGACGGCGGTGCAAGACGCTATGAAATCCATGAGCATGTCGAGGAGGTTCTCGACTTCTGGAATAAAATGTTGGAGAGGGCCGACGGATCGACTTTACCAGACTGCTCGAGGAGAAGCTCGGCTGCCCGCTTGACGCATCCTACGAAGAGTGGATTCACATCAATCACTACGAAGAAATCGATGAACGCGTGGCCAAATGGCTGTACCGCCAGGAAAAAGGTTACATTGCAAGCCTTGGCGATGCTACCCTGAAAGAAATTGCGGCTGAACGAATCGAAGAATTTACCGCAGCACTTCGCAAATACATGCTGTAACAAAAAACCATTTCTTACGGTTCGCTGAATTTCGGCGAACGTAATCACAGTTTTCAGGAGATATTATGGAAAAAGAAAAGAAGTAAAAGATGTTGACTTCGCGGACAGCGCGGTTCCGTCTTCTGCCCGGAAAAATGTAGTAACCATGTTTATGATCATGCTTGGCTTCACCTTCTTCTCGGCAAGCATGTGGGTCGGCCAGCAGCTCGCTGACGGCTCGATTTCTGGGGCTTTTTGGGATCACTGATCTTGGTGGAATCATTCTTGGTATTTATACCGGTCTGCTCGGCTACGTCGGTGCAAAAACCGGTCTGTCACTTGATCTTTTGTCCCAGAGAGCCTTTGGCGAAAAAGGTTCCTATCTGCCGTCAGCCATGACCAGCTTTACGCAGATCGGATGGTTTGGTGTCGGCCTTGCCATGTTTGCAATTCCGGTTTCCAAGGAGCTGCTCGGCGGAAGCACTGCGGCACAGTGGGGACTTGTTATTCTTGCCGGCGTCTGCATGACCGCCTCTGCCTATTTTGGTATTGAATCTCTGACCATCGTCAGCTATATCGCTGTACCAAGTGTTGCCATTCTCGGAACGATCGCCATGGTCATGGCCGTAATGAGAGGCGACGGAACGATCATCGATCAGTTTGCCAAATCCAGCGGATCTCTGACTATCATCGGCGGTGCCGGTCTTGTCATCGGCTCCTTCGTTTCCGGCGGAACCGCAACCCCGAACTTCGCACGTTTTGCAAAGGACGGAAAAGCGGGTGCCATCACCACGGTTGTGGCCTTCTTCATCGGAAACTCCCTGATGTTCTTCTTCGGTGCCGTTTCCTCGATCTTTGTCGGCGGAAACGATATCTTCGAGGTTATGGTCCGCCTGAACCTGTTCTACCTGGCTGTTCTCGTTCTCGGTCTTAATATCTGGACTACAAACGACAACGCTCTGTATACCGCAGGTCTTGGTCTTGCCAACATCTTCCATCAGAGGAAAAAACCGATGGTTCTCCTTTCCGGTATCATCGGAACGGTTGCCTCCGTATGGCTGTACTACAACTTCTGCGGCTGGCTCAACATTCTGAATTGTACCCTGCCGCCGGTCGGCATGATTCTGGTGCTCGCCTACTTCATGAACAAAAAGGACTTTGAAACCGATCAGCCGAAGCTTAAAACCGTAGACTGGTTTGCGGTTGCCGGTGTCATTCTCGGTGCCATTGTTGCGAACCTCTTACACTGGGGCATCGCTTCCATCAACGGCATGGTTGTTGCCGCTGTATGCTACTGTGTCGGACAGGCCGTAAACAAAAGAAAATAGGCAAAATCGTCCTGAATATGTTCCTGTATCTTATCTCCGGAACATGTTCAGGGCTTTTTATTTTTTCGGATTCGCGTTATAATATATGCATAACTCTGCATAGTTATAATTTTCGAAACGAAAGGAAACTGCCCGGATGATCCATTCCACCGTATCTGCTCCCAAAGGAGAAAAAACAAAATACCGTCTTGCCGAATCCATGAAGGAGTGCATGAAATCAACCCCTGTCGAAGAGATCACCGTGCGCCAGATCTGTGAAATCTGCGGTGTTACCCGCCAGACCTTCTATCGTAATTTTCTCGACAAATACGATCTGATCAACTGGTACTTTGATAAATTACTGACGAAATCCTTCGAACATATGGGCCGCGGAACAACCGTTTTTGACAGTCTGGAAAAGAAATTTACCTATATTCAGAAAGAAAAAGCTTTTTTCGCCGCTGCCTTCCGCTACGACAAGCAGAATTCTCTGCGTGAGCACGATTTTGACCTGATTCTCGCGTTCTACGAAAATCTGATTCACGAAAAAAGCGGCAGTCCGGTTTCACCGGAAATGCATTTTCTTCTCGAAATGTACTGTCAGGGTTCCATCACCATGACCGTAAAATGGGTGCTTACCGGCATGGATCTGACACCTTCCGAGTTTGCAGCTCTTCTCGTCCGGGCAATGCCGGAAGACTTAAAAAAACTGTTCCGGAATCTGCAGCTGCTCTCTTAGAGCGCGTGTCAAAGTGGGGCTTGCAGATTGCGGAAATGGTTTTTCAGACACGCTCTGGTTATTTTTCACAAATTTTGTTCTGTTGTTTTTGTCACAATGGCGATTTTTTTTAAAGTGTTACACTTCGCTTCTTCTGTCACTTTCTTTTTCCCTTCCGGATTTGTTAATATAATAACAAGTTCAGTAAAACCATTTATTCATTTTAGAAGGGAGTTTTTCAATCATGGCAAATCGTATTAATTTAAACGCAACCTCTTATCACGGAGCAGGCGCTATTGCCGAGATCGCAAATGAAGCAAAGGCACACGGCTTCAAAAAAGCATTCGTATGCTCTGACCCGGATCTGATTAAATTCAACGTTACTTCCAAAGTAACCGATATTCTGACCGCAAACGGACTCGACTATGAGCTTTACAGCGATATCAAGCCAAACCCGACCATCGAAAACGTAAAACACGGCGTAGAAGCTTTCAAGCATCCGGCGCTGACTATCTGATCGCCATCGGCGGCGGCTCTTCTATGGATACCTCCAAAGCCATCGGTATCATCATCGCAAACCCAGAGTTTGAGGACGTCAGAAGCTTGAGGGCACCGCACCGACCAAAAACCCATGTGTACCGATCATCGCTGTTCCGACCACAGCCGGTACTGCTGCAGAGGTTACCATCAACTACGTTATCACAGACGTTGAAAGAAAACGTAAATTCGTATGCGTTGACCCGCACGATATGCCAATCATCGCAGTTGTTGACCCGGATATGATGTCCTCCATGCCAAAAGGACTGACCGCTTCTACCGGTATGGACGCTCTGACCCACGCAATCGAGGGTTACACCACAAAAGCTGCATGGGAAATGACTGACATGTTCCATCTCAAAGCCATCGAACTCATCTCCAAATCTCTGCGCGGTGCTGTCGCAAACACCAAAGAGGGACGCAAAGGAATGGCTCTTGGCCAGTACATCGCAGGTATGGGCTTCTCCAACGTAGGTCTTGGAATCGCTCACTCCATGGCACACACCCTTGGTGCTGTTTATGATACCCCACACGGTGTTGCATGTGCCATGATGCTTCCGATCGTTATGGAATACAACCAGGAGTGCACCGGTGAGAAATACCGCGAAATCGCACGTGCCATGGGCGTTACAGGTGTAGACGAAATGTCTCAGGAAGAGTATAGAAAAGCAGCGATTGATGCTGTTAAGAAGCTGTCCGCAGACGTTGGAATCCCATCTGTTCTCGAGGCAGTCAAAGAAGATGATCTGCAGTTCCTTGCAGATTCCGCACACGCAGATGCCTGCGCACCGGGCAACCCGAAGGATGCAAGCGTAGAAGATCTGAAGGATCTGTTCCGCAAAATCATGGCGTAACGAACACAATTCGTTTCCCACATGCGAAGCGATATTCGCAATCCGCTTCGCTACTTGCTCATAACTGAATAACTGCTCCGCAGTTTATCAGAAGGAGCTTTGCCACTCCTCCTGATACAAGCAAGTCCCCACCCACTGCTTATTGCTTTTCGCAATGGAAGCAGGGGACTTACTTGATTCGGTTAAATCACCCCGGAAAACAGAAATTTTTATCCTGTTTCGGGGTGATTTCTCTTTTTATTCTACTGTATTTCCGTCTGCATCCACAGTCACAGTATTGACCGTTGCATTATCGAGAACCATATTGATCATGCGCTCCATCATGATATTGCGCACTACCGTATCTTCCCCGTAATAGTCATTGGCTGCTTTCAGGAAATCTTCCTGCGACATATTGGCATTGGCTGCCTCGTCGTTTAAGATCTGCTGGTAATCCTGGTCATCTGTAGTCCAGCCTTCTGCCTCTTTTACGGCATCCAGAAGAAGGGCACTTTTTGCCATCGTTCCTGCATACGTTGCTTTCTCCTGATTGTAGGTTGCTCTGTCCGCATACTGCTCCAGATAGTCGTCCAGGGAAATGCCGTAATTCTGAAGATAAGTGGTATACCGTTTATCGTAATCCTCTTCGCCAAGGGTGATATAGGATTTCGGAATTTTGTGAAACGTACAGCCGTCTGCCATCTGCTGCATCGCGTCATTCTGCAGATTATTTTCCGCTGTCGTCTCATTTGCAGCCTCCAGCTCTGCGCGTTTTCCGGCACGGTATTCCTCCACAGTACTGTAATCTGTATTTTTTGCTACCCATGCATCATCGAGCTCCCATCCGTCAATGTTTTCTGCCGGGCGGGTAAACGCATTTACCGTAACGGTAAACACAACGTCTTTTCCTGCCAGATCGGTACTCTGATAGCTGTCCGGGAATTTCAGGTTCAGATCCTTTGTCTCCCCCGTTTTCATTCCAACGACACCATCTTCAAATCCATCGATGAAGGTTCCGGAACCAATCACCAGATTGTAGGAATCACTGCTTCCGCCGTCAAACTCCTTGCCGTCAACTTTTCCAACATAGGCAATATCGGCGGTGTCGCCTTTTTGTACGGTGGCATCCGGATCGTCCATGGTGACAGCTGTCTCTGCCATAATGGCCGTCTGTACGTCATCATCCGTTACCTGCTCTACTTTCTTTTCCAGTGTCAGCTTTTTGTAATCTCCAAGCGTTACACACTCTGCCGGATCAACTTCCTCATCGACAACCGGAATCCCGTCTACATCACTCGGGGAAGCGTATTCCTCAGAAGCTGTGCTGTCGGACGATGTGCTGCCTGCGCTCGACGCATCGGATGCTGAGGAAGCGCTTGTGCTGCTTGCGCTTGATACGGAACTGCTGCTTGTTGTATTGTTTTTTCCACATCCGCTCACACTGGCTGCTCCCAGTGTCATGAGCAGAAGCATGACTGCTGCTTTTCTTTTCATTCTTGAATTTTCCTCCATACTACGCCGTTCCCGGCGCGTTGTAAATCTCATTTTACCATACTTGTCTGGTAAAAAAAAAGGCTGGGGCTCCGATTTTAGAAATTCTTATGATTTTCGACCGTAAAATCGCCTGGATTGCGCTAAAATGTGTTTGCGTTTTGCCGAAATCAATGTTAGAATGTTCATAGACTGGCATTGTATGTTCCGATGCCCACATTATTTTTTGCAGAGGAGGAATAGAGGGATGAAACCCTGGATTATCGTATTAATCGTATTAGCTGTCATCGCTGTCATCCTTGGTCTGCTGTATTACTTCGGTAAAAAAGCACAGACAAAACAGGCCGCACAGCAGGAACAAATGGAGGCCATGAAACAGACTGTCTCCATGTTGATCATAGATAAGAAAAAGCTTCGCATGAAAGATTCCGGACTTCCACAGATGGTCATCGACCAGACACCGAAAATGATGCGTCGTGCAAAACTGCCGATCGTCAAAGCAAAAGTCGGTCCGAGAATCATGACCCTGATCTGCGACGCTGCTATCTTCGATCAGATCCCGGTAAAAAAAGAAGTCAAGGCTACCGTAAGCGGTATCTATATCACCGGAGTTCGCGGCATCCGCGGTTCTTTAGAGCAGCCGGCAAAGAAAAACGGCTTCTGGCAGAAAATGCTCCGCAAGGCACGCGGCGAGGAAAAATAAAATTTCATCTGAAGCAAAAAGAAACACGCTTTGCGTGTTTCTTTTTGCTTTCGCGGCAGTCGCCAAGGTCTCGTGCAAGCCCGGACTTTGGCTCGTTGCTCGCGAAAATACCCGAGTTGAATGATTTTCATTCTTCCCGGGTATTTTTTATAAATTCAGTTTTCCGCCTTCCCGCGTCTTACCTCGATATCGATTACGCAGTCCCCCACGTAGCTGTCGTTGATGTCGAGCGCGTATTCTGCCTTCAGTAAAATCTGATCCGGCGTCTCTTTCATTCTGACCTTCGTCGCCGCAACTCCCATGTTGATCATGCCATATGGCGTGTGATAAAACGAAATGTTCTTTTTATCCTCCTCAAAAATCATATGGACATCAATGAGGCCGCGCTTGCGCACCTCGAGGGCGTTTTCCGTAAATTTGATCATGTTGTGCGTCATCATGTCAAAGCCTTCGGTTGCCTCGTCGTAGATCAGAAAGTGATGGCCATTTTTCTTGTAGTACGAACCCGTCGTCATAACCTCCACCGGTTCTTGTTCGCCGGATTCCTCATCCATCAGATACTGCAGTCCGCGGATGCTGATGAGTACGTCTTTTTCCATCCTTTTCTGGTGTTCCTCTCTCTTTTCTGTATGTCGTTTTTAATAGTTTTCAATCTGTACCTGTTTCGTATCGCTGATCTGCTCCGGCAGAACGGAATGTGCGAAGGCATTGAACCGCTCCACGCCGTCGCTTGCGAAGAACTGGTATTTCTGACGGCCCAGCTCATCGTTTCCCGGATTCTCCAGATCCAGCTCCCGCAGCAGTCTGCACAGTGCCTGTGAGGTTTCGTATGCCGGGTTGACGAGTGTTACTTTTTCTCCGACTACTTTCCGCAGCAGAGAACGCAGCAGCGGATAGTGGGTGCATCCCATAATCAGCGTGTCGATGTCTTTATCCAGAATCTCTGCCAGATAGCGGCGCGCCACTTCCTCGGTGATCGGATCTTTTGTCCAGCCCTCTTCCACGAGCGGCACGAACAGCGGACACGGTTTTCCGTAAACGGTGATCGCCGGATCTGCTCGGTAATAAGCTGCTGGTAGAGGCCGCTCTGAATAGTGCTCTCGGTTGCGATGACGCCGACACGCTTGTTCTGCGTCGTCTCGACGGCCATCTGTGCGCCCGGTTTTACCACGCCGATGATCGGGAGATCAATCTCTTTTTCGATCGTATCGAGTGCCAGCGCACTTGCGGTGTTGCAGGCGATGACGATTGCCTTGACCTGCTGGGTTTCCAGAAAGTGTACGATCTGGCGGGAATAACGGATGACGGTATTTTTCGATTTGGAACCGTACGGCACACGCGCGGTATCTCCAAAATATACGATTCGTTCGTCGGGCAGGTTTCGCATAATCTCACGCACTACGGTCAGTCCGCCGACACCGGAATCAAAGACGCCGATCGGCGCCTGTCTGTCTGCTTTCATACTTTCCTCCATTTTTCATCCGGCATTACTTTTCTGTCATGCCGAATGGGGTTCATTTCTATATTTAATATATCTGAATTTTTACATTTCTTTTTTCATTTCACGACCCTGGTTAAAATAGGTCGCTGATACATTATTTTAACCCGAATGGAGGAATATTGCAATCATTTCTCTTGAAAGTCTTTCGAAAAATCCGCTTAACGCCAGAAAAACCGGAACGAAATCCAGTCACTTTTCAGGATTTCGCGGTAGGCGGCGTCACTCAACAGATTCTGCAGCGGAATCCGGCTTTTTTCGACTTTTTCTGCACTTTCGCCGTCCTCGTTTACGGGGCGCAGGGCATCCGAAAAGCAGATGGACGGGTACAGCATGCACACCAGTTGTGCTTTGGCTCTGCCGATGTTGATCTGAAGAGCGTCGTACGTTCCGGCGGGGAGAATATAATTGCCCGTTTCTTTTTCCTCAAAACTGGCTTTTCCGTACGTTACGGTGATATCGTCAGTACTGCCTCCTGCGCGCAGCGTCTGAAGGGCGGCGGCACGGATGGAAGGCTCGTTTTCACGCAGGATTTCTTCGGTTTCTGCTTTTGTTTCAGCTCCGTGCAGGATCGTCTGCAGTTCTTCGGCAACGGCATCGCGTACCTGAAGCTTGATCTGCTGGTCGGAGGCGCAGTCGCTGTTGGCTCTTACGTGAAAGCGCACGATCTTTGCAGCGACTTCCTGCTGCAGACGGGACTCGCGGAGAAGATTGGCGGTTCCGGAAAGGATCAGCGCCGCAATGCAGACGGGGAGCCAGCGGCGGCAGAAAATTTGAAATGCCGCCTGGAATTGACTTCTATGCTGGTTCCCAAATGTATTTCGGGGCCGCGCCTGCCTGTCCCTGGATTTCTTCTGTGTCTGATTTTGATTCCGTTTCCGGCTCTGTACTTTTTTCTCATTCATATGCTGCCTCCTGTTTTTTCCAGTTTTGCCGGATTTCAAAACTTTTATACACAGACACTCACTACCCGCTCCGATATTCCATACACTTTAAACCTTTTACGGCGCTTTCGGAATCCACAGAATGCTCCTTTCGTTTTCCCACGCATAGCACAAGTCCGCCAGTGTCACCGCCTCTTTTCTTTTCACCCGGTTGTCATAAATTCCGCACAGGTACTCACCGGCGGACTCCACCTGTTTTCCGTTCTGCTCCATGATATCTTCTGGTTTTTCTGCGTGAAACAGATAGGCACTGTGCCCAAGCGCACGGTCCTGTTCCAGGTACTTCAACAGTTCTTCCATCCGTCCCCGGTCACTGAGCAGTGCATCGGAAAATACAATCGCCTGGACGTGTCCGGTGTCGAGATCATATTCCTCTGTGCTGTCATATTGCTGCGCAATCTCCTCAAACGTCTCCGCTTCAAAGAACAGCGATGCGGGGTCCTCGTCGGTTCCCTCCTCCTGCTCATCCTTTCCCTGGCCGGTCACCACCGCAAGATTCGCAGGCGCATACCAGACGCGCCATTTACCGCCAGCCGTCTCCTTTTCTCCGCCGCTCTCACTGACCGCCGTCCCGGTTTCTTCCCCAGTTTCACTGTTTTCCGGCGCAGTCGCCTCTTCCGACACATAATCAAAGGCAACCGCCAGTGGATACAGCCGCTTTTCCGGCTCTACTGCCCCGCAGGATGACAGGAAAATCATACTGCCCAGCGCCAGACACACAAGCCGCAGTTTTTTCATATGCTTCTGGCAGAAGCCGAGCAGCACCGTGATGGCAAGGAAAAACGGAAAGTAACCGTATCGGACCGACCAGCCGCTTTCCGCGCATGACAGCAGCCATATAAAAAACACTGTACCGATCCGTACATAGAGATTCTGCGGTTTCCACAGTCCCGTCTTCTCTCCGATCAGCGATACGTAAAACAGCAGACTTCCCAGTGTGAACAGCAGTCCCATCAAAAGAAATGCCATCCACAGAATATCAAACCGCTCCAGAAATCCACCCGGCAGGCTCGTTCCTGCCATTAACAGTAAGAGCGGGTCCTGCGCCGCAGCCGTGCCGCGCCGGCCGAAAACGCCGAGCAGCGCCATGCTTCCTGCAATTACAAGAAGCCCCGTTTTCCAGATACTCTGCGTCACCGGAAGAATGACACTCCTGTGCTCTTTCTGCACATGCCCCAGTAAAAACGGCAGCAGCGCAATCGGTGTTCCATTTTCCAGTGTTCTCCACACATTCCACCCAAAAAGTATTCCGTTATCCACAATTTCAACAGACTTTGCTGTCTTCCAGGCATCCTCAAACGAGGAAAAATGCATCTGCGGAACCGTCAGCAGAAGCAGAATCAAAATCCCGCCCACAATCCACGGATAGAGTGCTTCCGCCAGCCGTCCTCTTTTCTGTACTTCACTGCCGACACCAAACCCGGCCGCCGCGAGCAGAAACAGTCCGCAGAGCTCCTGCGGTACACCCGCTGTCAGATACGCGGCGGCAAGCTCCGCCATTCTGCGAAGCAGTGTTCCGCCGAGAAAAAGCAGATAACACAGATGCATCACTGCCAGAAGGAGTTTCCCAGCCTTTCCCATCACGCTTTCCAGGCGGCAGTAAAGCCCGCCAAGGCGCACGAGATAAATGCACCACACCGCCAGCAGCCCATATCCAACGAAAATCCCTGCCATACCGGGCAGGCCGTCCGATGCGCCGTACGCCGCGAGCTGCCAGAACGCCGGCAGAGCAGAACGAGCACGATCTGGCGTTCCATCTGGCGCTGTGAAATTCTGTCATTTTCCGAAAACATGCGTCACTCTCCCCTTTCCTGTTTTTCTTCCGGCTCCGCAGCTTTTCTGTTTTTCCGCAGCCGCACTCTCTGATTGCGCTTTGTAAAGACCGGCCGCTCCCGCATCTGATGCAGCGGCGGCCGCCATACGGAATCCTTCGGCGCATGGTAGCCCGCAAGTCCTTTCCCGACGAACGGCATCAGATAGGGAATGCCAAAACTCGTAAGCCCGGCGAGATGACCCGCGAGAAGAAACGTGCCGAGCGCCATGCCGAAAATGCCGAGCCATCCGCCGAGCAAAATGAAGCCGAATTTCAGCAGCCGGAACGCGCACCGAACTCTTCGTTCGGAATCGCCAGCGAACAGAGCGCCGAAACCGCAACCACAACGACGGTCATCGGGCTTACCAGATTGGCGGAAACCGCTGCATCTCCGATGATCAGCCCGCCCACAATTCCGATCGTCCCGCCAAGCGGCCCCGGCATGCGCACACCGGCCTCGCGGATCAGTTCAAAAGCAAATTCCATCAGAAGAATTTCCAGAATGCCGGGGAACGGAACGCCTTTCCGCGCTTCGGCGAACGCCAGCAGGAGTTTGGTCGGAAGCACCTGCGTGTGAAAGCCCGTGACAGCCAGGTATCCGCCCGAAATCCACAGGGCGAGAAAGACCGCCGCATACCGCAGCAGCCGCTCAAATGAGACGATCAGAAAATGATGATACCGGTCCTCACTGACCTTTAAAAAGCTGTCAAATGATGCCGGGAAGAGAATCCCGACCGGGGAATTATCACATAAAAGCAGGATTCTTCCGTCCAGAATCTCCATCGCCGCGCGGTCCGGCCGTTCGGTCGTCTCGAAGCGCGGGAACGGCGATTTCCACTGCGGTTCGCAGAGCTGCTCGACCATGCCGCTGTCAAAAACGCCGTCCACCTCCCAGCCGGCAATCTGCTGTTTTACCTCTTCCAGAAATTTCGGATAAATCAGCTCTTTCTCATACACCAGAGCCAGAACCGTATCAGAACGCGCACCAAAATGTATCTCCTCCACTTTCAGATCGGTGGTCCGCAGACGCTTGCGGACGAGTGCCGTGTTGGTTTTGACAGAGTCGGAAAAACCTTCGTTAGAGCCGCGCAGCACTTTTTCGGACTCCGCTTTTTGCACTCCTAAATTTGGATAACCCTTCGATCCGATCTTGACTGCACGGTCATAATGATCCACAAAAAGAATTGCATTTCCCGCAAGCATGGAAGCGAACGCAGCTCCATAGTGTCAAATTCCAGTGCGTCCGAAATTCCGAGCTGATTTTCCGAGAGAACCCCCGGGATATCTGCCTCGGGAACCTCCATCAGACGGTTCAACAGCTTCCCGATCACGGAATCCTTCAACATAACGCAGCTCACCGCCACTTCTACGTAGATCAGCAGCGCACCGGTTCCGCCCGTTTTGCCGAGTTTCATCGGGCGGATCTGAATATCATCGCAATTTTCACACCATGTACGGATCACGCTTTCATTTTCCGCCAGTGTGAGTGAAATCTGCGTCTTCTCTTTTTCCATGCCTGCGTCCCTCCTTCTCCTCCTTTTGAAAGCTTCCGAAAAACCATCTGGAGAAATATACTCTGCAAAATTCCATAAAAAAACATTCTGTCACGATTTTTTTACTCTGTAACAGAATGTTCCTTTTTCGAAATTTTATACGCTTTTATTTTTCTTCTACACCCGTCATGCTCTGGTGATGTACGGTCTGCATAATACTCTCCTGCTGTCGCTCGATATGCTCGCGGATCATCTTCTGTGCGCCTGCAAGATCCCGATTTTTCATACGTTCATAGAGGGCATCGTGCTCCTCGACCAGGGAACGTCGGGATTTTACATCCTTTAAATATTCAATCCGGTAACGGTACATTTGCTCCCGCAGATTGTTCAGCAGCTGAATCAGGCGCTCGTTGTTCGTCGCCTGATAAATCACATCATGGAATGCCACATCTGCCTGTGCAAGCTTCTGCAGATCATCCGTCTCTGTTGTCTCCAGCATTTGTTCAAAGCTGCGCGATGCCTGATAAAGCTTCTGCAGTTCGCTCTCTGTAATCCGCTGACACGCCAGTTTTACCGCCAGCTCCTCGAGTCCGAGCCGCACCTCCAGCACATCGTTCAGATCTTTTTCCGTGATCTGCGCCACCTGTGCACCCTTTCGCGGCACCATGATTACAAGGCCATCCAATTCCAGCATGCGAATCGCTTCACGGATCGGCGTACGTGAAACGCCAAGCTGATTTGCCAGCCGGATTTCCATAAGCCGCTCTCCCGGCTTTAACTCCCCGCGCAGAATCGCCTGGCGCAGCGTGCGGAACACGACATCACGGAGCGGAAGGTACTGATAATCCTCCATCTGCAGGTCTAACTCATTTTTTACCATACTTTGTACCTCCCGGTTTTGATACTGTAGTCAGGAATGTCTGTTTCGACAGTCCGCTTATTTTTAACTGAGCGCGGGCAAATTCTGCCTTGTCCGGATCGTCGAAAATGCCGAATACGGTCGGGCCGCTGCCGCTCATCATCGCATTGACCGCACCGTTTTTCATCATCTGTGCCTTGATCTCATCGATCACCGGATACGCCGGACACGTCACGGATTCCAGCACATTTCCCATGCGGTCCGTGATGCCGTACAGGTCATGATTTCGGATCGCCTCTACCATGCCGTCGATATCCGGATGCTCCGTCACCTCGTCAAGATGCAGGTTCCATAGACAAATTTCGTCGAAACATTGATACCCGGTTTTCCGATCAGCACGTAGCACATCGGTACGCCGGGAAGGGATGTCAGCTTTTCGCCGATTCCTTCTGCCAGCGCCGTACCGCGCATCACACAGTACGGAACATCCGCTCCGATCTGCACACCCCGCTCCATCAGCTGCGTTTTGTCAGACCAAGCTGAAACATGCGGTTAATTCCTACCAGTGCTGCTGCCGCATCCGAGCTTCCGCCCGCCATGCCGGCCGCTACCGGGATAAATTTTGTCAGGTTCATATCGACACCCTGACGGATATCGAATTCATCCATCAGAATCTTTGCCGCTTTGTATACGAGATTTCCGTCATTACACGGAAGGAACGGCAGATTGGTTGTAAGCCTTATTCCGGGTTCTTTGCTCTCCTTTATTTCCAGCTGATCGTACATCTGGATCGTCTGCATTACCATGCGGACTTCATGGTAACCATCCTCTCTTTTTCCGGTCACATCAAGACCAAGATTTATTTTTGCAAGCGCACGCAGTTTCATCGTAGGCACCACCTTCGGTAATGTTTTTTGTATACATAGATATTAATGGATTTTTCTTCTATTTTCAAGCGTTATCTTCTGTTTTTGTACATAATTTTATACAATTCAGTTCAACAGACTTAGAAACGCAGGCGTAAGCAGTGGCTGCGTGAAACGAACAAGAACAAAATAAGAGTTTACGAACCTGTCGAAACTTGCTATAATTTTCATCAGATATCAGGGCAAAAGATCAAAAAGCCGGTGCAAGCTCGCTTGCAAGAGGATTTTTGATCTCTTGACCCCAACATTTTTGCCAGATGCCAGAGCATGTCTGAAAAAAACTTTTCGTAAGCTGCGAATCTCAGATTACGGAATTTTCTCAAACACGCTCTAGAGCGTGTCTGAAAAAGGCTTTTCGCAAGCTGCGAGTCCCAGTTTGTGGGAGATTTTGTCCGAATGAGGCGGCGTAGCGGGCTACGGCAACCGAATGAGGCAAAATATACCATAAAGTGGGGCTTGCAGATTGCGGAAATGATTTTTCAGACATGCTCTAGCTTCTGCGAAGGAAAAGGAAGTAGCTTTTTATGAGTTCACAAAGATCTTATTCATTTTCCCGCCAGGTTCTGGTCAACGGAATCCGCGATGGCATTCCGATCGGGCTTGGCTATTTTGCGGTCTCGTTTTCGCTCGGCATTGCAGCGCGTAAGGCAGGTCTTAGTCCTTTTCAGGGCTTTCTCGCCAGTCTTTTCAACAATGCTTCCGCCGGAGAATACGCTGCCTTTACACTGATTGCCGCCAACGCAGGCTATCTGCAGGTCGCTATCATTACGCTCATCGCCAATGCGCGGTATCTTCTGATGAGCTGTGCGCTTGCCCAGCGTTTTTCACCGGACACGCCGTTTTTCCACCGTTTTCTCATTGGTTACGATGTAACGGATGAACTGTTTGGCATCACAATCGCGCGCCCGGGCTGGCTGAATCCATATTATACATACGGTGCCATTCTCGTCGCTGCTCCCGCGTGGTCGATCGGCACGGCTCTTGGCATTATTGCCGGAAATCTGCTGCCGCTGCGCGCTGTCAGTGCCTTAAGTGTGGCGCTGTATGGCATGTTCCTTGCGATCATCATTCCCCCGGCGAGAAAGAGCCGTGTGGTAGCGGGTCTTGTTGCCGTCAGCTTTTTCTTAAGCTTTATCTGCAGCTATCTCCCGGGCATCTCCACTCTCTCCGACGGAACCAGAACGATTCTGCTCACCGTTCTGATTTCCTGCGCCGGAGCTATCATGTTCCCGGTAAAGACAGAGGAGGAAAATGCTGATGTACAATAATTATATCTATATCGCCGTCATGGCTCTGGTTTCCTACACAATCCGGATTCTGCCGCTGACGCTGATTCGGAAGCCGATTAAAAATCAGTTTATTCAGTCGTTTCTGTACTACGTTCCATACGTGACGCTGTCAGTCATGACCTTCCCGGCGATTGTCCATGCAACACAGAGCCTGTTTCCGGCGCACTCGCGCTTGTCGTCGCATCGCAGCCGCATGGTTCGGTGCAAGCCTGTTTCAGGTTTCGGTGGCATGCTGTGCCGTGGTGTTTGTGATTGAATTATTTTTGTAATAGAAATGAGCCGCCCTGTGGGAACAATCCTTTTCCCCGGGGCGGCCCGTTTTGTATGTATTACTTTTCTGTTTCTGTTTTTCTGAAATGATAAACGCTGACCGAAGCCGCCGGCAGTGCAATCTGGAAGGAGTCTTTTTCCCGTGCAGGTGCTTTTCCTTCTTTGCAGCGGACTCGGTTCGGATGTTTCGCATCGTTGTAGTTCTGCGGATCTTTGGAGTACAGTGTTTTGGCCTCAACAAATTCCGGATACTGTTTGAATTTCAATTCGATTTTCTTTGATTCGCTGTAGCTTGTATTTACGAGGTTGACGTAGATATCATCATTTTTGATCGAAGCAAAGATGCAGACCTCAGGATCTTTGTTCTTTTCCTCAAAGCCAAGCGTATACGCACCCTGATGCACCTGATACATATCGAACACATCGTAGTTTGGTGTCAGAATACAATGCTCACCATCCGTCAGGAACAGGGAATTCAGGACATTGACAGACTGTGCTACACATGCCATGCGCACATCCCCGGTATTGCGGTGGAAGATGTCGAGCGTCAGTGCAGTTGTAACGGCATCGCGCATCGTACACTGCTGATACAGCGCCGGGCGCGCATTAAATGCACTGCTGTGCCAGTTGCCCCACTCACCGACAATCAGTTCACATTTTCTCGGTGCCGCCTGGAACGGACCCTCCGGTTTCGGAAGTGCCTCAAGACCAGCGTCTATCAGGCGGCGCTGCTCGTGAATGACATTTTCCAGCTCTTTGCATCCATTGATCACATCATACCACTGTTTTTCATCAAACTTTTTCTCTGTCTGAAGCTGTTTCAGATTCCAGTTGTAAAAATGGAGATCATAGCCGTAAAGCGATGGCATACGGTATTTTCCCATCTCCTTAAAAAAGTCTTTCGTCCACGCAGCACGTTCTTTCGGCTTATTTCCATCCGGGCCGCTGGCGATGCATTTCATGGAAAATGCCTGATCGCCGCCTCCAAACGACGGACAGGAGGAACTGAATTTCCGGTATTCGTTCGCATACATCTGCGGCGTCATTTTTCCACCGCCGTCCCATACTTCATTTCCGATACCCCAGTATTCAATCTCGAACGGTTTTTCATGGCCGTTTGTTTTTCGTTCCTGCGAAAGTGCCGTCGGCTCTTTGCGGTTACAGTACTCCATCCACTCTCGCATCTCGGATGGAGAGCCGGTCATCATATTGATATTAAACCATGCTTCGCGCCGATCATCTCGCAAAATTCCATCATCTCGTGTGTACCGAACTGATTGGGATCCGTCTCGAAAGTACCGAAGTTTTCATTGTATGTAACCGGCCGCTGCTCCCGCGGGCCAATACCATTCCGCCAGTGATACACATCCGCAAAGCATCCGCCCGGCCAGCGGATCACCGGCGGGTGCAGCTTCTGAAATGCATCCACAAGGTCTTTTCGGATTCCATGATAATTCGGAATTTCCGAATCCTCTCCAACCCAGATTCCATCATAAATACAGGAGCCAAGAAACTCGATAAAGTGTCCCTGCATTTCCGGGTAAATATATTTTTCTCCAGCTAATTTTCGAAACGTAATCTTCTGCATAAAAATCCTCCAAATGAAAGCGTGATGTGTATTTTTGCTACTTTTCAGTATAGGACACTTTGAAAGGAAATACAATTTAATCTGAGAAAAGTCTTATGGATTCCTGTTTTTCACGGTATTTCTCTACATATTGCAATTCTCTGCTTGACATCTAATATTATCAGTGATATATCAATAGTATAATCAGAGCAGATACAAGATTTACCACTTACGAACAATAGAAAAAACTACACAGGAGAATTTTCATGGATCAGAAATTATATGACAGTTATGTAAAGATTTTAAAGAACGAGCTTGTTCCGGCGCTTGGCTGTACAGAGCCGATTGCCATCGCCTATGCGGCAGCCAAAGCACGCGAAGTGCTCGGAGAGATGCCAGAATCGATTGAGCTTTGCTGCAGTGGAAACATCATCAAAAACGTAAAGGGTGTTAAAGTTCCAAATTCCAACGGTCTGAAGGGCATTGATGTTGCGGCAACGCTTGGCGTCGTCGGAGCTGTGCCGAACGCGAGCTTGAAGTACTTGAAGATGTGACCGAGGCAGATATTGAAAAGACAAAAGAACTGGTACAGCAGGGATTCTGTACCTGTACTTTAAAAGAAGGCGTAGAGAATCTTTACATTGTTGCAAAAGTCATTGCCGGAGAGCACAGCGCGGAGGTAACGATTGTAAACCGTCATACCCTGATTTCACGCATCGTAAAAGATGGTGAGATACTTTATCAAATTGCGGCTCATGAAGATTCCCCTGAATACGTTGATAAAAGTGTGCTGAACGTCAAGGATATTCTCGAATTCGCCGATACTGTGAAGATCGAAGATGTCAAAGAAATCCTCGACCGCCAGATCACCATGAACTCTGCGATTTCTGACGAAGGTCTCCGCCACGCTTACGGTGCACAGGTCGGCCGCACTCTGCTGAATGAGTACGGCGATGACGTAAAAATCCGCGCCCGCGCCCATGCAGCAGCCGGATCCGATGCGCGTATGAGCGGCTGCTCCCTTCCGGTTGTCATCAATTCCGGCAGCGGAAACCAGGGCATGACCGTTTCCCTTCCTGTCATCGAATTTGCAAGAGAATGGAAGGTTTCCCAGGAAAAACTGTACCGTGCACTCGTTGTCAGCAACCTGATCGCGGTTCATCAGAAAAAATATATTGGAAGTCTTTCCGCTTACTGCGGCGCTGTCAGCGCAGGCTGTGGAGCCGGCGCCGCCATTACCTATCTTTCCGGCGGATCCTATGAGGATGTTAGCCTGACGATCGTCAATACCATTGGAAACGTCGGCGGTATTGTCTGTGACGGGGCAAAATCCTCCTGCGCAGCGAAAATCGCATCCGCTGTTGACGCTGCTATTCTCGCCCACTACATGGGCCAGCATCACAGAAGTTTTCAGCCGGGCGAAGGTATTGTTCGGGAAGATGTGGAAGATACGATTAAAAGTATGGGATATATCGGAAGAGTCGGCATGAAAGATACCGATACGGAAATTCTGAATATTATGATTGACCGGGTGGATGTGAACAAGGTCTGCTAATAAAAGAATAACTGATTTTGCTCAATTGATACATGCCTTGTTTTATGGTAACATATACATAAGTTTTGATACTATGTCTAAAAAGCCAGCATGCATAGTCTCTGGCGCGTGTTTGACAAGAAAGGAATGACCGAAATGAGCAAATTAAGTATTCCCGTTGGCATCTCAAATTTCGAAAAAATCCGTAATGGTGGATTTTACTACATTGACAAAACAGGTCTGATTGCAGAACTTGTGAGATCATCAGCAGAAGTGACATTAATTACACGACCCCGACGTTTCGGAAAAACGCTTGGCATGAGCATGCTGGAGAGTTTTTTTGACATCCGCAAAGACTCAAAAAAACTATTCGATGGCCTCGAAATTTCACACCAAAAGAATTTATGTGAGAAATGGATGAATCAATGGCCTGTTGTGTTTTATCGCTCAAAAATGTTGACGGTATTCATTTTTCAGATGCTTACCAACAGCTGGTCT
>ENA-OQER01000065-OQER01000065.1-human-gut-metagenome-genome-assembly--contig:-NODE-65-length-51957-cov-10.344974_pt1 | contig 51957 bp, 55 predicted proteins | sample MGYA00242797_ERZ504639 | MGnify/ENA primary metagenome ERZ504639 (study PRJEB26092, sample SAMD00036306) | human gut metagenome | host: Homo sapiens | study: EMG produced TPA metagenomics assembly of... | reverse complement strand
GATGAGGAAGTAATTCCGGAACCGGGTTCTCAGTCCCTGATAAACCAGGAATCCGATGAGCATAGCACACAGGAAGAGCTGGATCCACACAATGTCAAACGGAATGACATAGGTAGAAAAGAGCACGAAGAGCAGCGTAATGCCTACCGAATAGGCAAGGATCATCAGTGCCTCTTTCCTGTCGCCCGTATAGGAGTTCACCATGCCAGCCGTAAAAATCTGCACCAGCAAAAGCACAACAAACTTACCCACAGAAGTATAGGTATCCCACATCATCACGTTCTCATACTTCACACCCACTACGAAGTAAGCCACCATCGACACGCCGGTAAAGAGAATGGCACCCGGCATTCCTTCGCGGTAAAGCATGAGGAAGAATGAAAGATAAACCAAGGCAGAACCCGTTTCGCGCTGACCTACGATACAGAGCATCGGCAGAACGATAATGCCTACGGCTGCCATGAAATGCTTCAGGTTCTGCATACTGAAACCATAGCTTGACATAAACTTGGCTACCGCCAGAGCCGTAGCAAACTTACCAAACTCAGCCGGTTGCAGTCGGAGCGGTCCCAACACCAGCCAGGAGTGGGAACCCTTGATGCTATGCGGATTGAATATCGTAGCAAAGAGCAAGAGTATCAGGACGCCATAGATGACATACGAGAAGGTATCGTAAAACCGGTCATCAAGCAGCAGGATTACCAATCCCAGTGCTATGGATGTGCCAATCCATATAATCTGCATACCCGAACGCACCCAGACTGAATATCTCGTTGTCACCATAGTTATAGCTGGCTCCACAGACGCTCACCCATCCGAAGATGAGGAGTGCCAGATAAATACCTATCGTCCACCAGTCAAGTGAAGCAAGCACACTAGGTTGTTTATTATCGATCATAATCTATAAACTATCAACTATAAACTGTTAACTGAAAACTATCTACTGCTTAATCCGTAGGCGATTCTACGGGCCTGCATCTCTGCAGCCCTGCGCTCAGAATCAGGAGATAACTTACCCTTGAGATACTGTTCCATCATCAGACCACCGATAGGCACACCATAGTCAGCACCCCAACCACCATTCTCTACATACACGGCAATAGCAATCTTCGGGTTGTTCATCGGAGCAAAGCCCATGAATACAGAGTGGTCATGGCCACGGTTCTGTGCCGTACCCGTCTTGCCGCAAGCTTCGAAATCGTAGCGGCCGAGCAGCTTACAGGTTCCCTTCAGCGCCGAACTTCTCATACCGGCTACCACATAGTTGTAAGCCCGTCGGGAAGCCTTGGTATAATGGCGCCGGGTATAGAGCGTATCAAGCGGTTCGCCCTTCACCTTTCTCACTACATGAGGCACATAATAGTATCCCCTGTTGGCAATGGTAGCACCCAGGTTGGCTATCTGCAACGGCGTGAGGTTAACCTCACCCTGACCGATAGAAATACTGATTACCGTCAGTCCGTTCCATGAACCATTGTAAGCCTTATCATAGAACTGTGCATTCGGAATGAGACCGCGTTTCTCGCCAGGCAAGTCGATGCCCAACTTATATCCGAACCCCATGCTCACCATATAATCTTTCCATACAGTCATCGCATTCTGTACGCTGCCATACTTCTTGCGGTTACCTATCATATAGTAAAGACCCCAGCAGAAGTAACCGTTACAAGAGGTACTGATGGCATCAACCAGCGAAATAGGCGACGGGTGACCATGACAGCCCACATGCAGACCCTTATAAGAGAAACCATGATTACATGGGAATGCTGTTCCCGGTGTGATGATACCTTCAGTAAGATAGGTCAGCGCTTGGCTGGTCTTAAAGGTAGAACCCGGAGGATACTGACCCTGAATACTACGGTTCAGGAGCGGTTTCCAAGGATTACGCGAGAGCCACTTGTGCATCTTACCGCGGTTTCTACCCACCAGACGTCTTGGATCGTAAGAAGGAGAAGAAACCATAGCCAGCACATCGCCCGTTCTAGGATCGATGGCAACGATACTGCCGATTTTACCCTGGAGCAGACGTTCGCCCAAGGCTTGCAACTTGACATCCAATCCCAGCGTCAAGTCCTTTCCAGCCACAGGTTTCCGGTCGAGTTTACCATTCTGATAGCTACCCTGTATTCTTCCGTGGGCATCTCTCAGCATGATCTTCACACCCTTCTCACCACGCAGCTGCTTCTCATAAAACTTCTCGATACCCAGTTTTCCGATATAGTCACCAGCCTGATAGTAGTCATCATCTTCAATATCGCTTTGCGAAACCTCACCCACATCACCCAGCACATGGGCTGCATAAGGGTAGGTATATTCTCTGACGGTACGTTTCTGGACATAGAAACCGGGGAACCGGAACATCTTCTCCTGGAACACACTGAAATCCCGGTCGCTCAGCTGTCCCATAAAAAGCTGCTGGGTATAGCGCGAATAGCCCGGTTTTTAGAGCGGTCCTTGATATCGTTCATTCGCTTGATAAAAAACTCTTTCGTGATACCCAGCGAATTACAGAAATCCATCGTATCAAGTCGGCCGCTCTCCTCGTTCATGACCACCATCAGATCGTAAGACGGCTGATTATACACCAGCAGCTTACCATTACGGTCGTAAATGGCACCACGGGCGGGAAACTCAATATGCTTCAAGAAGGCATTACTGTCGGCATTCTTCTTGTAGTCGTCGCTCATAATCTGAAGCGTAAACAGACGAATCATGTAAATGACCACAATAGCTATGGCCACTCCACCGATAACGAATCTACGTTTTTCAAGATTGTAATCCAACATACCTTATTATATATAGCAAACTAAAAATCGTGTTCTTTTCTCTCTCATCACTTATCCGGAATCTTACTTTCTGAAACTTTCTGTCGCCATCACCAATATATAAGTGATAACCGTACTTCCGCCTATACATTCCAACCAGTGAACCCAATTAAAGAAATTGAATGTTTCGAGTGTAAAGAACAATAGATTATAAACGAGAATGATGAAGAATACGTACCAGCAATATGCACCCACGCCGATAGAACGCATGGACGGTTCCAGATCGTCGGCGCTGTCACGCGGTACGAAAAGTTCAAACAAATAAGGTTGTAGCAGTCCTACGGCAGTCATCGAAGCTGCTGCAACACCTGGCGTATTGGCAAATACGTCCACACAAAGCCCCATCATAAAGCACCACAATAACACCGCCCATTTAGGATGGTTGCGGCGGAAATGCAGTACCATAATGATATACAGCAAGGGGGTGGCACAATTGAATAGATGAATATGATTAAACACCAATCCCTGTACCAGCACGAGCACCACAAAGGTAGCTAGTCTTTTCACTAAATCTATACTCATTGCTTTTTATATCCTCTTACTATACGTCATTATTGATTATTGTCTCCATTTGTTTCGATGCTATCCTGTGCTGCACGCATAATCTCCAACCGCTCTTTCATGGCGGCATCATCAATTACACATACATCACGCAGACGGGCAAAATCGGTAGAGAGGCGAAGTTGTACGCGATACGACAGTCCATCGGCGGAGTTGAACACGTGCAATATCCTGCCTACTCTCACTCCAGGAGGGAATACTGCAGAATAGCCACTCGTTACCACATAGTCACCCAATTTAAAGTGAGCATGACGTGGCACCTCTTCCAGATAGGCAAGGTCAGACACACCACCCTTCCAGCGCAGATAGCCAAAATAGCCTCTATTCTGAATCATACAACTGATGTTCGACTTCGTGTTCAATACCGGAATCACGATAGCGTAATGTTCTGCCACCAGATACACGATACCCACAACACCCGTACCACTGATTACACCCATATCCTTGTGGATGCCATCCGCGCTACCCTTGTCAATTGTCATCAGGTTGCCGGGTTTATCGACACTATTCGCCACTACCTTAGCCGGAATCAGACGATAGTTTCTCAGCAATGCAAACTGGTCACGATGGTAGATGCTGCTATCCTTGGTCACGCTCACGAGACTGTCGGAAAGTTTCTGCACCTCCTGTTCGAGATACGCATTTCGCTGTGTCAGTTCCTGGTTCACCTTGGTAAGCGAGAAGAATGTTTCTACATTTGCATCCCATTCATACAACTTACCCGTTACGGCATTAGCGAGGAGAACCAGGCACTGCCCTGATAGCTGTTATACTGAAACAACAGCACCATACTCACCACCTCAAGAATCAGGAAGACAAACCAATGGTTGTATTTCGCTAAAAACTCTAAAAGGTTGCGCATACTTTATTCTTACTATTAGAATAAGTTCTGATTATCTCATCAAGAAAGAGAAACGGTCTACATTCTTCAACGCAATACCAGCACCCTTGGCAACACTGTGCAATGGATCTTCTGCGATGTGGAATGGGATATTGATCTTATCCTGCAAACGCTTGTCGAGACCGCGGAGCAAAGCACCACCACCAGAGAGCCAGATACCATTCTTCACGATATCGGCATAGAGCTCAGGAGGTGTGTTCTCCAATGCTGAGAGCACAGCGTTCTCAATCTTTGCCACGGTCTTATCCAAGCAGTGAGCAATCTCCTGGTAGCATACAGGTACCTCCATAGGCAACGCTGTAATACGGTTAGGACCATGTACGATGAAGTCCTCTGGAGCCTCATCACCAAGATCGGTCAGAGCTGAACCCACATGAATCTTGATACGCTCAGCCATACGCTCAGAAACCTTCACGTTGTGCTGACGGCTCATATATTCCTGGATATCGGCAGTAAGGTCGTCACCGGCTGTACGGATTGAGTTGTTCGATACAATACCACCCAATGAGATGACAGCGATTTCGGTAGAACCACCACCTATATCAACAATCATATTACCCTCTGGAGCCTCAACATCGATACCGATACCGATAGCGGCAGCCATTGGCTCAAAAATCAAATATACATCACGTCCGTCGGCATGCTCGGCAGAGTCGCGCACTGCACGAAGTTCAACCTCGGTAGAACCAGAAGGTACACCGATAACCATACGGAGTGAAGGAGAGAAGAGACGGCTACCAGTATGAACCATCTTAATCAATCCACGCATCATCTGCTCACAAGCAGTAAAGTCGCAATCACGCCATCACGCAATGGTCTGATAGTACGGATATTATCATGAGTCTTCTCGTACATCATCTTAGCCTTCTCGCCCACAGCAATCATCTTGTCGGTGCGGCGGTCAAGGGCTACAACAGAAGGTTCATCCACTACAATCTTATCATCACTGATAATGATGGTATTGGCTGTACCCAAGTCCATTGCGATTTCCTGAATAAATGAAAAAAATCCCATTTCGTTTCTAAATTATTTTAAGCTTAATTTTCTTTTTATTTAAGGAGTTAAGGAGTTAAAGGAGCATAGAAGCCACGGCAACAGTCTGTCATATACCGGGGCTAGAATCCCCGCAGACACTTGTCCTGACTTCTTCCACTTCTTAACTCCTTAACTACTTTATTTTTCCGAGAGTTTACTTAGCAAACCATGCATGGATTGCAGTATCATAGTGAGAGCTTACACCGAATGCACGCTCTGCAAACATCTTGCGGTCTTCGATATCAGTCTCAGCACCCTTCTTCTTCAGGATATCGAGCAATACGCCGTATTCTGCCTTGCTAGGAACAATCACCACGTCCTTGAAGTTTTTGGCACCTGCACGAATCAAAGAGATACCGCCAATATCAATTTTCTCGATGATATCAGCATCGCTAGCACCGCTAGCTACAGTCTGCTCGAAAGGATACAAGTCTACGATGACGAGATCGATAGAAGGGATTTCGTATTCCTTCATCTGCTCCTGGTCACCCTCGTTGTCACGGCGAGCCAAGATACCTCCAAATATTTTAGGATGAAGAGTCTTTACGCGACCACCCAAGATAGATGGATAGGTAGTGACCTCCTCAACTTCTCGCATTCATAACCCAAAGATTCGATAAACTTCTGGGTACCACCAGTACTCAGGAACTTACACCCTCTTCATTCAACTTGGCGAGCAATTCGTCCAAGCCATCCTTGTGGAAGACAGACACCAACGCTGTCTTGATTTTCTTTGTTTCAGCCATTGAACTTATAAATTATAATTTATGATGGTGCAAAGGTACGAAGATTATTTTGATTACACAACATTTCCCCCCATAAAATAGCATTATTTAAAGGATATTTAAAAGATAATTGAGAGAAATCAAGAAATAAGCAATCTCAAGTTTCGCAAGTTCAGGAGTTAAAGGAGTTAAAGAAGTTATCGCTCCCTACGGTCGCTGAGGAGTTAAGACAATAGTCTTTTGGGCGTAGTTTTTAAGCAGCAAGACATATGTCTTGACTCCTTAACTCCTTTAACTTCCTGACATACGAAAGTTCAATAAGCCCGTACTCAAACCGCCTTTTTCTGTCATTCTGTCCGGAAATATTTCTTATTTCTATCTTTTATCTACCCAAAACAAGACAGATTGTCAGTAAACCATTGATTTTCAACGAATAGGCATAAGTTTCGCTAAAGGATGGGAGGAACGCACCGGGAGGTTTCCGAAGAGGAGATTCCGGGGCTCATCCAAATAACACAAATATGAATATATAATATAAGAAAGGAGATATTAATATGACATTCGACAAATTTACTATCAAGGCGCAGGAGGCGGTACAGGAAGCCGTAAACATTGCGCAGCGAAATGGTCAGCAAACCATCGAACCGGTGCATCTGCTTAGCGGTATCCTTGAAAAGGCTACCGATGTGACCAACTACATCTTCCAGAAGTTGGGCATGAACGGACAGCAAATCGCCATGCTCTTGCGTCAGGAGATGCAACATCTGCCTCTGTGCAGGGTGGCGGTCAGCCGTACCTCAGCAACGAGACTAACCAGATACTGATGAATGCCGAGGATACCGCCAAGAAAATGGGCGACGAGTTCGTTAGCGTAGAACTATCCTGTTGGCTATCGTACAGGGCAACTCTACTGCTGCACGTATTCTGAAGGATGCTGGTGCAAATGTCAAAGATATGCTCGCTGCCATCCAGACTCTGAGACAGGGACAGAACGTAAAATCACAAAGCGCTGATGACAACTATCAGAGTTTGGAGAAATATGCGAAAAACCTTGTAGAACAGGCAAGAAGCGGCAAGCTGGACCCAGTTATCGGACGTGATGAGGAAATAAGAAGAGTACTCCAGATTCTGTCACGAAGAACCAAGAACAACCCTATCCTTATCGGTGAGCCTGGTACAGGTAAGACCGCTATCGTAGAAGGTCTTGCCGAGCGTATCGTACGTGGCGATGTACCGGAGAATCTGAAGAACAAGCAACTCTATTCTCTCGATATGGGTGCGCTGGTAGCCGGTGCCAAATATAAGGGTGAGTTCGAAGAGCGTCTGAAGAGCGTCATCAAAGAGGTAACCAACGCCAACGGCCAGATTATCCTCTTCATCGATGAGATTCACACGCTGGTAGGTGCAGGCGGTGGCGAAGGCGCCATGGATGCAGCCAACATTCTGAAGCCAGCCCTGGCTCGTGGTGAACTGAGAGCTATCGGTGCTACTACCCTCAACGAGTATCAGAAGTACTTCGAGAAGGATAAGGCGCTGGAACGCCGTTTCCAGACCGTCATGGTTAATGAGCCTGACGAGGTAGACGCCATCAGTATCCTCCGTGGTATCAAGGAGCGCTACGAGAACCATCATAAGGTACGTATTCAGGATGATGCCTGCATCGCAGCCGTCAAGTTATCAGAGAGATACATCTCTGACAGATTCCTCCCTGATAAGGCTATCGACCTGATGGATGAGGCAGCAGCCAAACTGAGAATGGAGCGTGACTCTGTACCAGAAGAACTGGATGAGATTACCCGCCACTTGAAGCAGTTGGAGATTGAGCGTGAGGCCATCAAGCGCGAGAATGACCAGCCTAAGATTCAGCAGTTGGATAAGGAAATTGCAGAATTGAAGGATCAGGAGCATGACTTCCGTGCTAAATGGGAAGGCGAAAAAGCGCTCGTCAACAAGATTCAGCAGGATAAGCAGGAGATAGAAAACCTGAAGTTTGAGGCTGAACGCATGGAGCGCGAAGGCAATTACGAACGCGTAGCTGAAATCCGATATTCTAAACTGAAGGCGCTCGAGGATGACATCAAGAAAATCCAGGAGCAGCTGAAGAGTACACAGGGTGGCGCAGCGATGGTCAGAGAGGAAGTTACTGCTGATGATATCGCTGAGGTTGTAAGCCGCTGGACCGGAATACCAGTAAGCCGCATGATGCAGAGCGAGCGTGAGAAACTGCTCCACCTGGAGGAAGAACTTCACAAGAGAGTCATCGGACAGGACGAGGCTATCACCGCAGTAAGTGATGCCGTTCGCCGCAGCCGTGCCGGTTTGCAGGATCCTAAGCGTCCTATCGCCAGCTTCATCTTCCTCGGTACCACCGGTGTAGGTAAGACCGAGCTTGCCAAGCGCTGGCTGAGTATCTGTTCAATGACGAGTCGATGATGACCCGAATTGATATGAGTGAATATCAGGAGAAGTTTAGCGTAACCCGTCTGATCGGTGCGCCTCCAGGGTATGTCGGCTACGATGAAGGTGGTCAGTTGACCGAGCTGTACGCCGCAAACCATACAGTGTGGTTCTCTTCGATGAGATTGAGAAGGCGCATCCTGATGTATTCAATACCCTGTTGCAGGTATTGGACGATGGTCGTCTGACAGACAACAAGGGCCGTGTAGTCAACTTCAAGAACACCATCATCATCATGACTTCCAACGCAAGCCGTGAGATGTTGAAGAAGACCTTCCGCCCTGAGTTCTTGAACCGTATAGATGATATCATTACCTTCAAGCCGTTGACCCAGGAGCAGATTGCCGAGGTTGTAGAACTTCAGATGAAGCGAGTAAAGAAGATGTTGGAGCCTCAGGGCTTTGAACTTCTCTGGACTCCTGCAGCTATCCAGTATCTGGCAAAGGTAGGTTACGACCCAGAGTTTGGTGCCCGTCCAGTAAAGCGTGCCATTCAGGATTACGTTCAGAACGATTTGAGCAAGAAGATTCTTGCCGAGGAAGTAAGTCGCGAGAAGCCAATCACCATTGACTACTCAGAGGCAAACGGCATCGAGTTCAAGAATCTCTAAAAGATAGATTTTTATCATTTCTATTATATAAGAAAGGTTCCTTTGGGGAGTAGCATCCCCGTCGGGACTTTTTTTATACATCCCTCCTCTTTCTGTTTTTTCATTACCACTTGATGAATCTTTGCAACTTTGGCTTCAAATCCTCATACGGGGAATAGTCGAACATCAAACATTTATTAGCATCCTTGAAAGGAATAACAGCATGATATTCGCCTGCAGCAAAATAATCAATCTGATAAGGATGATAGGTCAAGACGATACCTTCTGGAAGTACTGCGAAATGAGTCAGAGGAAAATCCTTTTCGGTAAATGCCTTTTCAGTGTATCCCGTCCATCCTGCCCATTCATCACAGGAGTAGTTATGTACGAGAAATGACTGCATCACCTCATCCATACCACTTGTATCAACCATAGGACAATGGAAGGAGAATATGCTATTGGTAAAATACTCCCATGAACTTTCCCGTTCATAGTTGAAATCATATTCTTTCTTCAAACTCTCCAAAACCAGATGTCGGAACCGTTGCAGCATAGCTGGTTTCACAGTGTTGCCAACATCCACAAATACACCTTTCTTTTTGTCGTATGTGATGTAATACTCACGAGGCAAATCATGAAAGCCCCTATTGTAAAGCTCGCCCTATAGTAATAGGTGGTATAGTCTTGACAATCCACAACCTTCTTCACCTTGATATCGCAAGTCATTCTCACGTCCAACGTATCTTCTATCTGGTACTTTGCCCGACAGAGCTTCTCCCACAACACGCCATAATCATCCAACGAATGCAGCATATCCCTAAGTGATGTACACTTGCCTACAGGAATATCTTTGCTGCTTTCCAGCTGGAAGAACGCATCATCCCTTACAGCAGTCATCATCCATTCACGGATTGACCTGTCAGCACCAGTATTACCCTTAGGAATTTCCAAATCCACAGTAAAACCGGCATCCATACTTTCGTACTTGTTTCTTGGCTTGATATGATAGTCCTTTATCGTCCTTTCGACAGATATATCTTTTGATTCAGCTATCTGTCTCGAATGATATAAGTCGCCAAATGGAACATCTATCGTTTGGGCACCAGCCACTAAATTCAAGAATCCCTTTTTCCTGGGTATCCGACAATACACATCATCCTGAAGTCCAAGGCATTTCCCATCAGAGAAACATAGCGTATCAGAACTTGCGAAAAGAAACAAGTCATTCCATTCACCAAGATAACACAGCCCAGAAGCATTACAAGGAGGTGCGAACAACACCTTTTTGTTCTTAATGTCATAAACATCCTTCTCGTCTATACAAACATATTCAGTCGTATTATCAATTGATGTAATATCTGATGCTTCGATTTGTGGATAATAGAAACCATTGCGTTCATATTTCAAAAGATAATATGGCGTCTTGTCATCAGAATGTTCATAGTTCCAAACGATAAACAGACTATCACCAATTCGTTCTTGAATGGTGAACGTATCACCATCCAAGACAAGGGTATCTTCTTCAACGACTTCCCCTTTTAATCCGACTCCCATACGCAAACTATGACAGCCAGTAAGAACTGCAAGCATAAGGATTATAAACAATAGTTTTTTCATAATGTAATATCATCTGTTACTTTCATATCATCGTATTCGTCGTCCCAGTATATCATTGGAGCTAAATCTTCTCTAAATTCTGGTTCTCTCAACTTTTCCAATTTGTTTTCAACATCATCTTTTGATTTTGCAAATACAAAGCAACGCCACCAATAATTGTCGCTGAGATAATCACATTCATCAAACCAAAGATGATGTCTCACGAGCTGCCCTACATATACACCATCCTTGGATATTCCATTATGCGAATAGTCAGCAATCTCGTAAATATCCTTAAACGTAGTTCCGAGAACATGTATTTGCTCTGTAATCTTAATTTTCTTCATATCGATTTCCCCTAATCCGTGTCGGGCACAACTTTTATTGTTACTTCTTTCTAGTCATCAACCATTCAATCAGTAGGTTCACCTCCTTGCTCAACATTCCAGCAGTTGCCGGAAGCTTATGGGGGCGAATGACAACCATACCGATGGAATATTTTGGGTTATCAGCTGGAAAACAGCCCACAAACGTAAATTCATCAAAACATCTTTTATTGTTGTCGTGCTGAAGGATATTGTACCTACCAGCTGTTTTACACCTCTTTGTCTGAAAGACAGAGCCAGTTCTATGGCATTGTTCGTCTTTGTTGTGTCGCTGATAGCGGTGCCACTGACATCTGTGCCACTAATAGTTGTGCCACTGATAGCCCAGATATTCTTTTTGAATGGTACATATACATATCACCACACCCTTCACACTCGTCATCCAATTGTTTCTCCAATGATGCCCATGCTAATACTTCTGATGTTGTGGCATCAATAACGCTATTTGCCCATATATACCATCTGTTTCTAACATCATATTTCTATCTAATAGGTTGTAGCATGAGTCTATAAGTTCTTTGTCTGCTAATGGACAAATTTCAACACCATCGTTGAAATAGGAAACTTCTTTTCTCTGAGCATAGACACCTACACAATAGAATATTAGCATACATACCAATAATGTTCTAAATGCTTGTGTTATTGTTTTCATTCCGTTTCTAAACCTTTAGGTTGTACAATCAGTTCCAATCGCTTGATATCGTCTTCTGCCAGATGGATGTTTCCTCCATTTCTGTAATAGTCGAGCACTCTTTCTGCACCATGCGTCCCAATACAGCATGTTCTTCTGCTTTCATATAATATTCCACAGCAAGTTGCTTGTTTGATTTGCCATTCTCATCAGGCTCATAATAGAGGTCGCCAAGAATCAGATTGGCGAGAGGTACACGATGAGCAATTATGGCAAGTTTTGTTGCATCTGCTCTCAGTCTTCCTTTCCAGTCAGGTATGGTAATCAGCAGTTCAGCCAAGGAACAACCTTGATCTGCAGCCTCTTTAATCATATTTATCCCCGATATTGTGTCGCCTTGGTCAACAGTAATCATTCCGAGGAGAGTCTTTGCTTCAGGACTGTCGCTCGCACGTAGTACATGCTCTATGCTGTCTGAATCCTCTTGAATATACGACTTATAGCCATCCATTAGGAGAAATAATGTTTTGTAATCATTACCATCTGGCAAGCCGTAGATATAGTCATCCATTCGGTTAATTCCACCACGCTCTCTGCCATGTTAGCCATAGTAATCATACCGAAGAAATCCTTCTTCACACCAATACCATCTCGATAACAATCTGCCAGTTTCAGATATGCCGAACCATCGCCCCAGCGAGCTTGATAGAGCAATGACATGATTGAGTCTTGCGGACTGAAAGTCATGCTTTTCTGTTCTGTCAACTTTGTTGAAGATGCCATTTCTTCCATTATCTGTTGTTCAGAACAACTTGCAAAGAACAACATCATTATCATATATACGAACCAATTTTTCATCTTAAATTTCTTGTTTTTATTCTTACTTATTCAACATAGCATTGGCCTTTTGGGTATAGTCAGCAGCTCTATCTCTTGCTTTGTCTGCTTTATGAGAATATACCAAAGTTTTGTCTGCCATATTCCTCGCCCTGTCTTGATATATCTTCGCCCTGTCATATTTCTTCTGTCTTACATAAAACTCGGCCTCTCTTAAATTATTTTGTGTCTGTCTGTTATAGTAATCCGCCTCTCGTTGGTAGCTTTCCGCTTGCCGCAGATAATATGCAGCTTCACGCTGATACGATTGGGCTTGGCGAACGTAAAAACTTGAAGTCTGAGCATTAATTGCCAGATTAAACATGGGAAATAACAATATAACCACTAAATGCTTCATATTTCAGATGTATCAATATTCTTTCTTATGATAGAGTTTGGAGGTAGAGCATCCATGTGCAGCACAATTAACACACTCTGTATGCCCAGGCTTGTGCTCATAAATTTGACAACCGCACCCACTGTTACATCTTCCATAAAAGAAAGACCGTCCTTTGAAGGAGACATCAGAGTTAGAACGTGTCTCTACATAATCAGCCACAATCTCTCCTGTTCCTCCGCATCTGTTACAGGTATATCCTGCATAAACACCATATCCGCTACATAGTGTACATGGGAACGTCTTCTGACTTTCTTCCTCATATATGTTTTCATTTGCGTATGAACCACTCGCAGTTGAAGGTTTTGAGTCACAACTTACAATTGTAGAAGCGACTATAATGCAGAACAATACTACAAAGATACTTGCTAATGACTTCATATTTCAATACCCTAATCCGTGTCGGGCACAACTTCTAAGTTTGTTATTTGTCTGTTTATGAGATATAGAGTACCGAAGTAACCATTTACTATCAGAAAAAAACTGCATTGGAAAACAAAAAGCAGAAGACCATGGAATACAAACTACATAGCCTTCTGCTCTCTTATACTTTCAGAATAATCCTGCTGATTGATTATCTTTTCAAAGTGAACTTCTTTACAACCTTACCTTTTCTGTCAATAGCACCATAAAGATTGATTTCTTCATCATCTGTCATACCAAATCCATCGTCATCACGATAGTACATACCATCAGGGTTAAGCTGCCATTCCACTTCTGCACGCCATTCTTATATTGATATACATGACCAGGGAAATGAAACGAATGCGCTTTTGCTCTTTCAAAAGCATCTTGTGGAAGCCCTTTCAGACTATCCCAGTCAATATCTTCATCTGTCACGATTTGCAGTACCTCATCAATAGACATGAACTCGTATGCGCATCTTGCCTCTTTGTCCATCAAGTAACGTGGTTTCCAATACCGCCCAATCACCTGAGTCACTAATGCCATATCTTCCCCCAAATCATTTTGTACAAGTGGTAGACCTTGATATTGTGATAAACATAATTCCCTATATAGTTTTTCCTCTTCTGACATATCTATATCATTTGACTTTCCCTCTTCATACACCAAATCCCATGGATTATCATTACAGATTACTAGCCCTCCATCTTACCTTGTACAAAATCATTTTCATCTGTATCATCTTTATTCTTAGCCTTAGCAAGATATCGGAGTTTTCTTATCAAATCACGTTCTTCTTCATTCGCAATATCATAAGCAATTTGAATGTAACTGTCAAAAGATTTTTGAATCGCTTCGGTTGCTTGCTCCAATATTTCATCATTACCTTTCTTGGCAATAATGTTCATCGCACAGGCCATAAGCCGTCCAGCAAATCGTGAGTTACTTAGGTTGGGGTCATCACCTAAACTTCGTTATATCCATCTTTCAGTTTGATTGACACATTATTTCCACCTGTAGATTTTGCGTGCATATTCATCTTTGCTTCTTCGTATGACTCATATCCGAATATAGTGGCAGCCAACGATTCGAAGTTTTTGTCATCGAGAATATCGACCGAACGAATCATTAAGTTTCGAATTTCATCTGAAGTGTTGTCTGACAACTCTTCAAATTCTTTCACTGTGGCCACAATAATATTATAACCGTCTTCTTTTTCTGACAAATAAACCTGTGCCTCAGGCAAAACACCAGCAGCTTCTTTACCAATTCTTTTAACCTCGTAGTTAGCAGCAAATGCTACATTAGCATCTACTGGTATAGGGAAAGGAACATACACAAGCAGGCTATTACCTTCTATACAGGTTAATGCGACATTGAACACACAATGTTTGCCTTCTACTTCTGTTGCAAATTTGTTTCCCTCTCGATTGGGGCTGATTCCTGACGAAGAAAACATCTTTACGATGCAATCTTCAAGAGTAAGTCCTTTCGGGTATAGCCACATTTGTGTTTGAAAAAATCGAATATTCCCATAATAATTACTCTTTTGTTTGTTCATGACAATTGTTCCCAACATGATTTTCCATTCTTTTTAATTTGAAGAATGAAATACCAAACAACAATACCCAATAGGCATAAACATTTAATATGTTAAAAGGATTTAGTTCCATCGTTTATATAACCCTTATCCGTGTCGGGCACAACTTCTAAATTTGTTATTTGTCTGTTTATGAGATATAGAGTATAGAAGTAACCCTTTGCTATCAGAAAATATTTAAATACACTTGTACTTTGTACTTGATCACTATCAGTCCAACATCACAAATGCAGCCCAATAATATGGATCAGGATGCTCCTTGCGGATGATTTCTTTGGTCTGTTCAAACGCCTTGCGCTTGTTCCAGTTATTAGCCTTATCAGTAAGCTGTTCATAGAAAGCAATCATAAACTCAGAAGTCACTTTATCATCTACATTCCACAGCGACATGATGATGGTACCAACACCAGCTTTTTTGAAGGCACGCTGCAAACCAAACACTCCTTCTGCTGTCACTTTACCTTGTCCTGTCTTACATGCAGAAAGAACCAACAAGTCAGTTCCTTTGAAATCAAGATTTGCAATGTCTTTAGCTGTCAGCACACCACCAAGCACACCATCTACATTCATCTTGCCTAACCAAGCAGCATTGCCTCCAGCAAACACCAATCCAGATAAAGACATCGCATCAGTATAACCACGAAGGAAATCCTTGTCTTTCGCCTCATCCGGAGTATAATAGAAACCATGTGTTGCTATATGCACAATAGATGGAGACTTGCCATCTAAAGCCACAAAGGACTCAGCATTTCCCTTTGAACCTAAGTAAGCTTTAACACTAAACCCGTTATCCACCAGAGTTTTTTCAATCTTCTTGACTTCATCTTTCGTATTGCGCAAGTCCTTAAATCCAGATACACCATATTCAGAACGCACCAGTCCTGCCAAATCTGATTTTTCATACGCCTTACTCTCCTCTTCCATCTTTTGAGGATCCAAACTGTATTTCAGTCCTCCATAAAGCGTAGCAGTTCTATTGATTTTGCTAGAATGATGAGCATTCACGATTTCCCTTGCAGAAGTCAGTCTTACAAAATCATAATGCTGCCCTAATGTCGTTCCATCAGAAAGAGGAAGAGCCTCCAATGCGATGCCGTGCATGACGCCCGATGGAATATAATACACCGTACTTCCTTTAGCAATGCTTGCTTCTATTGGATTCCAGATTAATTTTGAAGCCCTATTCTGTAACTGCTCATAATTATAGAGAGTATAGTTTTGCATACCATCCAGCAGAGAATCCAGCTGCTGTTGGTCAAAACACTTCACCAAAAGAGGATGGCTTTTATCTTTATCATAAATATATGCTGCATACTGACGTACAGAATCTTCCGTTTGATAATCAGAGAAATCTACCACTACTTCATGATCTGCCAGACTATTTCTAACCTTTTCATAGTTTATATCAAGGTATGTCTCATATTCGTTGTAACTTTGGCACTTGTGACTTAACTGTTGTTCCAACTCTCTTTGTTGTATCGTCAAACTGTCTATTTCAAGCTTATTATATTCATAGTTGTTTCTCAATACCAGAAGTCTATTGTTTACAGCCAAGAGATTGCGATAGTTGGCAATGTCATCATTAGTTCCTTCCTTTCTGATGATATCGACAACCGACTTCTCGGTTTCAAGCAATAACGACTTCGAGAACAACAAGGCATTATAACAGGTTTCAGTTAATTCACTATCGAAGTTTCCGCATTTTACGGCAAAAGCAGCCATCCCACTAAGGTTATTCAGCGTTTCCATCCAGAACTGTTCTCTTTGCGAAGGAGTCGAGTATCGCCAAAGTTGTTTCATATTAACAAGCAAGCTATTCATGGACATACGAAACAGACTATCTGCCTCGTTTATATTTCCGCGAGCACCTTCTATATTGGCCAATGTGAAGAGCGCCTGACTATAAGTACCAGAAGTCTCTCCATATTTATTCCTGCTCGTCTCTACATATTCACTAAAAGTCGCATAAGCATCATCATAACGCTTAAGCATGAAATAGGCTTCAGACTTGTTCAGCAAGCTTGCGAATTTGGAAGGCGAATCTTCCGTTCTCTTATCATAGAGAGTATTGTATGCTTTATCAAAACACGCTATTGCCTTGTCGAATTTCTTAAAATCGGCATAACAACATCCTTTTACATTATAAAAGTTAGCTATCACTTCCTTGTCTTGATAGGAATGACCAACACCACGTTCCAAACTGTCCAAACACGCAAAGGCTCTCGTACTGTCATTGTCCAGGGCATAGAGTGTACACAGCTTACTGTATGCCTGGTACTGCTGGTCACTATTCCTGCCATTCAAAATTTTAGTTTGCTCAATATAGTGCTTTGCAGCTCTGATAGCATCTTTGTATTGCCTTTGCTGTTGTTTCAGGTTCATCATACTATTATAGTAATTGAGTTTTGCCTGTTCCCGATCAGAGAAAGGCAAATCCAGCATCACATCCCAACATTGCAGCAATTGCGTCTCGACCATGGCAAACTCCTTTCGTGCCAAATACTCATTTGACCAATATAAATGATATATGGTCTTCAGTTTGGCAGAATTGGATACATGATACAGAGAGTCCAACGCTTTCAGATACTGATTATAACCAATAATGTCGCCTACTGTTCGATATAGGGTTAGTAAGTCAACCATAATTTTGGATTGAAAGAAATCCTCGTTGGCTTCAGTCGCAATTTGCAAAGCATTCAGATAGTGTTGTTTGGCTTTTTCCCATTCCCCCAATCCAGCTTTCAAGGCTCCCATAGCTTCAGTTGCCTGTATCTGAAAGTCTACATCTCCAAGTTCCCGATAGCCCTTTTGTGCTTTTTCCAGATGTTCATAAGCAATATCAAATTTACCTGCGTGAATATCCAAGGTACCTTGAGCCATCCAATAATGAGGCTTCCGATTCTATATGGATTTGTCTGCGCCCATATACAAGAGATAGATAAAAGCCAAATAAAAACGACAGATATATAACGTTTATGGTTCATCATCTTATCTTTAGTTTTATTTATGTAATGAAGTTATCGTGTCGGAAGATATTGAGTCGGTATCAATACTATCTGCTGGTGCAGTCATTTCAAACACATCGTTTTCATCGCCACGCACATTATCATGAGAAGATGTTTCCACCAACAACGGATTGATGGCAAAGAAGCCACCCACCATCACAGCAGCAATGCTCGAAATCCAAAGCCAAGTCTTTCTGTTACTGTGTTTCATTTCCTTTTGAAACTCAGTCATGGCTTTCAGCTTCTCTTCACGGCTCACCATCGCCATTTTAACATTCTTCGTAAACTCATACTGCTCCCTTTTTTCCACATCATCTTCTATCTCTTTCAGAAACTGTGCCTTGTCTTCTTCTGACATAGCATCGTTATGAAGCAGGAACTCGTCTATCCTGTCTTGAAAATTAATATTGTCCATATTCATCTGCCGTTTTATGAGTTCAAATAATTGCAATAAATGTTTTTTGCCGAAGTGCGCAACGACTCCATACACTTATGCTTCTTCGTTTTGAGTGCGTTCTTAGAGTCGATTGTCGGTATTTCTAGCAGAATTGTGTCCAAGTCCTTTTCCTCATAGTAGAACTTGCTCAATATCTCGCAGCACCGCTCCGGCATGTGCGATATGACATCAGCTATGATGTCGAGCATCTTGTTGTCTTCCGAGTCGTATAGCATATTGATGTATTGCTGGGCATCAAATCCTTCTTCCTTGATTTTCCGTCCCATTTCCGTTTCAGGGTCTGCGTAAGTAGGATGCTCCCTTACCCATTCCAAATACTTGATGCGAGCAATCCCCATAAAATAGGTGAGGATGCTGCCACTCAAAGGTTCGTTGTTCTTGCCCATCACCCTACCTTCGCTCACATAAATCTTTCTGCGTTCAATATTTTCCCACATCGCAATGAATGTGTTTTGGAATATCTCCGTGGCAGCTTGCTCATCAGCGAAGAACACGCCACGGTAGTTTGCCCAAAAGTATCGTGAGCAATAAGCATACAGTTCCGACTGTATCTTCCTGTTTTTATCGTACATTCCAGCAACAAGCCGGGCTTCTTTCTCCTGTTGCGGTGTACGCATTTGTATTGTCTTTGCCATTCTATTTGTTCAAAATATCAGTTATATTATATTTTCCGATGTCTTCACCAGTCATTTCTGGCTGTTGTGGTCTGCTACTGGCATTGCGGTACACAAACCTTCTGATTCGTTTCATAAACTCACCATTGCTTACCTTGTCGCTATTCTTCAATTCCGTCCACAAGGCGTATGTCAATTTGCCGACAGCAGGCTTTTTCATCTCGATGTTCACTTGGTCGCTCTTGCAAGCACTGATGGTAATCCATCGTTCCGCCCAAGGCTTAGCCTTAGCATTAATGATCTTTTCCTTGTCATTGTCACCCATAAAGAGGGATTTAAGCATTTCGAAAGTCTCATATAAGCCACGACCATTCAGGCTATCTACTACCAAAGTATCTTCCACACCACGCACCACCTCGTCATTATCACCACGAGTACCATCACCGCTATGGCAAGCATCTATCACCACAAGCAGTTTCCCTTTTGCACCTATTTTATGACGGATGGCATTAAGATAAACATTCAGTTCATCGTCTGTCAGATGTTTCTCCCCATGATATGTTGCGCTTGCTTTTCGATAGGCATCATACGGAATCCAGCACTCATCCAGTCCGTCTTTCTCGTCATTATGCACATCCGTCATCTGCTGTCCATGTCCAGAGTAGTGGATATACACCACATCTCCTTGCTTACAAGATGCCGCCATTTTCCGGAATGCCCCAATGATACTAGTCTTTGTTGCCTGCCGATTCACCAATGCCGTTACTGACTTGAATCCTGCACTTTTCAACATTCCTTGCACAAGCGGCACATCCTTATCACCATTGATTTTATTCCAAGCCTTATCCTGCTGTTCGCCTAACCCTATAACCAAAGCTCTCTTTGTCTGTGCGGAGACAGACAAAGAGAGCAATAGAAGAATATATGTGATGACTCTTGTTCTCATTCGGAGTTCATGAGTGTAGATATATTGGTACTTTATATTTTACTTATAGGAATAAGTGATCTGCAATGTATATAAAAGGAGAGAGGGTTCTGGAATTATACATGTTATCTGTCTCAATTGTCCATAGGCTTCTGCCTAAATTGTATAATCTTCCGGACGCTTGTCTTGCCATTTTTCGCTTATTTATCTGAAAATGCAGCATCGTAAGGTACTTATTTTTGATGTCCTTTTTCATCAAAAAACAAATGTAAGATAACTCCAGCTATTACACAAGCTAAAGTTTCTGCTATGATTTGTGTGACAAGTGTTTGCATAAGCATTCCTATTTTGTTTGCCCATAGCCTCTCTCCTGTATTTTGACGTTTATGTTTATTGAATTTTATAAAATAGTTCTATCGTTCTTCGCTATTTACATGTTTTGAGTTCATTTTTTGTCTATTCCGTTTATTTTACTGTAGTTTTTAAGTTCTTGGCAACTAAACTTAATAAAAACAGCCTTTCCGGATGTCTTACCTATATACTTATATCCTATACCCTTATTCGCTTTCTCACACATTCTCTTGAACATGAGTGTTTCTGCATCTGCATTTTTGAGATTTTTCTTGATAACTTGTTTAACGTTAGATTTATTCCTTGCCAGAATATCCATATCAATAACATCTTCATCACACTCATAGTCATACATAACATATTCTCCATCCAAATAGCATTTTTTCGCAACAACACCGTCCTCTACTTTCATTGGATAGGAATCATTAGCTTCCGTAATAGCTTTCTTCAAAAAACTTAAATTCTTTTCCTCAGGACTCTTTTCTTCTTCTCTATCTTCTCCCTCTGCATCGTTATCAACTACCACAGTGTCTGGCAAAGAAATCTCATGACTCTTTGTCGTAATATTCTCTGCACTATACTCCTTAGAATTGAGATTAGCTACTCCTATGACAAAACAGAGAATGGGTATCATTATAAAAACAGCTAAAATGCTCCAATCAGACGTTTTGACTTTTCTAAATGGTTTCGGGATGATTCTTTGTACCTGATTAGACAACAATAGATAAAAGAACCAAATTATGCTCCAAATAACTCCACGAACAACTTGCTTTACTGTCCCAATTTCAAGGTCACCTCCAATAGCCGAAATGATATTGGTCGTAAAAACGAGAAATACATACAACCGTCCATAGAACAATGCATTTGGCTTTCTTTGGATAAATGCGTATATTGTATATATCGCAATAGCAAATAGACAAATACCTATAAAAATATCTACAGTGCCTAACCAAATGTTTCCTCCATAATCAGTCGAATCAAAATTTGTAAAAGAACTAATAGCACTAATCAAGCCTCCCACAAAAATGGCCAAAAGAAAAAATATTAGCCATCCTTTAATTTGAGTGTTTGATTTGAGCCATTCACTAGTATATACTGTTGGAGTTGTATCATTGTTATCTCCTAATGGTGGTTGGACTTCTTGTTCGAAGACATTGTCCTTTACATCTCCTTTTTTTGAATCAGAATCAAATTTTACATCTTTTTCATTCTCTCCATCTGTATTATTTACAGGTTGTTTTATATCTTCAGATAACGGAATATCACCATTAGTTTGATTGGTAACATCCTCATTCTTTTCATTTGTCTGATACTTGGAAGGAGGTAATTTTGCACCACATTTTTTGCAAATTTGGCATTTTCATTGGTAATTTCTGTTTTACAAGCTGGACATATTCTCATATAACAACAAATTAATTATTTGTAAAAAAGTAGAATCATTATCTATACGGTCTTACAGATAGGAAACGACGTAAAGTTGTTCTTAAAGTTCTGATGGGCTAAACTTTATAACACAAACATTACCAGTAGTATTTCCAACATATCTGTATGAAATACCTGTGTTAGCTTCTTTACATGCACTTATCATTTGCTTCATTGTTGGGTCGGGAGCAGATAATGCTTGCTTAAGATTTGATTTTATTGAAGTTTTGTTTTGTTCAATAGCATCCATAGTTACAACATCTTCGTCCAAACTGTAATTATAAACAACATTAGTTCCTTCAAGAGAGACAGATGATAATATTGTAACTTCGTCTATTTGCATTGGGCATTGGGCATTTGTAGAAGTAACCATTATTTCTAATAAATCACGAGGAGAAATAGGATCAATTTTTCCTTCTGCCAAATCCTTTACTTCATCTTTAGATATTTTTATCTTAATGTTTTCGTCAGTATTCTCAGTTCGCATGACTATTGTAATCTTTGAGTCTGCTTTTGCAATTTCCTCCATTAACTTAAGACCATCTTCAGATTTTGCCCAATTTCCCATCATCGCTCTTTTGAGGGTATTCTTCAGCTTATTTAAAGCAGAATCTTGAGGGGCATACCTTTACTGATGGTCATAGTCATAATGACTTCATCTGCATCTTTATCAAACTCAATACTTGATATTTCACCGATCATGCCTAAATCCATAGGACACTCTTTATTGGCAGATTCAATGCCTGCTTGTAATTCTTTCTTTGATGAATCACAAGAATAGAGAACCAAAGATGTCAACATCAAAATTGTCGCAAATATAATTTTCTTCATAACTTTAGCCCTTTATTGTGTCGAGCGCAACTTTTAAGTGATTTATTCCTTTATGAGATTTTTAATTCATTAGTAACCTAACTTCTATCAAAATTTTCATTTCCTTTTTGGCACAAGAAGTATAGCAATATAAGTCCTCCAACAAATGGTATGAAAGATACGAAGAAATAGGCACCAGACTTACCTACATCATGCAAACGTCTAATAGCAGCAGAAAGCATAGGTAGAAAAGACACTATGCAATATAAAAATGATACAGCCAATAATGATAAACTTATCACATCTTTATCAATTATAAACGCAAGTATTATAGGAATGGTTTCAATGCAAAAACTGAACAACCAAAAGTACCAGTATTCACTTCGTGATGCTTTTCCTTCAAATTTAACATACTTAGAGAAACAAGTTTTTACAGCATTAAACATTGTCATTTTTTGAGCAATACCTGAAAGATGCTGTTTCTTCTGTTTGTAATCTTGTATTGATTTATTTTGCTTCATGCTGTCAAGAATGTGCTTACTTGAAGATGATGGCATATTAGAACCTAAAATGATACCAGAGTCAGAATCTCTTCTAATTGCTGATTCTTCAGGAATTAAATGCCCAGTGATGATTTTCTCTTGCTCCTTGGTAGGAATAGGCTTTAGTTTACAGCCACATTTTTTTACAAAACTTAGCATTGTCATTCTCTATGACATTTTTACACTTTGGACAACTTCTCATTATTTATTGTATTTTTATAGTTGTAACTTTTATTTCCTCCTTTATAGATTTCATAGGCACAGTATATGTCTGGGGAGATTTACCTTGTTGAAAAATAACGACAGAGCAAGTGCCTTTATTTGCTAAGTTTGTTAAACGTGAAGCTTGATAATATACAAGGCTTACATCGTAGTCACCTTTGGGCGGATTTTTCCAATAAATATTTTCCGCAGAACCATTACCACCATTTACGTTATCAACATCAAGGAATCCACCTGTATTTGCATCCTCTTTTTCATTGTAATATATTTCTTTCCCATTAGGTTGTTTTACATGTAAATCAATATCCCCTTGAAAATTCCATAACAAAGTTACTTTTAATGTGCCAGATTGTCCTATCATTTCTGCGTGTTTTACAACTTCAGCAGTATTGATAGGTTCTTCTATTTGATCACCTAAATTATTAGTCCTGCTTTCGTTACAACTCTTTAAATTAGGTAGTAACAGCAGAATAACGAGAATAGGGTATATAATAATTAATATTGTCTTAAGAACTTTCATAAATATATTACCTTTAGATATTTCATCAGAGAAAATTAAAAGAACAATCGAAAAAGTATTATTATTATTAGTTGCAAGAACAAAAATATTGGAACGCAAATAAGAAACATCTTATGAAGAGTCTTATGCTTGAATAATATCATACCACACAAAGCTCCAAATGCCCCTCCGAGAAAAGCAAACAACAGAAGTATAAGTTCAGGAATTCTTGTCTTGTTATACACCGCCAAATGCTTGTCCCAACCATACATGGCAAACGTCAGCAAACTCATTATGTATATGAAAAATAAATCTCCCATTACTATTCTCACTTTAAATTAAACAATCTATATCATCAGCCATATATGGCGTTATACGCAGAATATGACAGACTCTCAAACAATGGCCAAATTACGAACAGCAAGACCAACCCAGCAGCTATAACAACCATTATTTGCTTTATAATTGACCAGACATTGCCGCTCTTATAAGTGTTTTGCTGTTGCAAGAGATACTCGTTCTCATCTTCATCAACAGTAAATGATATTTTAGAGAAATCAAAGTTGTTCCAATGCAAATTAGCCTCAACAGTTTCGCCAACAGAGAAAAGCGACTTCACTATTTCCGTTTTACCTTGCTCATTAAGCACAACAGTAATATCTTGCTTGCCTTTCTGACGAAGAGTGATACGTGCACCACCCATTGGAGCCGAATGTTCGTCTACAGCCATCAAAGTTATTAATTCATCCTCGGACTCATCTTTTTTATTAAAAATAAAGATGTTGTCTTCCCCGGCATTCAACTGACGTTCTTGCGGGTCATAACCGGATGCCTCAACACGGCAGACTTCATCTTCTTTATATTCTACAGAACATTCCCATATACCATTAGCATCGGTTCGGCCTTCCAGTCTATTACCCATATACTCAACAGACGATTGTATGCCATAGACGGGTTCACCATTATCACATACAGAAACCTGTATATTTACTTTCTTAGGTTCATCTACTGGTTCCGGCTCATCTACTGGTTCTTCGGGAAGCATCGGTTCTTCCACTTCAGGGACATTGAAGGTAAAAACATTCTCTTCTGTAGGCAAAAGCTGACGCTCTTGCGATTCACAACCTTCCACATCAACATGGCACACTTCACCTTCCTGTACATCTAAAGACAGATTCCATACACCATTAATATCCGTTATTCCTTTCTCTGATATTCGGGAATAAGAACGGATACCAAAGCGTTATCTACGGGACAATTACTCTTGAGGACAACTACTTTTATGTTTGTAGTTATAGTTGTCGGCTCTGGTTCTACCGACGGTTCTGGCTCAACTGGTTTTTCAAAGGCAAACGTAAAAACATTATTGTTTACTTCTACAACCTTATTCTGCCGATCTTGACGCATAGCTACAAGGATGTTCTCACCCTCGTAATACACAACTTTTAGACTTGCATTGCCATTTATGTCTGTCATGGGACATTCCACATTGCCATGATACTCAATCTTCATTGGTTCATTGGCAAGTGGAGCAGAATCTGAATCAGCATGAACAGAGATTGTCGTGTATGTGGTTAGGTCAAAATCGTAATGAGTCTTTCCATTCTCAACCTCGAAGTCGAATGTACGGTTACTTTTCAGATCAATGAGTTGATAACGATCTCCCACTTTAATGTTATCGAAACAGAACACACCATTATCGTCAGTCGTACGAAGTTTTTTGACTTGCTTATTTAAGCGTATACCAAACTCATATCCCTTAAGACGGCCACCATCGTATGTGAAAGAAATGTCAACAAGCGTATGCTTTTTAATCGATGTCTTTTCCGGAGGTGTGGATACATATGTTGGTTTGCGAAACCCCCAACCAGTAAACAACACACGAATGTTACCATCGTCGTCATTATAGAAAATGAAACTATCATCAGGAACCGTAAAGAGCGAATCCACGTACTTTGCAGGAATTAAAGTCCCCACCTTATTACGCAATTCGCTTATGACGGTACGTATCTGTTCTTCCTTTAGCCCACTTGCATTTTCCGTGGGCAGCCATTCACAGTCTGACTTTGTATATGACCACACATACTGTCCGGAACCTATCTTAAACTGTGCAAAAGGATTGTCGTTTCCAAGAAGTTTGTCAAGTTCTGCATAGAGTCCAGAATAATCCTCCTTGCCAATTTTGAAAACATCCCTTACTGCTGCTTTCTTTATATCCATAGAGTAATATTTTATAGGTTATTATTCTCCAAGAATCTCATTTTCTATAATTGTAGGAGTCTTGAAGTTCTTCATTATAGACTTGCGATATTCGTTATACATCTTATTGAGATAAGATACCGGTCTTACTTTATCCTTTATACGCTGCACCATATTATCATTGTCAAGAATGAAACTAAGGGCATCCTTGCAATCTTGCACTGCCGACATACCACGTTCACGCTCTTTCTTGAACTTCTGGGCGAATTCACGCAAAACATTCGTTCCTTCTTCAAATACAGAAAGATTGTTCAATTGGAATATTGTCTCTTTCTTCTGTATCTCACTCTGCCCTTCAAGCTTTTTTAGTGACGAAACGCAATGCAAGACACGATTTTTGTCAAAACGGTTGTCAAGCACATCAACGGCTTTATCATACACCATCTTATTTTTTATGGTTCGGTCTATAAGAGCTACGAACTTGTTTACCTGCTCATCAACCGTATATTTCATGCATTCAGAACGTATTTCGTTAAGCCGACTAAGTGTCATTTTCGAAAACGAGAGGTCTAAATATGAACGGTTATCACCAATTATCTTCTCACCCACCTCTGTTTTCACTGCTTCAAGACGAGCCTCCTGAGCCCCCAGTATTGCAAGCTGTGAGTCAAGTTCAGCTATTTGCTTTTTTACAATCTCTATCTGTTGGCAAACAGAATCATTGCTTTCCGATAGTTGTCTTTCGCTTAATGCAAGTTCCGACAACCCTGACTTATCTTTTTTAAGCTTTAGACCATTAAGCATGCGCAGAAGCTCAAGGCTGTCTTTAACCAAAGCCTTGTTTTCATTTTGCGCTTGCTTTAATTCTTTCCTAAGACGATTATTGGTTTCTTTAAGCGCATCCAATTTATCCTTTAATTGAATGTTAAGCTCCACGTCTTGCCGATAAGCATTGACAACTGCATTTTTATCAATTTCTTTATTGTCAGACTGGGCCTTAGAATTACAAGGAACAATAAGAATCAAAGCCAAAGCCAGCAAAGACGTTTTAAATATAGATTTCATAATGTTGTTACTTTGTAACGTAATTCAATATCTCTTTTTCAATTTTTGTTTTAACAAGCGGATTCTCTGACAGCTCATGCTTGTATTGGCCGAATAATTTGCCAAGGTATGGAATCATTGAAAAATAGTAATCTATTACATATTGCAGCTTGTTTGTTTCTGAAGGTACAAGATACTTCTTCATAGACTCTTTACAAGCAGAAGCCGCACCGCTCTTCTTTTCCTTTTCAGAACGTATACGTTTCACATCACAATCGTTATTTATATTTATCACTATCTTCTGCAATTCTATTATACCATCAGTATATCGTGAAGTGCGACGATCAAGATCTAATAAATCATCCTTCTGTTCATCAGACAACTCAAACATTTTTTTCGCTGCGTTTGCTTTTTGAGTTCTCAGATTTCTTACTTTCCATGCTATACCATTTACTGTATCATAATTATATTTTTTAGTTAACAGACTACGTCCCAGATCGTACAGAGACTTGTTTTTTTGAGTGAAAGCCAAATGCTGCTTATAATCTTCAAAGTCGGGCATCAACTTAAATTGATCCGCAGAAGCCATCATCTGTTGCAATGTTTCAACATCCAATTTAGAATAAGGCAATGTCAACATTGCTTTGCATTTTTCATAGTCAAGTTTAACTATATCTCCTTTATAGACATTAAGATCAGAGGTGTATTTTTTCAAATCAGCTATTTGCATCGTCTTTTCCTGTTGATTTGATTTTAATGCTTCAAGTATTTCCGACAATTTCTCCCGCTCTTCTTTCAACCCTCCAACAGTCTTCTCCTTTTCTGCAATAACCTCCTCAGACAATCCTCTTTCCAACATCTCTTGTTCTTTCCTCAATGCTTCTATATCGGCTTTTAATCTTTCGGAAGCAGCTTTAACAGCAATCAGACTTTTTGTAATGTTGATGCTATCCTTTTCCTGCTTCATGATTTGCTCCTTAAAGTTCTGCTGTTCTCTAAGCACCTTTTCATAGTCCTGTCCACAAGAGGGCAGAACTATGAAAAGTAATAACGAAGTTAATAATACATGATTGATCATAATTATTCGATTAATTTTCATTATTTCTAACGTCACTATAGAAAGCACTTACGAAATTATTCAACTTATTACTAGTACTATATTCATTATTATATCTATCACGAACAATACGTAATGTCTTCAACTGTGAATTATTACGTTCAGAAGATGAAATTCTTGAATAATGTGATATTATAGCATTTGCCAAAGATTTATAGAACGCTATACGTGCCTCAGACAACCTGCTATCAATATTAGCCAATCCGTTCTTAATCTCACGAATGTTGGAAAGACGTTCTTTATAGATAGTATTTGAATTTATAGAGTTTTTTCTATCCTTAATGTTCTTACTATATTCACTAAACGAATTCCAAGAAGAACCATTGAATTTAGGAGACAATCCTATTTCAATGCGAGACACACTCAAAGCCTTTTTATAAACATCGTTTACCTGGTACAACTTCTTCACATTGTTATTGTCTTTGGCATTTGCGTCAGCTTTGATTATAACACCAATAGCATTGATGTATTTATCGACCACCTTTTCTCTGCACGACTCTGATTTCCACTCACCATCCATAAGCTTCTTATAGACTGTTTCAACAGCTAAGCGAGTATTCATATCTACAAGTGTTCCTACAGAATAACCATTTTTATTCATTTGGTTAAGCTTATCGCAGTGCTTTTCGAATACCGCATCGTCCCAATCATTTGCCTGTTCCCAATCTTGCTCTATCTGAGTACGCATCTCCTTCAATGTCTCATCAGGAGGGTCAGGCAAGTCATGAGAAACTGGTGGTTTCGGAACTATAACAAATACCAAAACAACAAGTGCTAAAAGCACAACAAACGTTATTAATAATTTTATCGCTTTCATTTTTCAACTCATTGATTAAACTGGTGTTACTTTTGATGGTGTTTTAGATTGTCTTTTTTGAAATACTGGTGCTGGGGTTGTTATTGGCTTTTTATATTTTTTAGCGATATTCAGTAAGTCAAAAAAAGATTGGAACTCTTTAGCCATGAAGTAGTCCTTCACCTCTTTTCTTCGACTGCTGTCATAATCATAAGCATCAAAACCAGAAAGACCAGATACCACACCATTAGTTATTAGCTTAACCAAGTTAAGATGGACAATATTTATTTTTTGTTTTTTGATTTATATAAGTAACAATTCCACCATAATCCTTATTACTGATATAATCGGCAACTTTTTATAATCCTCAATTCGCTCGCAGATATCGGAGTTTATATTTTTACAACGATCAATATCCTTTGAATTATATTCATAATAAATCTCATCAACTTCCTCAAACGAAAGATCCTGTTTTTGAAGAATGGAGTCATACTTGCTCAAAAAACGTTGGATATCAGCATCAGTCGTTACATAAGAAACAACCGAATCACGTTTTAACACACTGGCTGTATCAACTAGAGAACCTTGGGACATATCGCCATTACAGAAGTGTTTATTTATAATCATACTTCCTCCAATAAGCAACGCACACAAGACAACTCCTTCCAGAAATGCAATCACACGATTGGGCATTATGACATTCTTTATTGGTTTAGGGATTTGTTTAAAATCGCTGAATTTTACAACACAATAACCATCTACATACTTTTCTTCAAAATAATCAAAGCCTGTTGTAAATTTCTTATTGCCAACATACAAGTCAACCTTATATTTGTTTTGATTAAAGGATGGCTTAGGGATTCTTATTTCATCACTCAAATATGTCCTTTTATAACTTGCGTTTGGCTTGTCTTTTTTACCTTTACCTTGTGATATAGTTGTATATAAAGAAAGAATAAGTTTATCTTTTGATACAGTTTCACCAAAAGCCTCGTTTCTTACAACAATCTTACTCTTTACCCCTTTATTAATACTTTCAATTATTGTTTTGTTATTTGACGATTTTTCTATAACAAACACTAATTTAAAAACATCGCTTGAATGAGTATCTACCTTATGTCTATCCTTCTTGTTGGAACTAACGACGTTACAGTACTATTACTATCTGCTGGTTTTTGCTTCTCTTTTTTCTTAGTTTTCCATTGCAATTCATTTTTCTTCGAGTCGAATGTTGCATAGCCTCAAACTCAATCTCCAACGATTCTGGAACTGTTATCTTGAATAAATCCAGACGATTCATCAGTCCATACTCTTCACCTTTGAGCGTAAACATAAAATCTTTATCCAAAAACACCATCTGTCCATTGTATCTAATGGTTATTTGTCCCTTGTGCGAATATATAGCATCTTCGTTTTCCTCTGGTGTGAAAACCACACGAATATTGAATTCTTTGGGATACTTATATGAGGCTGTTGAAACATTGATGATTTCTGCGATTCTATCAAAATTCACACCCTCTACATAATCACCATTCAATAACTCACTTATAGTGAATCTAATAGGTTTCCACTCATAATAACGGCTGTCCACTTTGGCTCTATAGTAATAGGCTTGTCTACTTCGTTCGTTTTCTGATAAAGATTACCATCAACATAAATAGTATATACCGGCCGCGCGGTATCTCCAATCCAGTGATTCGATTAAAAGTGCATTTATCTCCTACGGTCTCAGCAATTAGCACTTCGCTATATTTCTCGAACTCATCGTACTGAACATCATTAATTAACTGTTCGATTTGAATCTCGTCCGCTTGTATACATCCAATACCTGCATCATCAGACATCGTACGCCAAGGACTTTCTGATTCTGTGAGTGTGTATTTTTTAGCAGTTTCGTCCAAAGCGTCAAGAGGAACACGTACATCATTAAACTCATAGGTATCAGCTATCTCATCACGGCATGTCATACAATTCTTCAGAAAAGTATACAGCAGATCCATTAAAACCTCATAGGGTTTATAACCATTCACCTTATAGCCTTTCGGAATCGAAAAAGCGAGAGATAATGCTCCCGCTCGAATGGCACCATGACTACGTACATTGTTCTTAATAATCTTATAAACGACCTGAGATTGGTCTATGCGGATTGAATAATAAAATGAATTACTTTCAAAGCCTCCATAGAACACATCCTTGAGTTCGAATCTCGGATTATTAAACATGATAAGGGAACCAAAACCGCCATTAGGGTCTGGATTTCCACTTACTTTAACCGATATAAACTTATTATCCATCACTTTTTCAATTAGTTTAAGACATCTTTTATTTTATCCCAAAACGTTTTTTGTTTTTCACCACCAGTAGCATTCATTATAGCAGTAACAAGCTTATCAGAATCTGTCTGTTCGTATTCATATAAGCCTCCGACATAGAAAGTACCCAAACTGAAAGTGAACAGTTTAGGGCGGTAATTAGAATTGCTGTTAATATTATAATCCCTGCATATCTTAATCAATGGACCGACAATATTATCTCCATAGTTCTTTTTGAACACCTCCAATGCCTTATCCTCTCTTTGTAATAGTTCACCAAGGGTATCGGCCTTTGTAACAATGATATGTATAGAATCTACTTTCTTCATTATATCAGAATTGGCTGGGTCTTGGAAGATATTTACAATCTTCTGCATAAGTATTTTCTGATTGACAACTGCATACTTCAACTTATGGATTTTCTCTCCAGTCTGTTCATCGTATTCGTCATACTCACGATTAAACCTTACTATGTTTGTTGTAGGGTCGATGATAAGAAAAAAGACTTTACGATTATCATTACGTAACAGCTCCGTAACACCCGTACCCATCTCTTCGAAACAGAATTCACGATCTTCATTATCTGTGATACCAAAAGCAAACTCCTCACCAGACATCTCAACCAAATTAACATTATGCTCTATTTCCATATCATTTCTCTTTTCCGAGATTGTAGCCTTTAGAGTAGTCACAAAATCACCTGGGGTACGGGGAATTGTCATACCATAATCAGTATATTGTCGTAAAGCCTCCGCATATTTACCTCCAGAAGACGCAAGATTAACCTGTAATGATTGAGTACATGACAACAATCCCATAAGTACACAAGTCTTTCCCGTAGAAGGGATACCAAAGAAATACACATCAGTATAACCTTCCGGACATTCTGCTTCCGATTTTTGCATTGCCTCATAGATATCTGGCAAATCATTCTTTACGTCTATACTATTAAGCGTATTCCAGACATTTTCAGTCATCACACCTTTCGATATCAAATCGTTTTTGCTAAAGATACCAAATTTGACCAAATCCTGAAGTCTTGAAACTTCATATCTATTCGGCTCATGGCGCATAAAATCAATTTCACGTTGCTTAAGCTTCATAAACAGCAATTCAGTCTCATTCTTGTACGGAGATCTCGGATTGTTATGAATATACTTATAAACAACGATTATGTCATCAGATTCTCTAACTCTGTTCCATTCCACTATAGCATTTAATCTAGCATTAGCTTCACCAATATATTTTCCTTTGGGAAACAGGACCTTATAGTCTTGAAGCTGCTGCACATTCTCTTTGTCAGTAATGTTCCATACATTCTCATCTATCTCATCGTGATGTGCAGACATCGGATATTTATTGAGATGTCCTATGAGTGACGTCATTGAGAAAGGATCAACAGTAGACCATTCAGCCTCTTCCTTAGCGAGAGCTTCACGCTGCAAAGCATCCTTTATCTCATTACGCTTCGCAATTGCCTCATCCACATGATTGCCCTTAGGGCGTGTTCCTTCATACTTGCGGATATAAGCCTCAAGACGATCTAATGTATTCTGAGACATATCAGAAAGAGAGGGGTTTAATTCCTCCCATTCCATACCAGCTGGTGTGGGAAGTTTGTCCTCTATCTCATTATACTTCGCTATAGCCTCATCCACATGATTACCATTAGGGCGTGTGCCCTCATACTTGCGGATATAAATCTCAAGCTTCTGCAGTGTCGATACAGAAACTTCAGAAAGAGAAGCCTGTAATGCATCCCAATCCATTTGTGCAGGCGAAGGCAAATGTTCCTCTATATACTTGCGTCGGTCGTCTGTAATATGAGGTACATCTGGAAATGAAATATCTCCCTTCAAGAAATATTTCAGAACTACATTAATATTCAAGCGGTTGACATCTTCTATCAACCTTCTACGCTGTAAATCTGTCAAACACATATCTCTTTAATTTATTCATTTAACTTGTTTATTATTTTTTCTATCAGTCTTGACCAAAATGTCTTCTTTCTGTATGGTGGTTCAAAAGCAGTTATAGTATTAATAAGCAATTCAGAATCGATAGGATCGTATTCATATAACCCGCCAACATAGAATTTACCTAAGCTGAAAGTGAACAGTTTCGGGCGAAAATTAGAATTACAGTTAATATGATATTTCTCACATAAATCAACCAATGGCTGGGTAACATTAATTCCATAATGGTCATTGAAATAATCCAATGCTTTTTCCCCTCTTTGCAATCGTTCGCCAAAGGTATCAGCCTTCGTAATAATAATATGTATCGAATCCACTTTTCTCAGTATATCAGAATTGGCTGGGTCTTGGAAGATATTTACAATCTGCTGCATGAATATCTTCTGATTGAAAACGACATACTTCAACCTATGGATTTTCTCTCCTGTCTGTTCATCATATTCGTCATACTCACGATTAAGTTTTATATTGTTTATTGTTGGATCGATTATAAGAAAGAAAACTTTTCTGTTATCATTATGAAGTAAATTTGCGATATCACTATTATTCTCTTCCTTAGAATGTTCACTATTATCTTCCACCATATCTAAGATATGATGTCCAGACATTTCAACAAAGTTCACATTATATTTTATAGGAGTATGCCCATCCGTTATAATCGTTGTTTTTAGAGTTGTCACAGAATCATCTAACGTACGGGGGGACACAATACCACAATCCGTATATTGTCGTAAGGCTTCTGCATAGGGACCACTGGAAGCCGCCAAATCAACCTGTAATGAAGTAGTGCATGATAATCCTTGAAGAAGGCAAGTCTTTCCTGTACAAGGTAAACCAAAGAAATATACATCAATACCACCTTCCAGATATTCTACTTTCGATTTTTTCATTGCCTCATAGATATCTGGCAAGTCATTCTTTACGTCTATACTGTTAAGCGTATTCCAGACATTCTCTGTCATCACTCCTTCCGATATCAGTTCGTCAACAGTAAAAATACCAAATCTTACCAAATAAAGAAGCCTTGAAACGTCATATCTATTCGGCTCACGGCGTATACGACATATTTCTTGATGTTTAAGATCCATTAATAAACAATACGCCTTATCAATATATGGAGATTCTGGACGTTTTCTAATATATTGAAAAACAAAAGAAATATCACCTGAATTCCTTACTATCATCCATTCGTCTAAAGCCTCTAACATGGCAATAGCTTTCTCAATATACTTGCCTTTTGGAAACAATACCTTATAGTCTTGAAGCTGCTGCTCACTCTCTTTGTCAATGATGTTCCATACTTTATCATCTATCTCATCATGATGTGCAGACATAGGATATTTATTGAGATGTCCTATGAGTGACGTCATTGAAAATGGATCAACAGTATTCCATTCATCCTCTTCCTTAGCGAGAGCTTCACGCTGCAAAGCATCCTTTATCTCATTACGCTTCGCTATAGCCTCGTCCACATGATTGCCATCAGGACGTGTGCCTTCATACTTGCGGATATAAGTCTCAAGCTTCAGCAGCGTCGATACAGAAACTTCAGAAAGAGAAGCCTGTAACGCATTCCAATCCATTTGTGCCGGCGCAGGCAAATGCTCCTCTATAAACTTACGTCGGTCATCTGTAATATGAGGTACATCCGAAAGTGAAATGTCTCCACTCAAGAAGTATTTCAATACTACATTAATATTCAAGCGGTTGATATCGTCTATCAACTTTTTACGTTGTAAATCCGTTAGTGGCATATTTATTACAATTCTGGACGATGATTTGGTTGGCTCTTTTTTGCTTGTTTTGCAGTCGAATGAGAAAAAGATCTAATAGAAAGCAAATCCGAGAATTTCTTGATCTTATCATGATTATGAAGGAAACTATCTCTTATACTTTTTTCTTCATAAATAGATTTTGTTGGACATTGCAATTCATGTTCTTCGACTATATACCTAACACACCGCTCGTGATATGGATATAACAAACCACCCTTAGCATACTTTTTCAAATCATCAAAACTACCTCCTTCTATGGATTTGACTGCTTTATTATACTTTTCGATTCGAGAACATATTTGATAAAGCGAATCTGATGTTTCGACATTTCCAATACCATTTTGTAATGTCGTATACATCTGATTAACCTCCTCAAAAGACAAGTTTTCTTTTCTTAGTGTCTCATCAAATCCTCTTAACAACGCCTTCTTATCAAAATCGGACATTGTATAGAGCTCCGGTTGGTCTACATATGCAGAATCATAACACAAAGTCTGATTGGAAGTTTTCCCATTACACAAGCTCATTGATATAACACCCGTAAGTAATACTCCTATCACAAGACCTATAAATAAGAGAAAGTAAGGACGATACTTTATAATCTTTGGTATTGATACTCGTTTGAAATCTGAAAAATTCACTTCTTTGCGACCGTAGTCTTTAGCTTCATCATAATGTATTCTTTGGGTACAAACGTGACCACAAGTCTTTATCGTAATATGATAAGCATTTTTGTTTTTATTAAAAATCGGTACCTTTATAGTAAAGTATGAATTAGTGGTTGCTTTCTTGTAATCTTCAAGAGACTTAATTAAAGCTTTGTCCAAAGACGTTGAGACAATATAATCAGAATTTGTTTCTTTAACTTCAATTTTGCTGTTCATTCCGGTATTCGAAATGCCATCATTAAAAAGAATCTTATTCTTTGCATCTACACATACAATAAGTTCAAATAAATCCTTTGATTCACGCGGTTTTAAATATGCTACTGTAGATACATTTATTGTTTCTTTCTGACCGTCTAACGTAACCCCCTCTATTATATCGCCATTCAACAAATCATTTACAGTAAAACGAATATCTTTACAACGATAAATCCGATTGTCATTGTCAAGCGATATTGAGATTGTCTCTTTTATGTTGTTTGTCTTGCGACATGGCTTCCCGTCTACAATAATATTGTATTCTGGCTTGCGTGGTATTTCCAATCCAACTATTGGAGTGAATCCAAAACTACCATTTACAGTTTCAACAACCAATACCTCACTATATTTTTCAAACTCTGGATATTGGACATCACGCATCAACTCCTTAACTGAGTTTTCTGCAGTTATCAAACAACCTATTGGTGCAGACTTTAACATTATGTGCCAAGGAGAAGGAAATCCTACGAGAGAATATCTTTTTGCTGTATCATCAAGAACATCAAGAGCAGGCTTTTCTTCCTTAACTCATACGTTTCAAATATCTCATCGCGACAAATCAGACATTTTTGCAAGAATGTATCCTTCAAATCTATAAGAGCATCATATGGTGAAACGTCACCTGACAGTCTATATCCTCTTGGGATTGATAAAGCTATAGTCAAATTTGATGTTCTTATAGCTCCATGAGCACGAATATTATTTTTTATCAATGAATAAACAATCTGTTTCTGCTCTATGCAAATGGAAAAGAAATAAGAATTCTTCCCCATTCCGTCATAATTTCTGTCCTTAATATCTATATTTGGGTTATTACACATTATAAGTGTTTCATAACCCAAATTTGGAACAGCTGAACCATAGACCTTTACTGAAATATATTTATTTTCTGCCATTGAAATATTTGGCTACAAAGATTTTTTATAACGTTACACCACCATCATTATCAGGAGTCTTGGTAAGTCCAAGAGTAAAAGTACGATATGCCACGAAATAATTTAATAGAATTAGCACGTGTACGATTATAAGAAACAGGATTGAACTTATATTCATACCTCCTGCAGACATAATGGCCTTTCTGAACTCAAGATTCTCAATACCACCATCAACCTGATATTGCTTAGCTTGATTGGATAATGTAATTGTATAGGCTTGAGATATCGCGGTATATTCCACCAAAGGCAGTTTTGCACTTACAGAACGCTCAGTCAACCATTTTGCAGTCTGTACAGCAAGTTCTTCTATCAGCTTTGCTTGAGAGGGTATTTGTATAACATTCCAACTATCAATAGTGTTAATTATAGCGTCACGTTCTACCTTATATTGCTTATAGAATTGTTCATATTGGGAACCTAAGACATATCCTTTTTGAAGTTCCTCGAAATTGTTAACACTCATTCCTGTAGGATTTATGGAGTTATTTTCCATAAAGTTCACCAATTCAGAGCTACGGCTTTGTCCTATTCCTACAGAATTACGAAGACCGCTTCCTGTCTTTACCACAGCGTTTTGTTCATAATTCTTATACAGACTAAACACAGAATCAATCTTTGCAATATCATTATGAGCTTTATCTTTATAACTGTCCTTGTCAGCATTAGCAGCAAAGAAATTGGTCACTCCGCCACAAAACGACAATGGAATTACTACTACGATGTAAGCAACAAGTGTACTTATCTCTATTATTCTCCACTTTTCGAGTTGATTTTCCGCACCTTTAGCTTTTACCAGGAACCATAAAGCGAATGCTGCCAAACCTGTTATAGCAACAGAAACAAGGATATCCCACCCCATTTCACCTCCACTCTTAAAAGAATGTCCAAGGAAAGTAAAAGAAAAGAGAAGTACAAGACCAACTATAGATATTATATTGGCTTTTGTTAATTTGCCTGAATTGTTTTTATTAGCCATCTTTTTTAGATTTTAATTATATAACGTATTTATGTTTTTTATTATGAGTTTGCTATCTTGCGAATATAACAACGGTCACGTTCATTATTATTTAGAAAAACTATACATTGCGCTTTGTTCTGAGCATCGGGTACAAGCGAATAAGTATGTTTCTTAAAATAAGTAGCCTTACCAGGAAGTGTTGCATCCTTTGTCTGAATAACATCCACCCGCTTATCAGAAATCCGCACAACTGCAGGTGCAGGATAAACCTCACCATCAGTTTGACAATATCTTATCTCAGCTGAATTGTTCGCCTTAAATGTGATACGAACCTTTCCTTTTTCTCCAGTAGGCTTTTCATTATCATCGACATATTTACTAAGACGAGTAGTCTCCCAAGTTCCAAGTAAGTTTGACGGATTGTTACTGAAATTGCTATCTTCGATTTTACCTTCAGTAAAGCATCCTTAATCTGTACCAACCTACCTATTTCCGGCGCACTCTCTAAAGACAAGCCGGTTTCTTGCAAAATCTTTATTATCTCCGATGTTGTAAGGTTTGCATTAATGCTCTTCATCAAAGCAACTACACCAGTTATAATTGGTGCAGAAAAACTTGTACCCGGCCACATGTCGTAGGCATTACCAGGTAAAGCTCCGAAAATATCAACTCCTGGTGCAGAAATCGTCGATTCTGCTAAATTCATATTCGGGAAATTACCAAAATTGCTAAAGTCTGCCTTATGCAGATTTCGATCAACAGCAGAAACACGTATGGTATTATGTCCTCGCTTTGACTCATCCATAGCTGTGTAAACATTGTCGTTACCTGCAGCCCACACGATAGTAACATTTCGTTCTTCTGCAAGATTAAACACGTATTTCCACATATTCTCTTGTGGTAGTCCATGTTGTTTTGAGAGTTTCACCTGTTCTTCAACAGACATACGCTTTACAACGTCGGAAAACTTAGAGCCACATGAAAGATTGATAACGTCAGCTCCATGATACATGCAATAGAGCAAACCCTCCACCATCGTAATTGTATTTATATGCTCTCCCATACTCACTGGCATAAACTTACATTTAGGAGCAATACCACACGAACCCTTGCCATTTCTCATATTGCCAGTGGCAACAGAAGTAACCAAAGTGCCATGACCTGCATAATCCATCGGAGCACCGACACGCGGTGCAACATCTGCATTGCCTTTTATTACAGAGAAGGGATATACGCAACGATTGCCTCGCAGTTCTTCATGCGAAAGATCCATATAGCTGTCCACTATACCTATAACAACATTATCCGAACCTTGTGTTACAGTCCATGCATCATAAGCCTGTATTGGCTCAAAATACCATGCCACATTAGGATATTTAAAAGCCGGATCATTAGGATGAACGCCATCACTCTGTGTCATAACCTCCACTGGCACCACAAGGAATTTAACATCATTTATCTGTGATGGCAACTTCCTACAAATTTCTGAACGTTTTTCCTTAGGCACACTTAGAACAAGTGTCTTGGAACTGGAGTTGTAACATTCTATTTTATTAGCAGGCTGTGGATATAATTGAGTAAACTTAGAAGCAAACTTCTTAAAAGTCTCGTCATCTGTTTTAGAATCAAGGATTACATACAGCAAATTCGGGTATATCTGCGTAGCACCTCCATTATCAGGATCAGGCATAGCCTCATCTTCATTAAATGGTGGTAGCACATTCTGGTCTGGAGCAGGAAGACCGACGTCCTCCGCTCCAGCTATAGGCTGATTCCATGTAGAGTCGGAGGATTCGTCTGACGCTTCTGTAGAGTCATTGGGCTGATAAACATCCCCTGGTCTGTTAAACTCCGAAGGCATCTGAGAATGGTTATTGCAATTACGTAACAAACTCAGAAGGAAAAGGAGCAACAAAAGCAGGAGGAGAAATATCAGCATGTTTCCAAGACATCCCATACATCCCCATGGTTTCCAAAAAGGCGTACTCCCATCGGAGAACTGAAATCCAAAAAGAATTTTTTTCATAATAATATATTTATTCTTCTGTTATTTTTTCAGACTATCAATTATTTTTCCAAGCTCTTCATTTGCTTCATGGTCATATTTAGGCAGATTAAGATGAGCCACAAAAGAGATAAACATATACTCCAACCAACGATTATAATTGTCTTCAAACGACGGGAGTAGATTCATAGGAGAAGTAGACATATCGTTGAACATCGCTGTTAAATCTGTCTCGTCATAAACATCCTTACCCTCCTTGTTTATATAATTGAATGCAGGAAGTCTCTCTTGTCTACACGTATCCTCAGCTACAAGCTTTGCGTCTTCATTCAGGTAAGAATATCCAAAATCAAGAACGAAATCATTGATTGTGCTGGCAAGCAGATCAGCAAGCAGACTCTCATTAGCTGTATGTATGTCTACAACGTTTACATATTCGGCTATGATATCTGCCATATGGTCACTCAGTCTGACTGCCTCTGCTGTAGAAACAATACCGTCTATAAGATCTCCCATAACAACAGTATCGAAAGATCTATCACCTGAATTCTGCGACAAGAAATCTACAGACTTTATCGCCTCACACCATTTTGCATATACTGCGTCACCTATTATATAGGAATTCATCTTACGCTTGTACGAGCATGAGAATAGTTTCTGAGGATCTACATTTCTGTGTTTAAGATAATCATCAGCCTCTGCTTTCGATTCGAAACCGTATGTCTTAATAACACATTGCCATTGTTCTTCTATGGGCTTATCTTGACTTAAATGATATCCTGAATTCGCACATGACTGACGGATAATCTCATAATCTTTGAAAACATTCACTGCGGTATTAATATCCGGACTATGCATAACAGAATGTACGGTACGATAACAAACTGTTTCATCCAATTGCATAGCCTGAATAAGATGACCGAAATAATAGTTGTCATCATTGCAAGTGAAGTCCATTTCACGGAATATAGAGCGTGCTTTGCGTATATTCTTCTTTAGTAAATCTCCCTTTTTAGGGGAGACATGATAACCATCGATAGCACTTGCTGCATTCTCACACACAGCCTTAATCTTGTTATTAAAATCTTCAGAGCGTGCCTTGTCCATACATACTGCCACATCTTGTAGATTCTCCATAATATATAGAGAGCCGTCATTGTTACGTGTCGCAGAAGCATCCCACGCCACTTCGGGATCTGCAAAACGTTGCCTTACGTATTGGCTTTCAATAAATTCTTTACGCAGAATTTCATAAAATCCAGGCTGCATCAACATTGAGGTCTCACGATGTGTGCTATGAAAACCATCATAAAGGTCTTTAGAGAATTTATAGTCACGCAAAACATACGCATTTCGGAAATCTTCTCCAAGCGCCGTCCAATTCTTTACCCAACTATTATCCGTCGCATTAAGCACCTGCTTGTTGGCAATGGCTTCAAAGCGATTGAACCAACGCTGACCAGCAACGGTGGATGTCGGCTTCTCACCAGGACCAAGTTTCATGTCAAGATTAAACATGGTACCAATGAAGAAAAGCGGAGATTTGCCTGTAAGCTTCAGTTTGTCAGCACGTTTCTGTGGTGTACTACCCACATACTCGTTCACCCAATCTTCAAGAAGTTTATAAAGATATGTAACATCATTGTCTTTATTATGATGACAGAACAGAAGTATATTGATGCGCATTTCTTCATTATACTTATTGAAGATATATGCCACCTTACCACGTAGAAGACAAGTCAGCAAAGACTTGTTTTCTGAAAGCACTGACGAATTCAGAGACAAACGCGAACGAGCTCCAGGGAAATCAAGCAAATCGTTCTTTTTCAACATAGACATCTCAATCTTGTTATGATTCATTCTTGAAGAAGAACTTGCAGGGATTTCGTCAAAACTGTAACTACGGCTACTTTGAAGGAAAGAATCGCCTATTCTGAATACAACTTCAGCACAAATAGCACAAATGTCACTTTTCGAAATACCTTCTATAGCTTTACGATAATTACCATCCTCTTTAACATAAACGTCCGTTTTATAGAATGAATTTTGGCAGAAAAGCTGATTCAAGCACTGTACACTCATTATCGTATTCTCATGAATGCCACCATGAAGAACCGACTCTATCGGTAAATACACCTCATGTGCGAAATCAAGTCTTTGCAGAACACCATACATATGCTTGAAAAGCATAGTAAAATTAGGGTCATTATGCCATAGATTAGCAAATACTGACACATAGTCTTCTGCTGGAATATTTTCTATAATAAGTGCAAGACGGGTAAAGAATGATGTTTTCCAGAACGACTGGGCATTATTAATATGACGCTTAAAGTAATCATTCATAATGAGGACATCATCTGCGGTGACTATTTGTTTTGTCTGAGCAGAAGAGTTTGAGTACTTGTCCTCAAAAGAATTACAAAGTTCCTTTATCTCATCTTCACCCATGGCATTAAAATCCATGATGTCATTATAATAAGAATCAGAGATGATAAGTACCAAGTCCTTCAAAGACAAAATCTTCACAAGAACTGGCAATTTCACATTATGTGCTTCAATGTTTTTGCTAAACGAAGAGAAACGGCTCACCACTCCCGTAGACTCTGTAGCACCACCCTCTGCACTTGGAGGATTAATATCGTAAACGAAATTATAACTTGTATCTTCAGCCTCTACCATATAAGGATTTCCATCATTATCCTGTAGCAAGCAGCTGATGAGATACGACTTACCAACCTGACTCTTTCCAAAAGCTGCAATACCAGGATTGTCCTCTTCTGCGGCAGCAATCTGTTTCAGAACCTTACGGTATTCAACAAGCTGCAGGAATTTCTGTGCGTAATCGTTAGGACGATTTTTCTTCACCCATTCAAGAGCATCATTAATATTCTGAATTTGTGATTTTATTATTTGTCTCATATCTTTGATTTCAAATAGATTACTATACTCTGACAGTTAATTCAAATTCTCCATTATCAACCAATATTTACCATCTACAAGAGATTGTGGCACAAGTTCTACAGAATTCTTAGGTAATGTGTTTCCTTCGCTATCACAAACCTCTTCTATTGTCAGCAACTCGCGATTATCATGGAATGAACGAGAGAGGGTAACGCGTAAAGCATTGCGATTGCTATTATTATAGATAGCATAAAGCGGACGAGCCTGATAAATAGGCGAATCAAGCTGTCGGCAACCTATATAAGCAGGGAATACTGCTATGTTTAATGTTGCTGTCGACTTCTGAGGTGTGAGAATGGTTGTTGGTACTTGACGACGTTGTGAGTTGTATTCACCAAGATAATTGGCAGTTGACTTCATCTTACGTATCATTTCCGAAAAATCAATGCCAAGCCCGCGCAGCCCTGTATGAGAAGCCATATAGCCAACCATACCACCAACAGCTACAATAGACTTTTGATCATAGAAATAACCCTGACCGTCAGCAGTGGCAAACCATGAACCTACCTGATAATCATTCAAACGCACGAGCCTATCAGGAGAAGTTGGTACATACTTTATGAATAGTTCGGTAATGGCATCAAGCGATGTCGGACGACCAGCAAGTACAATGATGTCGCAATGTTGTGTGTAAAGAACAAGAGCAAGTTGCTTGAGAAGCGGCTCCATTGTGGCTTTTACCACATCATTCACCTCACTCGGCTCAAATCTCCACACAAGTTCTTCGAAACGGAAACCGAAGTGATGCTCAAAATGATCAAGCAAATATTCCGCAGGCTTGATTTCTGGGAACAATTCGTCGAAGGAGAAAAGTTTCGCAGGACGGCGAGTACGTAGCAGATCCATGAAAAGCTGTGCTATTGGCACAGATATCTGCGTGTTGAAATCAATACGACAACGTCTCTCTATATAACCCATCATGGAGCTATCCTTGCCAAAGAAATCGTGAATAAGATTCGAGGCAAAAGCTATCTTCTTATGTTCCTTTTCCTCAACATCATAAGTGAGACAGATGTTATCCACATTATTCTTATACACAAGTTCGTCAAGACACGGCAAATTACGTAAGTCATCGTCGGTCATTGCCAATATACGTGCTGTAAGTGCAGACGTAATTCCACCCATGTCAGGACGCTTATTATCAGTACCTTCTATTACAAAGTTCTGAATAATGTTACGCAGAATATCGTCACCTGCCAAATAGAAGCTATCCCAGAAAAGAGGAGTTGGAGTGATAAGGCTCTGACCGTTGCCAACATACTTATATGAACATACCATCACATCAGTAGTGCCTGCACCAATATCAATAGTGCCTACAGTAAGGGCTTTATTCTTATAACCTACTTCCTCAAGTTCTGGTCGCACATGTCCTTTTAATTCGAAGAACTTGTGAACCTCTCCCTTGTATCGCTGACCGATTTCGGCATAAAGATAAACAAGTTGACAGCATGAAGCCTCATCGTATGACCATACACGACATTCAGGGTCCTCATACTCATCAGTTATGCTTAGAGGTTTAGGAGATGGTATTATTTCCGGTATAACAAACTTCTGATTACATTTATTAATAGCCTTGAAAGCCTCTACTGCACACTCACGCAATCTCACCTGTTCAGTAAGAGGCATAGCGGTAGGACAAGTGATAATCACGTTACGAATGTATCGACGGCAATCCTTATTACCCCACTTATAACGGAAGGCTATAGAGTTTATCTGAGAATTGGCATGCTGGAATATCTCTATTAAAGCAAATGTCATCAGAGAAGAACGAGAATAACGGTGTGTACCATCATCACCAAACTGACTCAATGCAGAGAACATTGAGACAGGTTCCTCACTGAACGAACCATCTGCATTAAAATGTTTTGAGAGCGTAGGAACATATATATCATTGGAGAGCAAGACATTAAACGGATCTTCTGTCGTAACAAGATTTTCCCATTGTCCTTCATAAGGCTTGACATCCCACAGATAGCGTTTCGGACTGGAATAATTAGTAGTTTTTTCAGCAAGACCTTCTTCTTCAAGTGATCTATATATCAAGCGACGAGCTTCCTCGCCTATACGTACAAAGCTCTGCCATTGGAACATATCCTCATCAAGTACTATATCATTGCCAAAATCAGCCTTTCTGAACACAATGCGCATATCGAATGAACGATTCTCATAAGTTATCCAAGGCATAGACAAGTCACGCAGTTCAAGCATCTTGCTTCTGGTGAAATCACCTTCCTCAAACAAGACACCACATGTACGTGAATTACCGATATCAAGCACCAGATCAACAAAGACATCACGTTTACCTGAATGTAATGTCACATCAGGCGCTCCTCCGGAAAGTCGAATAAAGTTGAGGAAATAAATATAAAAAGCCTTATAGCGACATGATTCCTCATCGTTGGGTATACCGAGAAGTGAAGCTATATAATCTGCAAAAGCATGAAAATCTCCAGAAGATGCCATAAAACCGATTAGCTGTCCCACCATATTACACAAGCCAAATTGCTCCGAGTCGTTATCTATATATGGGCGGAACACAGACAGACCGTCTTCGGATGTTGTTGTGTCAAATGCCCAAACAAGACGGAAACGCTCCATGCCTTTCTTGGCACCATCACCTATCTTATGAATCTTCATACGACACCATCCTAATGGGGTATCACTAGATAAACCATCAATTTCCTTGCGGAACATCGGCATTGGCAACCATTTATCAAGCAAAAGAGTATATGCCGGAACCTGGGTACGTCCGTCTTCTGGACTTTTCACACGGAACGATTGCAGAGAATTTATTGTGTAAATTTCATCGTCACCATCTTTATAAGTAGAGAACAACGTTGTGGATGTTTTAGGGTCCATCGCAACCATACCCGATGCATCAATCATTTCACGTCCAGTAGTATTACGTACCAAAACTTCCGGACTGGCAATCAGTTCATTAAGAGGTATATACTTACCCTCATCAGTATGGTGGTAAAGAAGATCAAAACGTCTTCGTACCATCAAGAAAATCCACAGCTTCACAAAAAGCGTATTTTAAGGTTTTCCCTCCCGGTAAAAGAAGAGGTTCGTTAGGATTAAATTCAATTTCTCGTACGATAAACTGAATACCAGAGTCTGCTATTAAATGTTCCATATATGGTAAGTTATTTGTCTATCAAGTTTTTAAGATACTTCACTCTAATTCCATAGTTAAAGCTCTGAGTTCCATTAAGACCTGCAAAATTTATTGCCACCAATTGACCTTGGAGGTTAACAACTGGTGAGCCACTACTACCAGGAAGAGCAGGAATTGAATACATCAGACGTTCGCTAGTGCGCTGACTAATAGAGCCACTATTAAATTGTGATTTAATTCCTTCTTTAGTCAATGCAAGAGTTGGTCCTAAATTAAAACTTGTCATAAAAAGTTTACTATTTTTATCTTCGCCAACCTTTTTTTGTTAATTCCTCTTTCCAATCATATTTTTCTAATGGATCATCATTTGATACGGCAAATACATATTTTCCCTCAGGTGTCTTCTTGTCCTTTAGTTGTAGGATAGCTAAATCATGCTCTGAGTCTATCTTTGTGATTACACAACTTACAAAATCTGTAGTTGATGTAACATAGGTATCATTATAAGCTATGCTAATTTTATTATGGTACTTAATTTCTGACTCACTTGCCTTTATATCATCAAGTTCATTGTACGTCTCTGCATATTCTTTTCGTTTCTCCTCTAAAGCATCCTTGATATCACGCAATTTATAAAAATCTTCGTATGAAACTTCATCGCTGTAGTTTGCATAATTGTAAGCTTGTTCGGCTTCTCGGAATTTTTCCGTATAATCATTATACATAGAAAGTGTTATTTTCTTTAATGCATCAACTATTTTAGATACGGATTTATTCACGTCTTTATCTGCAACTGTATTTGAAACCACATGTGCATTAGTGACAATTTGTCCATCATCGGACACGAAGAAGCCTGTACCAAAAGAGGTAACGACTTCAACAGAATCTTCATCTGTTGCAAAACCTTTTATTCCATCTTGCTCATCATAGCTAGAAAAATAAAATTTTTCTCCATTTGACAAGTCTACCTCATAATAACTTTGATTTTGCACAAGAACAACACCAGAAGATATTTCCTTTCTATGTCCTGTTCTGATTTGTTGCTACAAGATGTTGTAATTATACAAACCATGCAAGTGATAAATGTGAGAAATTTTTTCATACTTATGAATTTTGTTTGTTTTATTATATTTTTTTCCAAAAAAGCACTTGGTATATAAGCTGTTGCCATTGTAACTAAGTCATCCACCACCACTCCAACTCTCTGTTGCCCATGCCACCTTGCAACTCTTCCTGTCACTCCCTTAAAAGCACCATCAATAACCCTTACCAGCTGTCCTTTCTCAAACTTTGGAACTTTGACTAAAGATACGAAGGTGTTATCTGCATCGGCAGCACAGATGATTTTCAGACTGTCCATCTGATTGTCTGGAACTATCAATGGAGTCTTTATGATTCTGTTTCCTTCGTGGATGTGGCGATAATAAAAACGGAGAAATGGGAGGTTTACGTTGTCGTAAACGAAAGATTTGAGTTGTTCTTCGGTACCGTAGGCGAAGAAGATGTTTGGTATACGTGACTCGGTAACAACTTTGCGCTTACCTTTTATAAGTTTCTAAAGTTTCGCAAGTGAAAATTCACAAGCGTGATTTAACGTAATTTTGGAATAAAAAAAGGCTCTGAAGTTTGTATAACTCACAGGAAATGAGTATCTTTACAATCGCTAAACAATAAAGATAAAACTTCAAAGCCGTGAGCAAAGATACAAAAAATTATTTCAGATCTGCGAAGCTTTTTCGCAAAAAATGACGATAATCGTGCAATTAAGTGCATTATGGGTGTGATGGAACATATAAATATACGCTCAAGCCAGATTGGAGTAGAGAAGAAAGAAAACTGCAAGTTCACCACTTTGCAGGTACTCAACCTCCTCATGCTCTTCCCATTCTTCGTAGTCAAGAATGCGAGTCGATACTCCAACTCGTCCTTGAGTAAATTGTTCAATTGTGATAAAGACATGTTCTATCGTTTTATGAATGATGCAATGTCAAGTGGCGCAAGTTACTATATGCAATGAATCTTCAGCTGATAAAGAAGATATCAAGCAGCACAACTGTTCATCATGACAAGCCGGTTTGTTTGATTATTGATGATACTGATGCACCTAAGACTGGTATGACGACCGAACTCATAGGAAGAATCTGGTCTCATGTTCATCAAAAGAGCATTCTTGGTTATAAGTGTCTGACCATGATTTTGTCCGATGGCGTTAGCCAGCTCTTTCTCGATTTCTCTCTTCATGGTGAGGAGGGAAAGGACAAGCAAAAGGTTCAGGGACTTACTGCTAAGCAACGCAAAGCTCGCTATACCGAGGACCACGAAGGGCAAGCGGTCAAAGAGCGTGTGGATGAATATCTGATGAAGAAGACAGACAAGGCCATAGATATGGCCAAGTATGCCATCAAGCGAGGTATTCGCTTTGATTACTTGCTCGTAGATAGCTGGTTTACAAACACTAAGCTTGTGCGTTTCATTTCCAGCAGACATATCAAGTGTCACCTGTTGGGCATGATTAAACTGGGCAAAACCAACTATGCAACGAAGCATGGTAAGATGAATGCCAAGCAAATCATCAAGCACCTGCAAAAGGAGAAGGCATGCAAACACAACAAAATGCTTCGCTGTACCTATTGTACAATGGACGTCAAGTTGGATGGCGTGCCAGTCCGTTTGTTCTTTTGCAAACGAGGACGCAAGGGAAACTGGAATGGGTTGTTGACCACAGACCTTTCTCTTAGCTTCCTTGAGGTGTATCGTATTTATGCCAGACGATGGGCTACCGAAGTTGCATACAAGGATTGTAAGACCTTGCTGAACTTTGGTAAATGCCAGTCTGTACATTTTGCCGCTCAAATTGCTAGCTTCACTTTGACAATGATGCAGTATAACATCTTGTGTACAGTGAAGAGATTTGAAGCGTATGAAACCATCGGTGGTCTCTTTACAGAGGTTACCAATGACACTCTCGAGTTGTCCGTAACGGACAAGATATGGGCTATCATTTTGGACTTCGTTCTGGAAGCAGCAGAGCGTTACTCTATAGATGCTACAGAGTTGCTGGCAGATTTCATCGAAAGTAATCCTGTTGCCCATACGCTACGTAATATGTATATTTATAAACAAGCAAGTTGATATTTATTCACTTGCGAAACTTCAGTAAGTTTTACTGTATCTGTAGTAGGATAGAAGGCCGTGATACCTTTGGCAGTCATGTAGTCGTATGCTTTTTTCTCCCTACCATAGGTGGTGCGTAAAGCATACCAATGAGGAATTTCGTCCTCCTTTTGTACTTTAGACTTACTTGCTATATGGGCATTTCTGGTGGACACCCCTGTTTGTGAACTCTCTGCGGCTACAGTGCTTTGAGCTTCGGGGAGGGCGTTGGAGGTAAGTCCAGCGCAAGGAGGGAATTCACCACCTCCTGAGGTGTGTCCATCGTTAGATGTCCATTCATCGACTTTCATATCGGTGCTAACTTTTTCTAGACAGAAATCCGTTAAATTGCGACAGAAAAAAGAGCGTGGAATCGTCCTGTTGTCCATTCCACCCTCTGAGGCTCTTGCAATTGCCTATCATAGTTGAACAGACAACGTCAGAGCCCACGCCGATATGAAAATCATGTCCGTAAAGAGACCTATATAACACATTTGACCGCACCCGAAATACAATCCATGCTTACAGGTCTCCACGGGATTGATATAATCACACCCGGGACATCTACCGTTGACTATATTCAAGACTATGATTAACTGTGAATTTGCAAGATTACAGAGAGTCTTAAACACAGCGTCGATAAACGCCTTCTATGTCTGGATTGTCTTCCCACCCAAAGCCCGCTTTTGTATAGATATGTCATGGCTGACTTCACTACACTCAGCACGGCGTAGGCTGCCGACTCGGTTATCTCGCAAGAACTCGTCTAACATTGACAACTACGGTCTGGCTATACAGTCCGAATGCAAAGTTATAGAAAATAATCGAAGAACAAAACAAAAATGAAAAAAAACTCAATGACAAGATATGTTTTTAAGATATTTTAATCAAAATTGCTTATAAAAACAAAAAATGGCGTATTAATATAGATAATACTTAATAAAAAACAGGAATTTGATAACACAAAAACCAATTCGTGGCTTTTAAATTCAGAAAAGCCACGGATTTTAAAAAAGTTGAGAAACTATCCATAAAAGACAAAAAAGTATAAATAGTGAATCATATAAATGGTCAAGTGAAATATTATCATTATCTTTGTAGCTAAATTAACAAGTTGGAGTGTCACCATCTGGCAGATGGTGCAAGTATAGCATTGATGAAATAATGGCTCGTGATAAAACAAGTCTTGACATCACTTGGATAAAACAGGTTAATGACACAGAAGATTTACTATTGAGCCAACTGATGTCGAACATCAAGGAACAGAGCCTGAATTAATGTATCGGAACCTTCCAATAACATTATGAAACCAACAATGAATAAACAAATTGTCCAGATGCCATCTGGACAATTCCCAAAGATTCTTTTTCTGACCACATTATCAAATCATTATGACATATTGGGCAGATGTAGAAGTTTTGAGAAACGGCTCTTTTATATACTTTATGCACACAAAGAAAGATTAAGCCATAAAGAACTTCAAAGAGCTATTACAACGCAAACTTATGAAACTTTATTGAGTGACAAGAACAACATGTCAAAGGGGCTTCTGGAAACTTATCCCAATTCGCCCATTATGTTCATGGACACATACTTCATTGATTTTCTCAATTTACCAAAGAGACATAGTGAAAAAAGACTGAAGAATGGCCTGCTAGAACACATGAAGCAATTCATCTTAGAATTAGGAAAAGACTTCATCTTTATGGACCAGGAGTACTGTTTAAACGTTGGCGCATCATCTGCCTGATGCGGACAAGGTTGTTGTTGAATATGCTATGAGTCGCAGTATGAGTCCGACGATGGTGGCGGAATATAAGCGTATCTTAATTCCTCAAGAAAAAATGCAACAACAATTAAAGGAGTTCTGCCAGTTCTTCTTAAAAGAAGATAAATCTTAAAAAAATGAACAAAAAAATGTGCTTTTTGCAGTAAATGCGTTGTTTTTCTATTTTTCGCAACACTACAATTTGGCTTTTTCATAAATACCTGAGCAACAAAAAGTTGCTCAGGATTTTGCCATATCAGTAATTTCGTTTATCCTAGTGTTGCAATAAGAAAACAATATAATTTTAATAACATGTTTAAAGTACAAATAAACCTAAGAAATAGCATCTATCCGCTTTTACGCACGCGAATATTTCTCGAAAAGTATCATAGTCTCATTTTTCGCCGGAAACATCATAATATATTACTGATACATAAGTATTTACATTCAATGAGACTTCTCGGAAAAAGCAGAAAGAAGTATCATGGAAGTATCATTATAGACTGTAGAAGTATCATTAAAGACAGCGCGATACACGAGAAAAGACTATTAAAATATCAAGAAAAGTCAGTTTAAACAGCGCAAAAAGATAGTTTAAACAGCGCAAAGACCCTAAAGAATATTGCCCAAAAATAAGTCCTATATTTGGGCATTCGTTGCCCACGATATGGGCAATAGTTGCCCAGCACACGGGCTGTCAATGCCCACGTGGTGGGCTGCGGATGCCCGTGTAACGGGCACAAGCAGACCAACCGGAGGGCATAGAGAGACCAACTGATGAACTAAAAAAGAAGACACATCACCATGACTTATCCTGATTATATTGACACAACCATAGAACATCTACAGGTGAAATAGGATTAAAAAAGCCTATGAGACTTCCATGATACATTAATGAGACTTCTTGGCTCAAAATCCAAGAAGTCTCATTTTATTATTATCTTATATATCAAGTATTTAAAGCCTATTTTTCAAGCAAAAATGAGACTTTGATAACTTTTTTCGAGAAAAAAACTTTTTTTCACGTAGCAAGCGAATGCCTGTAAAATTTTCAACGTAGCAATCGAAGCCTAAACATAAAGTTTA
>ENA-OQER01000064-OQER01000064.1-human-gut-metagenome-genome-assembly--contig:-NODE-64-length-52059-cov-8.487368_pt1 | contig 52059 bp, 59 predicted proteins | sample MGYA00242797_ERZ504639 | MGnify/ENA primary metagenome ERZ504639 (study PRJEB26092, sample SAMD00036306) | human gut metagenome | host: Homo sapiens | study: EMG produced TPA metagenomics assembly of... | reverse complement strand
GCAGCGGACTGAAAAAATACGATGTGTATGAAAAAGCCATTACCAGACAGCGCAGGGAACTGGAGAAGGTAAACCGCAAGTTCTCTGAGTTATATGGAGATTATTCAGAACATTTGATTAATGAGAGCGAATATCTGACATTAAAACAGCAGTATCTTTTAAAAAGCGAAGCTTGAAGAAGGAGATTGATAATCTTTTAGTATCTCAGAACCTGTATTCAAAGAATTATAAGATTGATGAAGACTGGGAAAACCTTATCAATAAATATCTGAAATGCAGAAAGCTTAACAAAGAGCTGGCAGATGCATTTGTTGACAAGGTACAGGTGTTTGAAGATGGCAGAATTTCCGTAAATCTGGTTTATGATGATTGTCTGGAAGAACTGTTACAGGTACATTGTACTGCAATGAATTGTAATAGCCTCGTGGTCAAACTCATTCTACATCAGAAAGCCCTGTACTATTTCTTTTTTATGAAAAAAGTTGCAAAGTGCTTGTAGAAAGATAAAAGGTATGATTACTTTGCTTTGCTGCAGAGTAAGAGCGTACACAAATGAACATCCAGTCACAGCGTAAGAAAACCGGGAGACCGTGAACGCAGCAGGGGGCACACCCTCATGTAAGCGACTAGCGAAGCTGTTTAGATACTGTAGAATTATGCACATGAAACACAGAAATGCCCAGCCATGGATGGCTGGGCAAGGTGTTATGCGCCATGGACGGCGCATAAAAGCCGGTTTCGTCAAGCATAGAAACACTATAAGCATAATTCGTACAGAATCTTAACAGCAAAGCGTTAGCGCACGTGAGGGTGTGCCATCCCCCGGCTGCGTTCCCGGTCTCCCGGTTTTCGTAGTCATGCTATGATACTGAATTAAGCAGTCTTTCCTGTATAAAGCTGATAATACTTTCCCTTCTTTGCAATCAGCTCATCATGACTTCCCCTTTCAATAATGCGTCCCTGCTCCAAAACCATAATGCAGTCGCTGTTTCTGACAGTAGAAAGCCTGTGTGCGATAACAAATGTAGTACGGCCATGCATGAGCTTATCCATGCCGTCCTGAACAATACGCTCGGTACGTGTATCAATTGAGCTTGTAGCCTCATCGAGGATGAGCACAGGCGGATCGGCGATAGCGGCACGCGCAATGGCTAGAAGCTGGCGCTGGCCCTGGCTTAGGTTTGCACCGTCACCTGTCAGTACAGTATTGTAGCCGTCAGGAAGCTGGCGGATAAACGTATCGGCGTTTGCCAGGCGGGCAGCTGCGTATACTTCATCATCTGTGGCATCAAGCTTGCCGTAGCGGATGTTTTCCATGACAGTAGCTGTGAAAAGGTGGGTATCCTGCAAAACAATGCCAAGAGAGTGGCGCAGATCAGCCTTTTTAATCTTGTTTATATTGATGCCGTCATATCTTATCTTGCCGTCTGCTATATCGTAGAAGCGGTTGATAAGGTTAGTGATGGTAGTCTTTCCAGCTCCGGTGGTGCCAACAAAGGCAATCTTCTGACCGGGTGTTGCAAAAAGATCCACATCGTGCAGTACAATTTTCTCAGGCACATATCCGAAATCCACATCGTCAAATACCACATCGCCCTCGAGTTTTTTGTAGTCCACAGAGCCGTCAGCCTGATGAGTATGCTTCCATGCCCATAAGCCGGTGTGCTCAGGTGTTTCAGTGAGTTTTCCGTTTTCTTCCTTAGCATTTACCAGTGTGACATAGCCCTCGTCAGTCTCAGGCGCTTCATCGAGCAGTGAGAAGATACGGTCGCATCCGGCAAGTGCATGATGATACTGTTGAACTGCTGGCTGACCTGCGAGATAGGCATGTTAAAGCTCTTGTTAAAGGTCAGAAAGCTCGCAAGCTTACCAAGGTCAGACCGCCAAAGCCTGAAAGAGCCATAACACCGCCTGCAAGAGCGCAGAGCACGTAGCTTAGATTTCCAATCTGTGCGTTTACAGGACCGAGCATGTTGGAGTACATGTTGGCATTGTAGGCGCTTTCAAAGAGTTCATCATTTATTTTGTCGAAGGCTTCAATATTTTCCTGCTCGTGGGTAAATACCTTGACTACCTTCTGACCGTTGAGCATTTCCTCGATGAAGCCGTTAACCTTGCCGAGGTCGCGCTGCTGTGCAAGGAAATAGCGGCTGGAGAAGCCTGCAAATTTCTTTGTCACGACTGTTGTTACGATTACCATCACGATAGTTAGTATGGTGAGCGGAATATTTAATATGACCATTGAAACAAAAACGCTCACAACAGTGATAGCACTGTTAAGTATCTGCGGAAGACTCTGGCTGATGAGCTGGCGGAGTGTATCGATATCGTTTGTATAAATTGACATGATATCGCCGTGCGCATGTGAGTCAAAGTATCGGATTGGCAGATCCTGCATATGGGAAAAGAGCTCAACACGCAGGTTCTTAATGGTGCCCTGTGATACGTAGATCATTATTTTGCTGTATGCAAACGTACTAATGACGCCGATACCGTAGAATACGGCGACCCTTCCCATTGCTGCAAGGAGTGTCCGTAGTCGGGATTTCCTGTCTTAAGCAGTGGTACTATATAGTCATCAATCAAATTTTTGGTAAACATGGTTCCCTGCACATTTGCAAGTACACTGACAAAGATACATATCACAACAATTATGCAGGCAGGTAAATATTTCTTGAAAATAAATCCCATGAGGCGCGCAAAAAGCTTACCGGGATTTTTAATTTTGGGTTTTGGACCTCGTGGTCCTCTTGGTCCTGGCATCAGGCAGCACCTCCTTCATCAAAGTCTCCTCCGCCGTTTGTCTGGGAATCGTAAACATCGCGGTAGATTTCATTATTTTTAAGCAGATTTTCGTGAGTGTCAAAGCCGTCCACTTTTCCGTCATTCATCACGATGATACGGTCAGCATCCATGACTGATGAGATACGCTGTGCGATGATGAGCTTAGTGGTTCCCGGTATTGTTTTTGCGAGGGCAGCACGGATTTTTGAATCTGTTGCTGTATCTACAGCCGAGGTGCTGTCATCGAGTATGAGTATCCTTGGCTTTTTAAGCAGAGCCCTTGCGATACACAGACGCTGCTTCTGGCCACCGGATACGTTGGTTCCGCCCTGTTCTATGTAGGTGTTGTACTTGTCAGGGAAGGACTCGATAAAGTCATCGGCGCATGCCATTTTGCAGGCCTCAATACACTCATCCGTGGTAGCGTTTTTGTCACCCCAGCGCAGATTTTCGAGTATGGTGCCCGAGAAAAGCACGTTCTGCTGGAGCACGACAGCTACCTTGTTTCTGAGAGTGTCCATGTCGTACTCACGCACATCGTGGCCTCCGACGATTACAGAGCCGGTGTCTGTGTCGTAGAGACGGCTTATCAGGTTTACAAGGGAAGATTTCGAGCTTCCGGTTCCTCCTATGATGCCGATGGTCTCACCAGATTTTATGTCTAGATTTATATCTGACAGAACCGGAGTTTCAGCGGTGTCTGAATATCTGAAGGTTACATGCTTAAAGCTTATGCTTCCGTCAGGTACATCGTAAAGCGGCTCCTTAGGATTGTGCAGTGTGCTCTGTTCATTTAATACCTCGCTGATTCGTCTTGCGGATGCGAGTGAGAGTGAAATCATTACAAACACCATCGAGAGCATCATGAGGTTCATCAGAATATTCATGCAATAGGTGAGAAGAGCCATCAGATCACCTGTAGTGAGAGTGCTGCTTACCACCATATGAGCTCCGAGCCAGCTTATTAACAGGATGCAGGCATACACTGTAAACTGCATGAGAGGAGAGTTGTATACCACAAGGCTTTCTGCCTTCACAAATACGTCGTAGATATTCTGTGCTGCCTTTGAAAAACGTTTCTTCTCATAATCCTCACGGACGTATGCCTTTACAACGCGGATAGCGGATACGTTTTCCTGTACGCTTTCATTCAGGTCATCATAGCGCTTGAAGGCTCTGTCGAAGTATTTCATGGCCGCCTTACTGATGAAAAGCAGTAAAGCTCCAAGCACAATGACAGCGATTAAGTATATTGTCGCAAGGCGAGGGCTGATGAAAAATGACATAGCCATCGCACATATTATGGATGCAGGGGCTCTCATAGCCATGCGAAGCAGCATCATGTAAGCATTCTGGATGTTGGTCACATCGGTTGTCATACGTGTGACAAGACTCGCGGATGAGAATCTGTCGATATTTGCAAAGGAAAAGGTCTGGATATTGCGAAACATTGCAGCACGCAGATTCTTTCCAAAGCCCATGGCGGCCTTTGCACCATATTTTGCACCGAGACATCCTGTCAAAAGACCAAACAGTGCTGCGACAATCATCCACACACCCATGATATAGATATGCCTTGTGTCGCCCATATTGACACCGTTGTCGATGATTGATGCCATGAGAAGAGGGATTATGGTATCCACAGCCACCTCAAGCAACATGAAAACAGGTGTCGCAATCGAAGCCCATTTGTATTCCTTTATTTGGGCACCTAGTGTTTTTAACATATGTTTTGTCCTTTCTTCTTATATTTTATATTTGATTAAAACAAACTTCCCACATTTATGGTAATGTGGTTAACTAAAAAATACTTGCATTTAATTAGTTAGTGTGCTAACTATATTATAGATATACTTTTTTTATTGTCAAGAAAAATCTATGAAAGGATTTCAGATATGAAGGAGTTTACACCGGATAAATACTTAGGACACAAGATAAACCGCATCAGCAGGAGTATAGACAAATATTTTGACAGAAAAAGGTGCAGTAAAACAGAATGTATACCGCGAAGCCAGGGTATGATGATTGGATATATAATGGATAATCAGGGCCAAAATATATTTCAAAAGGATATCGAAGCAAAGTTTCATCTGTCAGGAGCCACAGTGACAAATATGCTTAAAAGTCTTGAAAAAAACGGCTATATCGTGCGCACACCTATGGAAAATGATGCAAGGCTTAAGAGGATTGAGCTGACGCAAAAAGCACTGGACCACGAAAACAGGGTAAGGGAAAATATAATGGTAATAGAGGAAGCCATGCACGAAGGCTTTTCTAAGGAGGAGTTTAACATGATGCTTGGCTTTTTGGACAGAGTGATTGACAATATGGAAAAGCTTAACAAGTAACAAAATAATTACAGAGTTGAAAAAGTAGCATAAATATTGTGGATTTTTTTGTGCAATAAGTCAAAATGCTACAAAATATTGTTGAGCGTATTGACATAGCAACAATATCTTGTATAATTTAGATTGTCATCAAAAGACAGATGCACAGATTTGTATTAAATAATATGGCATTTTATATGTAGCTATATCGTAATTGTTTGGTGAAAAGCCCGCTTTACATTGCAGGGCAGTGACATGAATTAATGATTACATCTCATTTATAGCTGCATATTTTGTGCCATTACACATGATAAAATGTATATATATAGTATGTGCATTGAATGACAATACTATATATAGTACACTACATTATATGGAATATAGTATACAGAGAGGAGAAATTTACATGAAAATCATCAAGCGAAGCGGCAGTGAGGATATATTTGATGCAGCCAAAATTGTAGCTGCCATTAGAAAGGCAAACGATTCAGTGCTAGACTATGAGAAGCTTACTGCTGATCAGATTGAGGAAATTGCAAGCAACGTGGAGACTGCATGTGAGAACATGAAGCGCTCTCCAAGCGTTGAGGAGATACAGGATATGGTGGAGAACCAGCTCATGAACAAGCGTGCCTTTACCGTAGCCAGAAACTACATTACTTACAGATATAAGAGAGCCATCGTCCGTAAGTCAAACTCTACGGACCAGCAGATTCTTAGCCTTCTTGAGTGCAATAACGAGGAGGTAAAGCAGGAAAACTCCAACAAGAATCCTACTGTAAACAGCGTGCAGCGTGACTACATGGCAGGTGAGGTGAGCAAGGATATCACACGCCGTTTCCTGCTTCCTGAGGATATAGTGGAGGCTCATGAGAAGGGGCTTATCCATTTCCACGATGCAGATTATTTTGCACAGCATATGCACAACTGCTGTCTTGTAAACCTTGAGGACATGCTTCAGAACGGCACAGTAATCAGTGAGACTATGATTGACACACCAAAGAGCTTTTCAACAGCCTGCAACATTGCTACACAGGCTATCGCACAGATTGCCAGCTCACAGTATGGTGGACAGAGTATCTCGCTTGCACATCTGGCACCATTTGTACAGGTCAGTCGTGAGAAGTTCAGAAAGCAGGTGCAAAAGGAATTCGAGAGCGTAGGCCTTGATTTAGATGAAGAAAAAATCAACGAGGTAGCAGAGCTCCGTGTCAAGGAGGAAATCAACCGTGGTGTGCAGATGATTCAGTATCAGGTCATCACACTCATGACTACAAACGGACAGGCACCGTTTATCACAGTATTCATGTACCTGAATGAGGTATCCGATCCGCAGACAAAGGCAGATCTTGCCGCAATCATTGAGGAGATGCTGCACCAGAGAATAAAGGGTGTAAAGAACGAAAAGGGTGTATATATCACACCGGCATTCCCTAAGCTCATATATGTGCTTGAGGATGATAATATCACAGAGGATTCAAAGTACTGGAATCTCACAGTGCTCGCGGCACAGTGCTCTGCAAAGAGAATGGTGCCTGACTATATTTCAGAGAAGGTCATGAAGGAGCTTAAGGACGGAGATGTGTATACATGCATGGGCTGCCGTTCATTCCTCACAGTGGACAGATGCTCACAGACAGCGGGCAATGTGGCACATGCCGAGAACTTTGATCCAAACAAGCGTAAATACTATGGACGTTTCAACCAGGGTGTTGTCACCTTAAATCTCGTTGATGTGGCATGCTCATCAGAAAAGGATGAGGAAAAATTCTGGAAGATACTTGATGAGAGACTTGAGCTGTGTCATAGAGCACTTATGTGCAGACATAAGAGGCTTCTTGGTACCAAATCCGATGTAGCACCGATTCTCTGGCAGAACGGAGCACTTGCACGTCTGAAAAAGGGAGAGGTTATAGACCCGTTATTATTTAACGGATACTCAACAATCTCACTCGGCTATGCAGGACTTTGTGAGTGTGTACGCTATATGAAGGGAGTATCACACACAGAGCCAAAAGAGGGAACACCGTTTGCACTTAAGGTAATGCAGCGCTTAAACGATGCATGTGAGCAGTGGAAAAAGGAGTCAAACATCGATTTCAGTATATATGGCACACGCTTGAGTCTACCACCTATAAGTTCGCGAAGTGCTTACAGAAGCGCTTTGGTATCATAAAGGGTGTTACCGACAAGAACTATATTACAAACAGCTACCATGTGCATGTAACAGAGCAGATTAATGCATTTGACAAGCTAAAGTTTGAGTCCCAGTTCCAGAAGCTGTCTCCGGGTGGCGCTATCAGCTACGTGGAGGTACCAAACATGCAGGACAATATCCCTGCAGTGCTTTCAGTAATGCAGTACATTTACGACAATATCATGTACGCAGAGCTGAATACAAAGAGCGACTATTGCCAGGTATGCGGCTACGACGGAGAAATCAAAATCGTAGAGGAAGAGGCTCAGGCAAGCTCATCTGGGAGTGCCCACACTGTGGCAACCGCGACCAGAATAAGATGAGCGTAGCCCGCCGTACATGCGGCTATATAGGTACACAGTTCTGGAATCAGGGAAGAACCCAGGAGATTAAAGAGCGAGTGCTTCATCTGTAGAAGTTAAAGGAGGTTATTGTTTATGACTAATGAAGAAATCTGGAATATTGGCCTTGAGGAGCGTACAGACAAGCTTTCAAAGCTGCAAAGCGAATATGACAGGCTCGACGTGGAGTGCCGCAAGGCAGAATTTGAAATGGATATGTATGCACGTCTCAGGGAAGTAAACAATGCAATGCTTTATAAGCAGAAATTCTCAGAAAAATATGAGAAATGTGCCAGGGAATCTGAAAAGCTTACGAAACAGAAGAATGCACTTGAGAATGAGATTAGTGTTCTGAAAAAAGAGATATATTACATTAATAGCCTGATGTAACATAAAAATATGCCGTATGGCAGCTTTTGAAAATATTTCATAAGCTGTTGTACGGCTTTTTTGTAAATAAGTCTATATTCATGCATTCAAAAGTGTTATAATATTAATTATAAAAATAATTTTATTCATATATATACGAGGTAGTTTTTAAACTATGGGGATTAAAACATTTGAAACACGCGAAGCATTAAAAATAAATTACATAACAGAAAACTTATCTTTTCAGAAAATGAGCTTGATGAAGTTTTAATTTCTCATAATTATTTTAATTTATTTAATGGCCTAGAAACTATTTTTCTACAAACATCCTCTCCTAAAACATATGATAAAGTAAAGTTGATTGATTTCATTAATCTATATCAATTTGATAAAGAAATTAGATCAATCTTATCAAATTGCTTGGATTCTGTTGAAGAGAAGTTAAAAGCCTCAATAGCATATAATTTTTGTAAGCATCATTGTGTTTCATTAACGGATACAATGCAATATACAAATAAGTCTAATTTTATGAACCCTGCAAACAAAGAATCTGGGACACCGACATATTGTCATTATTCTGAAGCATATCCATTTGTTAATTATCAAAATCAAAAGATATATCAAGATTTTGATAAGTTTTGTCTTTTTAAACCATTTTTTCTATCTAATTTAGTAGATAGAAATGATCATATTGATATTTCATTTTATTTAGACAATGATTACGTAGCACCTTCAGGGGTTGCTGTTTATCGTAATAGTGATGGCACTTACAACAGAAACATCGCTGTGCCATTTTGGGTTGCAATAGAGACTCTTACATTTGGTGAAATATTAAGACTGTTGCACTATTTGCAAGATGATGTTCTTAAAGATGTTTTAAATGATTTTAATTTACCATTATCAAAACGTGCCCCGTTCTTAAATATGATTGATATTTTATTATGTCTTAGAAATAACTGTGCACATACGACGCTACTTAATAGATTTCGGACTGAAAAAAGATATCGAATTAATGCATTATTAATTGCTTCGTTTTCATTAACACCTAAAAATGCAGATTCGGTGTTAAAATTATTTGATTCAATTAAAATATTAAGCTTTTTTACTGACGTATCTGCATTAAAGAAACCTTTACGGACATTAAAATTTAAAATATATGTTAGTATGGGAATAAAAAAGGGGAAAACAGTATATAATAAAATATTAGCACGAATGGGATGCGGAGACTATAAAAAATGGAATATAGATTTATTTGAAACAAAATATTTTTTATAATTTCCTTGACATTTTTATTAATTAGTAGTATAATGCACACAACAAATGAGATGCCCTTAAGGGCGCTAAGTAATGGAGGCATTACTTTCGATAAAAACCTAGCAGATAATGCTAGGTTTTTTTGGTGGTGCGTTGACAGACATTAAATTAAAAAGCTGCTGTACGGCTTTTTTTATATATAGTACCGTGGACTCTGGCAATTTGCCTATAAAAAAACTAAAAATTATGATGCATATTAATATATTTAGCTTGCATAAAAAATTATTATACTTCTAAACGCGTAAAAGTATTGTGAAATTTCCACAAAATCAATGTGAATGTCATTTCTTGAATAACCGTTTGAACAATCTGAATTTTTGTATATTTTCCCATATTTACAAATATTAAATTGATGTATTTTTGCTAAATTGGTCATAAATAACTTGTCATTTATGTCAATTGAAACGTACGCAATAAATGTATAGACTGTAAATATAGTTATTGCAACCGATTGCGCTGTTGCGCATGGAACAGATGAAATTATGCGCGGCATGCAATTTGAGAAGGTGCATGACAGTGGCTTAATGGCTTTGATATTTATCAATTTGATAGTCATTTACCACTGCATAAAAACAAGGAGGAAAATATGAGCAGGAAGAGAAAAATGGCATCTATAACAAGTGCCGGACTGGTGTTTGCAATGCTTTTAAGCCAGAGCGCTGTGGCGGATTTGGGTACAGAGCAGGTTAAGGCAGCAGAGAATACCGCAAAGTGGGTAGACACAGAGTATGTGGTGAATGGAGACTTTGAGTCGTCTATAAATGGGGATGGAAGTATAACCGGTTGGACTAAGTCAACGGGAAGTGGACTATTTGTCACAAAAGATGAGTGGGCGAAAAATAATACAACTCAGTTTACAAAGATAAAGGACATAACTGGGGACAATTCGCTATCTCAAACAATCAAGAATGTTGAGCCGGGAACCTATAGGATTTCAATTGATCAGGATGGACAAAAAGATGTTAAATCAGGTCTGTATGTGAAATATTTGGAACAGGCTAAAGAACTTCCAGCTACAACAGATTGGGATAATTGGGAAACAGTTACAACCGATGAATTTACAATTGAAGCTGTACAAGATGTTGATATATGTATTGGAGGAGAGGTTACGAATGGCTATTGGGGCGATATTGACAATATCAAGCTTCAAAAGCTTTATGAAACAAAATCAGATGATACTGACTCTTCCGAAGAAAACAAGAAAGGCTACACAATTTCAGTAAACCAGACTGAAGTAGCCGTAGAAAATGGTGATACAGTCAATCTTGAAGCAAAGATTACTTATGATGGAAAAGAAATAAGTGAACTTCCTGAGGGAGTAAATTTATGGTGGTGGGTTGATACATGGAATGATCACACAGATGGATTGAGTGACGGAACATTAGAAAATGACAATGGTTCCGGAAAAACTCTTAAGGCAGCTTACACAACAAAGTCAGCCGGTAAGTATTATGTTGTAGCCCAGCTTAAGGATGCTGATGGCAATGAGCTTGGTTCTGTATGTACAACTATTACATCAAAGGCGCCGGAAATTGATACCTCAGTAGACAATGACGATATTGTTGTTGCAAAGGTAAAGGATTTGTCGCCTGATTTCATAATGGGAATGGACATTTCATCTGTTATAACAGAATTAGGCAGTGGTGTTGTATACAAGGATTATAGCGGAAAAGAAATTAACAACGTGACAGATTTCTGCAAATTCCTGGCAGAAAACGGCATAAACATATCCGTGTCAGAGTATGGAATGATCCATATGATTCAAACGGAAACGGATATGGTGGTGGAAATAACGATGTGGCAACAGCAAAGAAAATTGCTGATGCATGCCGCAGCGCAGGCATAAAAATGCTTGTTGATTTTCATTGCTCAGATTTCTGGACAGATCCGAGTAAACAGATGGTGCCTAAGGCATGGAAGGACTATACAGTTGATGAGAAGGCCGTAGCTGTAGAAAAGTTTATCAACGAATCATTAAATACAATTGATGCATCAAGGATGTTGTTGATATGGTTCAGGTTGGAAACGAGACAACAGGCGGTTTTATAGGTGAAACAAATATGCAAGCCATGTGCAAGCTCTTTTCCGCAGGCACAAAAGGTGTTAAGGATTACAACAGTGACGTAAAGGTTGTGATTCATGTGGAAAGTCCACAGAAGAATACACTCACAACGTGGTCAGATAATCTTGAAAAATATAATGTAAATTATGATATTCTTGGAACAAGCTATTATCCATACTGGCATGGTACACTGAGCAATTTAAAGAAAGAACTCAGCTATGTTCAGACGAAGCACAACAAGGATGCAATGGTTGTAGAAACAAGCTATGCATATACACTTGATGATTCAGATGGTCATGGAAATACTGTTCGTGAGGGAAATAATGATGACTCGGCAGATGCCACAGAGCCTTTCACTGTGCAGGGACAGGCTACTTCATGAGAAATCTCATCAATGCTGTAAATGAAGCAGGTGGACTTGGTGTATATTACTGGGAGCCGGCATGGATTACAGTTGGAGATACCACAGGTCTTTCAGAGGAAACTGCAGCGGCAAGATATGAAGCAAATAAAAAGATTTGGGAGGAAAAGGGCTCAGGCTGGGCATCAAGCTACAGCGGTGAGTATGATCCAAAAGATGCAGGAAAATGGTATGGAGGTTCCGCTGTTGACAATCAGGCAATGTTTTATCCGGATGGAACAGCAACAGCAGGTCTTAAGGTATGGAATTACGTAAAGACCGGTGCAAAGGTGACCAAAATCGGAGTTGAGGATATAGAAACAGCAGATGTCACATCAGAGGCAGGAAAAGAGATAGAGCTTCCCAAAACAGTTAATGTGACATACAATACCGAAAAGGTTGAAGAGAACGTTGTTTGGAATACAGAGGGAATTGATTTTTCAAAGGCAGGAACATACACTGTAGAGGGAACTGTCAAATTCAGCAGAAAAATCGAGCGTGGTGCTTATAAAGATAAGACATCCGGTACAACAAAATGTACAGTAGTTATAAAGCAGAAAAATCTTATTACAGATGCAGATGATGCAGGCCTTGAAAAGGCTGATAATTTTACTGTCAATAACAAGATTGTCGATTCAGTTTCTTCCACCAAGGATGATAAGAAGTCAGGAGAAGCATGTGCTCACTGGTATAATGGTGGAGAAGATAAGACCGAGGCTGCCATTACTTACAATAAAGCTATTACACTTGCTTCAGGCGAGTACATCTTTGAGTATGTAGACAGGGAGCCGACGGAGATGAGCTTTATGCTGAGGTTATGGATTCAGAAGGCAATATCATTGCAAAGGGTGACAATGTAACACTTACAGGCTGGAAAAACTGGAAGACTCCAAGCGTTTCATTTAAGCTTGAGAAAGAAACCAAAGTTACACTTGTTGTCGGTATCGTGAGTGCAAAAGGTGGCTGGGGAACAGTTGATGACCTATACTTATATCAGACAAAGTCAGCTGACAAGAGTGATGCCGATAATGGTAATACCGGTGATGATGAAAACAAGAAGCCGGATACCCCATCTACTGATGATAATAACAAGGACAATACAGGTAGCGGTGATACTACCACTGACAAGGATAATGGCACAGACAAAGATGATGCCAACAAAGGCAGCACAACAGTACCAACAACAGCACCGACCACACAGCCTGCAAAGGTTCTTACACTGGGAGCGGTTGTATCAAGCACATCCGACACCAAAACAACTGTAAAGGACACTAAGGGAATCCTTCCGGATACAGTAAAATTCGAGGCAAAGAAGGTAACTGATGAGAAGGAAGTGGCAAAGGTTGCAGATGTAGTAAAGGATAAAATTGTAGGAGTAAAGGATGTTTTAATATATGAGCTTAATCTGACAGATGGCACTACACAGCTTCATCAGCTTGCAGACAAGGTTCAGGTAACTATGGATATGCCGTTTGCATTAGCTGACAATGAGGCAATCAATGTGTTCCGTGTAGATTCAGACAAGCTTATAGCATGCACATCAAGGGTAGCAGATGGAAAGCTTGTATTTGAGACAGACCATTTCAGCACATTTGCCTTTGTAAAGGTAAATACCAATGCAGGTACTAAAGCAGCTGCTGCAGGCGCAGCAAAGACCTCAGATGACAGCAATATGTATATGTGGCTTGTTATCGCAATGACAGGTCTTGGCGTATCAATCGCAGCTCTTATGAACCGCAAAAAGGAGCAGGCATAGCAGTGTTTCTAAAAGCACAATATAAAGCATAAGAAAAATAAAACCGTCGTACCGGGGCCGTAAATGGCAGGGTACGACGGTTTTACTTATGTGCTTTACTGATTAATTACTTTAATTATTCATCAAACTTTTCGGCTTTATCGAAGAGCTCATAAACCTCTTTTGAAGGCTCATTTGTGCAAAGTGTCACAACAACAGCTGCGATAAGTCCTAAAACAAATCCAGGCAGCAGCTCGTAGATTCCGGTTGATGTGAGGAATGCATACCACAATATATCAACGGCAGCACCTGTTATGATTCCTGCAACAGCACCCTTGAAGTTAAAGCGCTTCCAGAAGAGGCTGAGCATGATTGCAGGTCCAAAGGCAGCTCCAAAGATACCCCATGCATTGGAAACAAGTGCCATGATAGAGCCGGCATTAGGGTTTGATGCGATGATGAGTGCTGCAACAGAGATTCCAAGAACGACAATACGGCCGGTCCACATCATCTCTTTGTCACTTGCCTTGCCTTTTCTGATGACAGGCTTGTACACATCACTCGAGAATGCAGATGAAGCAGCAAGAAGCTGGCTGTCTGCGGTACTCATGGAAGCGGCAAGCACTGCTGAGAGGAGTATACCTGAGATAACACCCGGGAAAATCTTTCTTACAATCTGGATGAAAACAAGAGAGTTTTCATTGATTGATTCGTCAAAGCCAAGGAAAAGTCTTCCGATTATTCCGATTAAGGTTGCAAAAAATACAATAAGCAGAGTCCATGTGATTCCGATTTTTGCTGATTTTTTCAAATCCTTCTGAGATTTGATGGACATGAATCTGATAATGATATGTGGCATACCAAAGTAACCAAGTCCCCATGCCAGTCCTGACACGATATCCTGCCAGCTTGAGAATGGATTTAAGTAACCGCCCGGGAGTGATGACATAGATGATGTATCAAGCATAAATGCTGCAAAAATCGGTGCTATAAACATAGAACCAAGTACGAGCATGCCCTGGAAAAAATCGGTCCAGCATACAGCCGAGAAGCCGCCGAGGAAGGTATAGCCTACGATGACAACTGCTGCAAGATACATGGCAATCTGTGGATCCATTCCTATTACAGTGTGGAAAAGAGTACCACATGCCTTTACGCTCGATGCCGCATAAATAGTGTATGCAACCAAAAACACAATTGCACAAATCACCTGCAGTGCAAGTGATTTGGACAGGAATCTGTTGGTCAGATACTGCGGAATGGTGATTGAGTCGTTTGCTACAATCGAGAATTTTCTCAGTCTCGGTGCTTCAAGCAGCCAGCTTATAGTGTAGCCGATTGCAAGTCCTACAGGAATCCATACCTGACCTAAGCCCAGTGCATAGATAGAAGTAGGAAGTCCCATGAGTACCCATGCACTCATGTCTGAGGCTCCGGCTGACAGTGCCGCAACCCATGGTCCCATCTCACGTCCGCCGAGGAAGTAGGTCTTTTCTCCGCCGTTTCTGTTTTTCACGAAGAAGAAGATACCGATACCCAGCATGCACAGCAGATAGACGATAAATACAATAATTTCTGATGTTTTCATTTGTAGTACCTCTTTAATAGTTTATTTAGTAACCATGCTACCACGTTAGCGTGATAAAGGCAAGAAAAACTTTCTCTTGACGAATACCCTGCGTTGACATATCATAGTATATAAGTGAAAGGGAGTAGCCGGCACGAGAGTGCTTACTTATCCGTCAATACGATTGCTCATACATATATGACAGCAATCCGGAGAGTGATTAAATGGCGAGACTTTTGTTGTTTTATACAGCAGAAGTGTCGCCTTTTTTGTATATAAAAGCCTTCTGCTGATAAGACATAGATGCATCTATCAATTAATCAGGCATCCTTAAAAAGGACAGCAGAAGGAGGAAAATTATGATTTTTGTAGCAATTTTACTGCTTATAGCAGGCTTTGTAGCACTGGTGAAGGGCGCAGATGTGTTTGTGGATGGAGCGGCGGCGCTCGCCGGGAAATTTGGTATTCCACAGCTTGTGATTGGACTGACGATTGTGGCGATGGGTACGTCGCTGCCGGAGGCGGCAGTCAGCATCACTGCAGGAATAAAGGGTAATGCGGGTATTACAGTCGGCAATATTGTCGGCAGCAATATACTAAATATCCTTATAATCCTGGGAGTGACGGCACTCATCATAAATGTAGCCATACAAAAAACCACCTTCAAATACGAGATACCGTACATGCTTCTTATCACAGCGGTGCTTCTCGTGATGGGAATGACAGGCAATGAAATTACATTCATTGAGGGTGTTATACTGTGGATTTTATTTATTGCATATCTGCTTTATTTGTATATTTTGGCAAAAAAGGGCAATGACAGCGGCGATGAGCAGTCGGTAAAGCTATATCCGGTATGGAAATGTCTGCTCTTTATTGTGCTGGGCGGTGTGTGCGTCGTAATTGGAAGCCAGTTTGTCGTAAACGGTGCCACGACCATAGCAAGAGCCTGCGGCATGAGTGAGCGCTTTATCGGACTGACAATCGTTGCATTCGGCACATCTCTTCCGGAGCTTGTTACATCTGTTTCAGCAGCACGCAAGGGAAATGCCGGTATAGCGATTGGAAATATAGTCGGCAGCAATATTTTCAATATACTTTTTGTAATAGGAACAGTTGCACTCATATGTCCTGTACCGTTTGAGAGCAGGTTTGTGATTGATACAGTTGTGGCAATCCTGTGCGGTGTGCTCCTGTGGGGCGGTACGATAAGACATAAAGAGCTTAGAAAGCCATGTGGAGTGGTGATGCTGCTTTGCTATGCAGCATATTTTGTATATTTGGCAGCTATGTAATGATGTATTTTTTTGAATTGCGATGACTGTGTTTAAAAAGAGTGTGATGAGGAGATAATAATTAAATTTAGCATACTGTCAATAATTGTGCATACAAATCGACACTTTGACATCAAAATGATTGAGATTTCACGCTAAATATAAATAATTAATTAAAAATAGCACTCTTGCTTGACAAGTGCTGATTGCAGGTGTATAACGTAGTCAAAACGAACGGAAGGAAGCGATTATAATGGATAAAAACCCAAAGCATCCATTGAAGAAAAAGAATAAGGCAGATGCAAAGAAGCATCAGAAGCATGTATACGAATAGCGCTTCCACTAAGGAATACTATCCAGTAAGCACAATGTACCCCAGCCCGTCACAGTTGGGGTATTTTGTGTTTTTGGAAGTGTTTTCAGAGACAGCCCGTGAGGCAGTTGTAAATACATTTTCACCGGCACCTTTTATGAGAGAAGCCTTAAGCTTGTCGCCATACATATAGAGGTCATTTCCACGCACAATTCCCCATTCCATCAGAAGCGCAGCCGCACCGGTCACAAACGGTGCAGCCATAGATGTCCCCGTTTTTGAAGTGTAGCCTCCGGTGTTTGAGCATGAAATAATGTCTACACCGGGCGCAATGATATCAGGCTTTATGCTGTCAAAGGCCCAGGTATAGCCTCGGCCGGAAAAGGCGGCCGTGCGGTTTGTTCGGCTGTCATAGGCTCCGACAGATATGACATTTTGAGCGGTTGAGGGGATGGTCAGGGTGATATCAGGCGATGCATGGATAAATGAGGTCTGTGCATTGCGCAGGGCACCTGACGGCAGCCATATATCCCATGAGCCGTCCTTTACAGATATGGGTTCAAGTGATATTTTCCAGATGCCGGGTGAGATATATTCCGATCCCATGAGTTCAATGAATATTTCCTGAAAAGGAGAGTAGGGAGAGGGACCGCCGCCTGTTATATATATGTCTGTCCCATCGAGCCTGTATCTGTATGTAAAGCCCTTTGCCTGATTGGTAATTGTATCGGGAATCTCCAGCATATCATTATTTGGTGCACTAATGCGCAGCTGTATCTCATCCCAGTATTTTTTCCATAAATCAATGGAAAGAGACGGCTCAGGATAGCCTATCGCAAGCTCTGCATCGGCAGGGTACGAGCTGCCGTTTGCATGGCCAAAGCCGGCTCCATCGTTACCTGAGCCGACTGAGACAGCGCAGCGGTAGTTTCCTGCTATATAGTCCAGGTATGCTTCAAGCAGTGAGGTGCCGCTGTGCGAGCCGTTGCTTGTGCCAAAGCTTAGGTTTATGACGATAGGCATGTTCATATCGATTGATTTTCTTATGCAAAAGTCTACTGCCAGCATAATCTGCGTGGTTGTGGGAAAGCTGGCACCGCCTGAAGTTTTGAGTTTTACGATTATAAGAGTGCTTTCATAAGCAACACCGCGGTATTTTGTGTTTTGTTCATTATCATTACCATTTCCGTTTCCGGCAGCGATTCCTGCTACATGAGTGCCGTGCCCGGATATGTCGATGCTTGGACAGATGCGCTGCATTTCTAAGCTGTTTTCTGCATTTATGGCTTTGGTGATTGTATCTCGGTCATATAAGGTGCCGAAAGGGATGATATCACTGTGTGAGGTATCATCGGAAACAGTCTGGTCCCACAGATAGGCGATTCTGCTTACACCATCCTGTATAAAAGCCGGATGGGCATAGTAAATTCCGGAGTCGATAATGCCTACGAGCACACCTTTTCCGGTCAGATTATATGGATTGGTGTGTACGGGAGTGATGCATGAGGCCTGCGAGCCCTCGTACACATCGTAGTTAAACTGCTTTGGCTTTTCCATATATATGATTTCATCGCACAGGGCAACGGTATTTACAAGTGATTTCTCAATTACGAGCACCGCATAGTTTCCGAGCAGCCTCGTGATGAGTACAGAAGGATACTTTTCTTTTATTTTTTCGATGTCACCGACATATTTTACTATCACTTCCCAGCTATCACTCTCCGGCAGATAGCCGCTTGAAAGCCCACCCTCTTTTCCAAGCTCATAAGGGGTGGACAACAGGGCGGCGGACAGCTGTGGAGAAATTTTCTCACTAAATGCTATTTCCATACTAACCTCCATTTTTTCCTTTAAAATATTAAAAAAATCTTAAAAGACAATAGTATCGTCATGTAACAAGAACCCTTGATTTTACACGCTTTCAAGGGTTCTTTGTTTTATCTTATGTCGTCATTTTTTGGACTGTTTTGGACTTTTTTTGGACTGTCTGAGCCTGCTGAGCTGTTGGATTGTATTTTATCCCGTTCCTGCTGCAATATAGTTTGAATTGAAATTAATAATACGTTCATTATATCTTTTTCATTTAATAAAATGTTGGTATTAGAAACATTATCCCACAAACGCAACTCATCAATATTATAAAAACAGTTCTCATTGCCAGTAATAAGGTTAGTTTCAAAACTGGAGTATTTGCCGTATAGATACGAACAAATCAAACCTAGCACTGATACATCATCCGAGAGACTGGATTGTATGAGTATATCTATTGTATGCAGGAGATTTTTATATTTTGCAGGCATACAATCAAATATATCATTCGCAGGTAGCTTTGATTGCTGATTCATGAATTTAATTATATTGACAGTTGACTCAGATAAACCAGTTGCATTTACAATATCTGTATTTTCTCTAGTTTTACAATCATATTCACATAACAGATACCCCTAAATCACAAATCAAATAAAATTAACACATATTTAATAAATTACAACTGAGCTGTGGAAAAGTTTTGCCCTTTTCCCAAGAATTTATTGTTTTTCGTGTATATCCCAAAGCGGCCGCAAAAGCCTCTTGAGATAATTTTATGCTTTTTCTTTCTGTTTTTATTCTTTCAATTATCTTTGAATTACTGTAAATGTCACCCAATAGTTACACATCCTTTCCATAATACTATATTGCTGTAACAAAATGTCACTTGTTGGTTACATAAATCCATGCAATAATTATAACATCTCATGAGGGCAGACACAAGTAAACGTTACATAAATAGAAAGGCGGTAAACATGAACAAACAAAACGTAATGGGCAAGATTGAAGATAAACGATTATTGAATATCAAGGAAGTTTGTACCTATATCGGAATAGGACAAACGCAAGCACGAAAGACAATGCAGGAAATAGGAGCAGTAAGGCGGTTCGGGAGACGTATTTTGTATGACAAGATTGTTATAGATACATACCTTGATGATATGGGAGTGAGTGCTGATGATTAAAGAACTGCTGCCAAGTGGCAAAGATAACGCTATACCCACAACAGAGCTAATGAAGTTGTGCGGAATGGAGCGCAGGCAAATGACAAAGCTGATACATGATGAAAGAGCAGCAGGCGCAGCTATATGCAGTACAACAGCAGGAGCAGGCGGCTATTATATGCCCGCAAGCCGTCAAGAGGTACAAGAGTTCCTTGATTCAATGGAGAGCAGAGGCAGCAGTATATTTTCCTGCATTAAAGTTTTTAGAGATTATATGAGGCAGATTGAGGGGCAAGAGTGCCTTGAACTGACTGACAAAGAGGGGCGGTGAATGTATGGATAAAGGTTGGATAAAGATATATCGACAGATTCAAGATTGCTGTATATGGCAGAGAAACGAGCCTTTTGATAGTCGGAGTGCATGGATTGACTTGCTATTGACCGCCACACACTCAGAAAGAAAGCTGATAATTAATAATGAGGTTGTGCGGATTCGCAGAGGTTCTTTTGTAACAAGTATTGTAAAACTGTCGCACAAATGGCAGTGGAGTAGAACAAAGACAACTCGATTCATTAATTTACTGGAAAGCGAACAAATGATAAACACAAAGCGGACACCCAAAGGAACACTTATAACTATTGTAAAATACGATGTTTTCCAAGGTAATGAAATAGACAGTGATACAGCAGTCGATACAGCATCCGATACAACACCCGATACAACACCCAATACAGCAGGCTATACAACAGTCGATACAGCAGTCGATACACAAAACAAGAATGTAAAGAATGTTGAAGAATGTAAAAGAATGAAAAAGAATGTAAAGAATGAAAGAACAACTAAGGGCGGGCCTTATTATCCCGATGATGCATATCTTGATAAAGCGTTTTGCGAGTATCTAGCAATGAGAAAGCGGATAAAAAAGCCGATATGCACCGATGAAAGTCTAAACAGAGTTATGAATAAACTTGATAAGCTGTCGGAGGGGGATAACAACAAAGCGGTAAAAATCCTCAATCAGTCTGTTGACAACTGTTGGCAAGGTCTTTTTGAACTGAAAGAGGATTCTGAAGAGAAAAAGAAAAAAATGTTTTGATGAGTGGTTGGAGGCATAAACAATATGAATAGAAACCAAGTAATAGAGCTATTATCAACTATACAATCTTTATACCCTAATTTCAAGGTGGAAAATAAGACCTTTACTGTAAATGCATGGTTTGAAATGCTTAAAGACTGTGATTATTGTATGATACAACAAGGCTTGAAAGTATTTGTCAAAACAGATAAAAGCGGCTTTGCGCCTAGCATCGGGCAACTGATAGACAAAGCCCAAATGTCACATAAACCAAGTGAGCTAAACGAACTTGAAGCGTGGAGCCTTGTAAGTAATGCCCTTAGAAATGGTATTTATAAGCCTGCTGAGGAGTTTACAAAGCTGCCGCCACTGGTTCAAAAGGCAGTAGGAAGTATTGACAACCTCAGACACTGGGCGGAGTCTGATATAAATACTATTGAAACAGTAATTCAATCAAACTTTATAAGGACCTATAGAGCAGTTGTGAGTCAGTCAAACGATGTTTATAAAATGTCTGATGATGAAAAGGCAATGATTGAGGATGCAAACAGAGATTCATACAAGGCACAAATTGAGGATAAAAACCAAGCCTTGATAAAATCATTGCAAGACAATCTAAAACAGCTTGACAGACCTAAAAAAGAGGCTAGAGAGCTACCAACACATTTAAAGGATAAAATTGAAGCTATCAGAAACGGGGGAAAAGATAATAAACTGACTGAGTGATAACAGAGAAAGGAGCAGCAATGACAAAAGAAACACTATCACAACTAAACTACGTAAAAGCAGAACTTGCAATGTGGCAAAAAGAGCTTAAAGAGCTTGAAGCAAATACAAGCGGTTCTGCGGCCAGGCTGTCGGACATGCCACATCGAAAGGGCGCAAGCGACAAAGTAGGAGACATTGCAGCCAAGAGAGCTGACACAATAGCCACGATTGAGAAATTGCAATTAGAACTGGAGACCGAGCGAAACGACATATTGCACTTTATAGAGTGTATTGATGATTCATACATTCGACAGATTATGTACTATCGACATATAAAGTGTTATTCATGGAGTTTAATCGGGGCAGAGATGCACACGACACCCGATTCGGTCCGTAGAATGCACGACAGATATTTAAAGCGTACAGAGGCAGCAGGTGCAGAACGTTAACAAATGTTAAGATTAAAATGTGTTTAGTATATGGCAGCAGGCACAGAACCTGCCAAAACTAGACATTTAAAACGTGCTGAGAGCGTGTGATTCGGTCAAATTGCCTGCAAAGATATATTGAATGGTAAAATACACGCTGACAGAATAAAAGCTGTATATGGCTTGATTATAGCGTGACAACCTAATAAAACCTTAGATTAAAACATGATAAAGGCATAATGAGGCAATAAAGCCTGCTGCCGCAGTACATAAAAAGAGCATGCCACTATAATAATGACATGCCCGATTGTGTACTATTTTCCCGATTCCATGCGTAAATCAATAGCCTTTTTGATATACCCGTTGACTGATTCACCTGCCGCACCTGCTGCCGCCTTGATTGCATCACGTTTACCTTTTGGAACACGTACTTTTATATCATCGTAATTGTTACGAACATATTTAGCGGTTGCACGCTGCTGAGCCTTTGAAGTTTTTGGAGTATCAGACATTACAAAACACCCTCTTTCATATAAACATGGTTATACCCAGTTCATTATATCATACTTGTATAGTGGGGACAATATACAAAATGCATAATAACAAGGGATATATAGGGTACAACATTGGATAATATTGATATTGTTATAGTGTACCCAATATAGTATACTATAATTGTAACAAAAAATGCCCTCTACAGAATGGCAGTTCTGTAAAGGGCGGTACACCTAGCACAAAGGGTACATGAATATAATATATCATTCTGTACCCTTTCACAAGAGAAAGGACAGATAAAATCATGGACAAATCAAGAATAACAGATGTTATTGACAGAATGGATGATGCAAACGCACTACTGGAAATGTGTCGAGGCTATGCGCAGTCGGAAACACCCGACATGCAAACGCTTGCATCATCGCTATATCAAATCAAGCTCAAATATGAAACTATATTAATGACACTTGAACACATTACAAGGGATTAAGAGGCGGTGAGAGTATGGCAACAGATAAGAAAGGGCGCAAGCTGCCTAAAGGTATTCGACAGAGATACGATGGGTATGAGGCAGATTCATGCATGAGGGGCAAGAGTACCTGGTACATGGAGCTACAATAACAGAGACTCAAAAGCTCATGGAAGATTTACGATACAAAGTTAGGCATGGAATAATAGCCAGTTCCCACAAGGTTATATTTTCAGAGTGGTTTAATGAGTGGTTTGAGGACTACGAGAAAATCAAAGCCAAGGAAAGCACTTGCAATGTTTATAAAAATCTGTATCACCTGCATTTAGAAAAGCCACTAGGAAAGAAAAAGCTATGCGATATAAGGGCAGAGCACATACAGAAACTATTTAATAACATGGCCGAGAACGGATGCAGTATATCAACAATACAGTTGACAAAAGCAGTTCTTGACGGCTGTATAAAGCAGGCTACACGAAACAGATTAATTGACAATAACCCTTTAAAGCTGTAACACTGCCGACAACAAAGGCAAAGCCTAAAAAGGTACGAGAGGCAATGACAAAAGAAGAGCAGGCTTTATTCATGGAATACGCAAAGGACAGCCAATATTATAATCTGTTTGCTGTACTGCTGCGAACTGGAATGAGAAGCGGTGAGATTCGAGGTTTGCAGTACAAGGACATTGATAAAAAGAATGGAGTAATACACATTCGCAGGACTGCATACTATACAGCAGAGCAGGGCATATATACCAATACACCAAAGACAAAAACATCAATGCGAGATATTCCATTGACGGATGATATATTATCTTTTCTCAACGCTGAGAAGAAAAGGCAGCTTGAATATAACAAGGCTGTAAGCATAGAGCAGTATGTATTCTGTGATATAAACGGGCAAATTGTAAAGCAAGAATACATGCAAAGAGAAATAAAAAGAATCGTTGGAAAAATCGTTAATGACGGCCACGAGCTAAAAACGCACGTTACAATGCATGTATTTAGACATACATTCGCAACGAGAGCTATTGAAGCAGGAATGCCACCACAAGTATTAAAGACAATACTGGGGCATAGTTCCCTTGCAATGACAATGGATTTATACAGCCACGTATTACCCGACACGAAAGCCAGTGAGATGCAGAAAATAGCAAGTGCATTTTAATAAAAAAGCCTGCTGCAGGATTCCAATTTTGGACTAATTTTGGACTGTGGCGGGTTTTTTATTGCCTGCAAATACTGGGAAACCCTTGTAAATAAAGGGGTACAGCGTTTTATTTAAACTAATAAAAAATTAAAAAAATCTTAAAAGACAGATGCAATATATATTTGGTATGATTAATTCATAATCAATCAATTAATTATAAGAAACCGGGAGGTCGAAATGAGTAAAAAGAAAAAGATAATCATTTCAGTGATTGCAGCTGTGCTTATCATAGCAGTGATTGTGTCAGCTGTTGTCATTGCAATGACAAAGGGAAAGAATGCAGCAAAGGCATCTGGAGTCTATGCAAACAAGGTCGCTGATGTCATGTATCAGGCGGGAAGTACTAACAAGTACAGCGGTGTCGTGGAAGCAGCCGATACCATGGATATCAAGGCTGACAGTGAAAAAAAGGTAAAGGATATTCTTGTGTCAGAGGGGGATGAGGTACAGGTGGGCACACCTCTTTTTACCTATGATACAAAAGATCTTGCTGCGAAAAAGGAAAGCGCCACGCTTGAGCTTGAGAGCTTAAACAATACGCTTTCCGGCTATGATGCACAGATAGAGCAGCTCACCAAGGAAAAGAAGGAAGCGCCAAAGGATCAGCAGCTTGACTATACACTGCAGATTCAGCAGGCGCAGACACAGCAGAAGCAGACTCAGTACGATATTGCCACGAAGAAGGCAGAGATAGAAAAGTATGATGAGAGCATCAAAAATGCCACTGTAAACAGCACAATGATTGGTGTTGTAAAGAAAATCAATGAGAATCAGAGTGCAGACACAGCAGATACTGCATTTATGACAATCGTTGCCACGGGTGATTACAGGGTAAAGGGCACAATTGATGAGCAGAGCTTTTTAAACAGTGGACTCGCAGAGGGGCAGGCAGTTATAGTGCGTTCGAGAGTTGATGAGTCAAAGACATGGCAGGGTACCATCAGCAAGGTTGATACTGAGAATACTCAGACTGATAACAGCAATTCCGGCATGTATGATGATGGAAGCAGCGAGCAGAAGGCATCAAAATACAACTTCTATGTGCAGCTTACAGGCACAGGCGACATGCTTTTAGGACAGCATGTATATGTGGAGCCGGATTTCGGACAGACAGAGGTAAAGGATGGTATATGGATTGATGAGAGCTATGTCGTAAAGGATGGCGATGATGCATATGTATGGACACTTAATAAAAAGGATAAGCTTGAGAAGACAAAGGTTGAGCTTGGAGACTATGACGAGAATCTCATGATGTATGAAATCAAGTCAGGGCTTACAAAGGATGACTATATAGTATGGGCATCTGATGACCTTTATGAGGGTGAGCCGGCACAGACATGGGAAGAGTACGTTGAAAATGGCGGCGGTGAAGAGTCAGTCTATGACGATATGGGTACAGAAGCTCTTGATGACCAGATGCTTGAGGGCACTGAGGGCGGTCCTGTTGATGATGGCACAATGGACGATGGCACAATGGACGAAGGTGCTGCAGATGCCACCGGTTCAGGTGACGCGGAGGTACAGTAGATGATTCTAGAACTCCAGCATATTTATAAAAACTATGACCAGGATAAGCTCGTGGTGCCGGTTTTAAAGGATGTCTCACTCCAGATTGAGGAGGGAGAGTACGTGGCAATCATGGGGCCGTCGGGCTCCGGCAAGACCACTCTCATGAATATAGTGGGTTGTCTTGATCTGCCAACATCGGGCACATATATACTTGACGGCAGACCTGTCAGTGAGCTTAAGGAAAAGGAGCTTACGAAAGTCAGACGGGATACAATTGGATTTGTATTTCAGAATTTCCAGCTCATGCCGAGAGAGAGTGCCTTGGACAATGTATGCCTGCCACTCATATATGCCGGTGTGAGCAAAAAGGACAGAAGGCAGATGGGTATGGAGGCCTTAGAGCGTGTAGGGCTTTCAGACAGAGCTGATTTCAAGCCAACACAGCTTTCAGGAGGACAGAAGCAGAGAGTGGCGATAGCGAGAGCTATGGTCAATCATCCAAAGCTTCTGCTTGCGGATGAGCCTACGGGAGCTCTGGATTCAAAGTCAGGCAAGCAGGTGCTTGAGCTCTTTGAGAGCCTTAATGAGTCCGGTGTGACGGTTGTCGTGATTACACATGACAGAAAGGTAGCCGAGCAGGCAAAGCGCATCGTCCACATCATAGACGGCGAGATAACAGAGGAAGGACAGGAGGCAGGTAATGAAAAAGAAAAAGAGAATTAAGATCATTATAATAGCTGTCCTTGTAGTTGCAGTTGCAGCGGGAAGCATCACAGGAGTTGTTTATTACAGGAACTCCAAGGGTCTTGCTTCCGTCATGAGTGTTTCAATGATCAGCACGACAAACGACTACACATCCATGACCAGTGAGGGAATGGTGTGTGATGATGCATGTCAGACAATCAATTTAAAGGATGGACAGAAGGTGACAGAGGTTTATGTCACAAAGGATCAGCAGGTAAAGGCCGGAGATAAGCTACTTGCATATGATGTGACGAGTCTTTCCCTCTCGGTTGAGATGAAGCAGCTTGAGATACAGAGTCTTGAGAACCAGCTTGCATCGGAAAAACAGAAGCTTGACAAGCTAAAGAACACTAAACCGGTTGAAAAGCAGCCCGAGACTCCTGTTACACCTGAGCCACAGCCTGACACACAGCCGTCTGCCCCTGAGCAAAAGCCTGACGAAGAGCATGATGTGATATCGGATCTGTCAGTGGCTAAAGGAAGCGGTACAGAGGTCGATCCTTATGTATTTACATGCACAGAGGCTTCATATGTATCGGGAGAGCTTTTGAATACACTCGCTGATAAAAGCGCTGTAGCACGGTTTGTAATAGGGGATGCTAACGCACCTGATATGGAGCTTATCGTAAGAGGAGATAGGCTTGGCAGCTATGATGACAGCGAGGAGATAAAGCTTTTCCTTGCAGGCACAATTACAGCAGGAGATGCTTCTGATGATACAGAAGGAAGTGAGCCGTCAGGTACCAAAACAGGCAGTGCCACAGAACAGACCGCACAGACAGAAGCTGATACCGCGGCAGAAGAAAAGACATACACTGCAGATGAGCTTAAGGATGCCATAAAGGAGCAGACCAGAAGTGTTGCCGATGTTGATTTACAAAAGAGAATTGCACAGGCCGATTTAAAGGAACTGCAGAGCGAGCTTGAGGATGGCGTGGTATATGCAAAGAAGGATGGAATTGTGACAACAGTCGGTGATCCTGCCAATCCACCGCAGGACGGTACACCTTTCCTGCAGCTTTCGGGAGCATCAGGACTGTATATCAGCGGAACAATCGGTGAGCTGGATCTGGATACGGTAAAAATAGGACAGAGCGTATCAGCAGTCAACTACATGACAGGTGATACATATGAGGGCACGATATCCGAGATAAGCAATGTGCCGTCAGACAGCGTAAACTATTATGGAGACAGCAATCCAAACTCCTCATTCTATGAGTACACTGCATACATTGAGAATCCGCAGAATCTCAAAAAGGGCGATTCACTTGAGTTGACCATAGATACATCATCGGAGGGCTCTGACAGCGGACTATATATCGACAAGTCATATGTCAGAACCGAGAACGGACAGTCATATATATACAAGGATGACAACGGAAAGCTCAAAAAGCAGTCTGTCAAAACAGGCAAGTCGCTCTGGGGCTCATATGTGGAGATAAAGTCAGGTCTGACAAATGATGACTATATCGCATTCCCGTATGGAGTCAGGGAGGGCGAGAAAACCAAGGTGTCGGAAGATGGTATGTATTAGTTTAGCAGGGAGGATTAAAGATGCTTGAAAATATTAGATTGTCCTTTAGGGGAATCTGGTCACATAAGATGCGTTCGTTTCTGACCATGCTTGGAATCATCATCGGAATTGCAGCAATTATTGCGATTGTTTCCACAATTCAGGGCACAAACGAACAGATAGAAAAGAACCTCATAGGTTCGGGAAGTAATAACGTAAAGGTCACACTGCAGAAGGATGGCTATGATATGGATTTATCATATGAAACGGCGCCGGCGGGAGTGACTGAGGTATCGGCTGCCACACTTGACAGCATAAAGGAGCTCGACCATGTGAAAAATGCAGCTCTTTACCGTACAAGACAGGCTTCCAATGCAGTCTATTATCTGAACACGGCGCTTTCGGGCGGCAATATAACATGTGTCGATGACGGATATTTCGATACTGCAAGCTATGTAGTCATGAAGGGCAGAGGCTTCTCAAAGAATGACTATGCAAATGCACGCAGGGTGGCTCTTATTGATGAGAGCGTGGAGAGCAGCCTGTTTTCAGGAGAGAGCGCGCTCGGCAAGACAGTAGAGATACAGGGATATCCGTTTACAGTAGTCGGTGTAGTCACGGAAAAGGACAGCTATGACCTGGTAATAAACTCAATGGATGATTACTATATGTATGCCCATGATGACAGCCAGGGCAATGTATTTGTGCCAAGCGGAACATGGCCGGTTATATTTGGTTATGATGAGCCGCAGAACCTTTTGCTTAAGGCAGACAGCACGGATACCATGGCTACAGTGGGAAAGGCTGCTGAGGAGATACTTAACAGCAATTTAAATGTTACAGACGGCTCTGATGTGACCTACAAGGCACAGGATTTACAGGAGCAGGCAAAGCAGATACAGCAGCTCAGCCAGTCAACCAACATGATGCTCATCTGGATTGCTGGAATATCACTGCTCGTCGGTGGTATCGGCGTCATGAATATCATGCTTGTGTCAGTCACAGAGCGTACCTCAGAGATAGGACTTAAAAAAGCAATCGGAGCAGGAAAGGGAGCAATACTTGGACAGTTCCTCACAGAGGCTGTTGTGCTCACAAGTCTTGGAGGCTTAGTCGGAGTGCTGGTCGGAGTGATACTCTCTAAGGTCATCTCAATGCTGAACGGCACGCCGACAGCGATAAGTCCGGCAGCAGCTATACTTGCGGTGCTTTTTTCAATGGCAATCGGAATCATATTCGGTATGCTTCCTTCATACAAGGCAGCGAATCTGAACCCTATTGATGCACTGCGCCATGAGTAATTTTTATTAAAATTGCCGCTATTGTGAAAAAAATAACAATTCTTTGTATTTTGATGAATACAAGGGTAGAAAAAGTTTAAAAAATTTTGTAGAATGTTCCTAGTAGATAAATACTAGGAGCATTTTTTTAGAGGAATCAGGTCATGTGATATGGGAAGTGTCACATGATGTAATGATTCTTCTAAGTATGTAAATCATTAGGTAACAAAATATACATTATTTTAAGGAAAAGGAGATAATATGTACGCTGACGAAAACGTAATCAAAATCAAACATGCAGTTTTGCTTGAGGTCGCAAAGGCTGCATTTGCAGGTAACCTCGATGAGATCAGAGATGACATCCCGTTCACACTGATTCCGGGACCGACACCTCAGTTCCGTTGCTGTATCTACAAGGAGAGAGAGATCATCGTCAACGTGTCAGACTTGCAGAGGGTAAAGCACCAAGCGCAAACGATGACGGCAATATCATCCAGGTAATCAGCTCAGCATGTGAGGATTGTCCGATTTCGAGCTACACAGTTACTGAGAACTGTCAGAACTGTCTTGGCAAGGCTTGTATCAATGCATGTAAGTTCGGAGCAATCGAGGCAGGACGTCTCCGCTCACATATCGATCCACAGAAGTGTAAGGAGTGTGGACGCTGTGCACAGGCATGTCCTTACAACGCTATCGCTCATTTAAAGAGACCATGTAAGTTCTCTTGTCCTGTAAACGCCATTACATACAATGAGTACGGCATTTCAGTGATTGATGAGAGCAAATGTATCAGATGTGGTAAGTGTATCCACAGCTGTCCATTCGGAGCTATCGGATCAAAGACATACATCGTAGATGTAATCGATGCAATCAAGTCAGAGAACAAGCATGTATACGCTATGGTTGCACCTGCAGCAGAGGGACAGTTTGGCGCAAATATCACTATGAACAGCTGGAAGAAAGCTATGCAGGCAGTTGGCTTCAACGGTTTTGTTGAGGTAGCGCTCGGAGGAGATATGACAGCAGCATACGAGGCTGACGAGTGGCTTGAGGCATATGAGGCAGGAGAGAAGAAGGTTACATCATGCTGTCCTGGATTTGTAAATATGGTTAGAAAGCACTATCCTGAGCTTGCTGACAAGATTTCTACAACTGTTTCACCTATGTGTGCAGTTTCAAGAATGATCAAGCAAAGGATCCTGATGCAGTTACAGTATTCATCGGACCATGTGTTGCCAAGAAGTCAGAGGTACATGATCAGAAGATAGAGGGCAATGCAGACTATGTACTTACCTTCAGCGAGATTCGTGCTATTATGAAGGCAAAGGGTGTACAGCTTGAGGCTGATGATACCTCATACCAGGAGGGCTCAGTATACGGTAAGCGTTTCGCAAACTCAGGCGGAGTTACAGCAGCCGTAATCGAGAGCATGAAGGAAAAAGGCGAGGATGTTGATTGTAAGGTTTGCAAGGCAAACGGAGCAGCAGAGTGTAAGAAAGCACTTCTCCTCATGAAGGCAGGCAAGCTTCCTGAGAACTTCATCGAGGGAATGGCATGTGAGGGCGGCTGCGTAGGCGGACCAAGCTCATACAATGACATGGTGACTACCAAGAAGTTCCGTGATGATCTCTTAAGCAGAGCAGATGACAGAAAGATTCGTGACAACATCGCCAACTACCATATGGAGACATTTGAGATGCACCGCAAGGAGCAGTAATAAAATGATTGTTACTGCCAAAGCGTGGCTTGAATAGTTACATAAGTTTTAAAAATCCCCCGACTTGTTCGGGGGATTTTGTGATTGCGAATATCTGCAAAAAGATATGTGGTTAGTCATATTGAGAATTGAATAGTAACAAAGATATTAAATAAATTAAGTACATATTACGACTCTGTCACGGGTTTTCGGGATAAAGAAACAATTGTAACACAACTGAAATATATGAAGCCAACATTAAGAAATTCTCAAGGAATTTGCAGTAGCAAAAAAGATTGTTTAACGCTATAATAGATACTGCTTGAAATAATATTATCAGGTTTGAGTAATAATATAGAGAGAATAATTATAAAATGCTAAAGAGGATTGGAAAAATGGACAAAAATAAAAAGATGATTATCGGCATACTTACGGCTGCAATAGTTCTGGTGGTGGCGTTTATAGTGTATATCACATGCTTTGATTCACATATTGAGTTCAGCAGCAAGTTCAAAAACGGTATTACTGTTGAGTATGGCAAAAAGTTTGAGGTACCAAAAATCAAGGCGTATGTCAGAGGCAGGCTTATAAACCGAAAGGGAAAAGAGATAAAATGCACTATAGACAGTAATGTCGATGCGACAAAGACAGGTTCATACGAGATAAAGGTAACTGCTCAATATGGTAAAAAAACAGCGACACAGACCATAAAGGTTGAGGTGAGGGATAAGAAGGCTCCGGAGATTACATTAAATGGCGATGCAGAGATGACTGTAGAGGCAGGCAGCGAGTTCAGTGACCCGGGATATACGGCAACAGACAACTATGATGGGAATCTGACAGACAAGGTATCTGTCACAGGAGCTGTCGATACTTCAAAGCCGGGAGACTATGAGATAAAGTACAGTGTCGCTGACTCGTCAAAGAATGAGGGCGAGGTTAAAAGGACTGTGCATGTCACAGATACCACGGCACCGCAGATTAAGCTCTCAGGTGATGATTTTGTGTCAGTTAAAAAAGGCGATAAATACAGTGATCCGGGATATACGGCAACAGACAACTGTGACGGAGATATCACAGACAGTGTCAGGGTATCAGGAGATAAGGTAGATAAGGATAAGGCAGGAAAGTATACTGTGACCTATGAGGTATCAGATTCATCAGGAAATAAGGCTACAGCTACAAGAGTGGTAAGTGTGTATGATCGGCTGCCACGGCAGACACGGTAAATCCGGGCAACAAGATTATTTATCTGACCTTTGACGATGGTCCCGGAAAGTATACACAGGGGCTATTAGATGTGCTTGATAAATACAATGTAAAGGCCACCTTCTTTGTTACAAATACACATCCTGACTATCAGAACATGATAGCAGAGGAGGCAAAGAGAGGACATACAGTGGCTATCCACTCTGCCAGCCACAAATACAACCAGATATATACAAGTGAGCAGGCATTTTTGATGACCTTGAGCAGATGAACAGTATCATAAAGGCACAGACAGGAAATGATGCGTCAATCATCAGATTCCCGGGTGGCTCATCAAATACTGTAAGTAAGGATTATTGTCCGGGCATTATGACACAGCTCGTAAATGATGTGACAGCAAGAGGGCTTTTATACTGTGACTGGAATGTATCGAGCGGAGATGCAAACAGCAAGCCAATCAGCACGGAACAGGTAGTGCAGAATGTCATTTCAGGAGTACAGAGCCACAACGTATCAGTTGTATTGCAGCACGACATAAAGGATTTCAGTGTCAATGCGGTCGAGCAGATCATCCAGTGGGGACAGGCGAACGGTTACACATTTTTACCACTCACCACAAGCTCACCGATGTCTCATCATCGTGTAAACAACTAAAATCATTCAAATAAAAAAGCGCAAAAAAGAAGAGTTCGAAATGAACTCTTCTTTTTAATCATGATTCTTATATCTTATTCCCCAATTAACATTTTTGTAACTATAATTTTACCTAAATATATAATAAAGAAAAAGGTACATAGAAACTAGATTGCCTGAGTGGTCAAAATTATTTAACTACCTCAACGTTAACTGCCTGTGGACCTTTAGCGCCATCAGTGATATCGAACTCTACTGCTGCACCTTCCTCGAGAGTTTTGAAGCCCTCCATGTTAAGTCCTGAGAAATGTACGAATACATCCTTTCCGTCCTCGGCTGTGATGAATCCGTAACCTTTTTGGTTATTGAACCATTTTACTGTACCTTTGCTCATCGAAAGTACCTCCAAATAATAATAATGCTGCTTACGCAACTAACGTTAGAATAGCATAACAGGTTTAAGATGTAAAGCAATAAAGTCAAAGTTCTTTAAAGTTTATGTCATTATTTGCTAAAAATTTCATTACAAGCTTATCCCATTCACTGTCTAAGGTCTTATCCGCTGAAAAAATATTGTAGGATATTCCGGTTGTCAGAGTCAGAAGCTGGCTCTGATACCTGATATTTATGAAAAAACCACTGATATCGGACACAGTGAAAGCAGAGTGCAGACTGCTTAGGGTGTGCTCCATATTTTCAGGTGAAAGCAGAAAGACAAACTTGAATGACGATGGAGTCTGTCTGCCCTTTATCAGGTCAAAGCAGTTTGTGCGAAGCATCCTAAAGGGGAGTATGCTATAGCCCACTATACCATTTTCCTCAAGCTCTGTGGAGCTGTAAAAGCCCTTTTGCAGGTGACCATCTATGACGTATGAGGCTGCCTTTGTGATGACGGCCTCCTGGAGAAGGAAGTTGTCAAAGATTTCCGTGCGAAGCAGCTTGTTCATAAAGTCCTTTGTGTCTGTCAGTTCAATTGATATCATAATTTCTCCTCATTTTCCACATTGTATGTGACAGCGAATGATTGTTCTAAGTGGTTTTGAATAGTTATCGATTATTATATCATACATCAGATTTGCGGATTATGCCATAAAAAATAGATATAAAAATAGCCTTAAAAATAAAGCCTGTTCAACTGGAATAATTGTAAGTCCGTGGTAGAATAAATGCGTTATGCAATGAAAACAGGAGGCAATCCATGAAACAGGAAAAATTATTTGATTTACTAAAAGTGGCTGTTTCACCATGCGAGTGTGTGAAGGCTGCAAAGCAGGAGCTTTTGGAAAACGGATTTGAGGAGATAGATTATACAGGCGACTGGAAGCTTGTGCGCGGTGGCAGGTATGTCTTAAATCACCATGATACGACCATGTTTGCGTTTACTGTAGGAAGCGGCTACAACAAAAAGGATATGGTGCGAATAGCGGCAGCTCACACAGACTATCCATATCTTCGCATAAAGCCAAATCCGGATTTATGACAAACTCATATGCACAGGTTAATGTAGAGGTGTATGGAGGACCGATTTTAAACACATGGTTTGACAGACCTCTCGGAGTGGCAGGGCGCGTAGCTATAAAGAGTGAGGATGTGTTCAATCCGCGTATGGTGCTATATAGGTCCAAAAAGCCTGTCATGATTATTCCAAATCTTGCCATTCATATGAACAGGGATGTGAATAAGGGGGTCGGAATAAATAATCAGGTGGATCTGATGCCGGTGCTTGATTCAATAACTGAGGATGAAATGACCACGGATTATTTCCTTAGTTTTCTGGCTAGAGAGCTGTCTGTGGAAAAGAGCGACATCATAGACTTTGAGCTCAATACATTTTGTGTGGAGGAGCCTTGCTTTGTCGGTGTGAATGACACCATGATTTCATCGCCCAGAATCGACAACCAGTCATCCTGCAGGGCTCTTCTTGATGCGATAGAGGATGGAAACAGAGCTGATGGAATAAACATCATAGCGCTTTTTGACCATGAGGAGATTGGAAGTAACAGTAAGCAGGGCGCTGCCTCTATAATGCTTCACGATATGCTCAGGCGTATTTTAAGAAATATGGACCTTTCAGAAAATGAAATAGATGAGAGCATATATGATGCCATGCTTTTGTCTGTCGATGTGGCTCATGCGCTTCATCCTAATAAAAAGGAAAAGATGGATATCACAAATATGCCTGTCATGGGAAAAGGCTTTTGTATCAAGCAGGCGTGTTCGCAGTCGTATGCTACGGATGCGCAGGCTATTGCTATTCTATGTCAGCTGTGTGATGAAAAGGGCATACCTTACCAGCGTTTTGTGAACCGTTCGGACAGTCGTGGCGGCAGCACACTGGGCTCGATTGCAGGTACGCTTTTGCCGGTAAAGACTGTGGATATAGGTATACCTATTCTTGCAATGCACTCAGCTGTGAGCTTATGGGAGTACGCGACATGAAAGCCTTAAGCGACTGTGTGACGGCCTTTTTTCGGGTACCATTAAAGGGCAGATAACCATTATGGGAAAATAAATACAGAAACCTCTTGCATAAGTTTAGTTTTCGTGTTAATATGACGTAGTAATGAAACTACTTGTTACGGAATGAAATAACTTTTAAAAAAGTAATTTAAACTTTTATTATCATATAGTGCAGGAGGAATAGATATGTATAAGATTATAATAGATAGCTGTGGTGAGCTCACAGATAGCCTTAAGAAGGATGGACATTTTTGCAATGTGGCACTCGAGCTTGATGTTGACGGATACAGAATCCGCGATGATGAGAGCTTTGACCAGCATGATTTCTTAAGAAGAGTAAAGGAGAGTGTAAAGGGACCAAAGTCGTCATGCCCGTCTCCTGAGGAATATATGCAGGCCTTTGAGGGGAGCTGATCATATCTATGTTGTCACACTTTCGGGCAAGCTCAGCGGCTCATACAACAGCGCTGTTTAGCAGTCAATCTGTACAACGAGGAGCATGAGGACTGTGGCAAACAAATCTATGTATTCAATTCCCGCTCAGCATCTATAGGCGAGACACTAATCGGCATGAAGGTACAGGAGTTTGAAGAGAGTGGACTTTCATTTGATGAGGTTGTAAAGCAGACAGAGGAGTATATAGCTTCAATGAATACCTTCTTTGTGCTTGAGACACTTGATACATTAAGAAAGGCAGGACGATTAAGCAACCTGAAGGCTCTTGTGGCCAGCACTTTAAACATAAAGCCTGTCATGGGCTCAACCGATGAGGCTCAATCCAGCAGCTTGGCCAGGCCAGAGGCATGAAGAGGCACTTGCCAAGATGGTAGAGGATGTTGTGGCTGCCACAAAGGACTGTGAGCACAGGATTCTTGCAATTTCACACTGCAACTGCCCGGAGCGTGCACAGTATGTGAAGGCATGCCTTGAGAAGCTTGCCAGATTTAAGAAGATTGTCATTGTGGATACTGCCGGCATCTCAAGCATGTATGCAAATGACGGGGGCATTATTATAGCAGTATAAGGATATGGTCTTTATTTTATCGGCCGGATATATTATAATGATGGCATGGGAAATTTAGATTACACACAGGTTTTAAACAAAATAGAAAACACACGCCGTTTCGGCAATGAGCCGGGAGTGGTGGTGACAGCACAGGTCATAAAGGTGCTGAGAGAAAAAGGAAAGCAAAAGCGCATAATACCGTATATCCATGTGGCAGGCACCAATGGAAAGGGCTCGGTGTGCGCTTTTTTTTTTCTAGATATTAAAAAAAGAGCATATGAGGGTAGGCACGTTTGTATCACCGCATCTGGTAGATTTTGAGGAGCGCATCACGGTTGATGGGCGTATGATAGCTAAGGAGGATGTCACACGGCTTGGAAACTATCTGCTTGATATAGATTTTGGCATAGGACTTACGATGTTTGACTACTGCCTTGCCATGGCTCTTTTGTACTTTGAGGAGCAGCAGTGCGATTATATGGTCATTGAGACAGGGCTCGGAGGCAGACTTGACTCAACAAATGCAATCGGCACACCGCAATGTGCCGTTATTACAAAGATAGGCTATGACCATATGGCTATCCTTGGCAGTGATATAGCGGATATAGCGGCTGAGAAGGCCGGTATCATAAAGGAAAACAGCACAGTGGTGGTGGAACAGCAGGATAAACGTGCCATGCAGGTGATTGAGCAGGAAGCGCAAAAAAAGCATGCACGGATAATTACTGTGGAGCAAAGCGATATAGCACGCTGCAGCGGCTATGCACTGAGGCTTTGTGGCACATTTCAGTGGGAGAATGCTGCAGCGGCAGAGCTTGCGGCGCGGTATGTGCTGGGAAAGCACTATGGCGGGCCGGAATATGAAATGCAATATGATAAGACAGGGCCAAAGAGCGAGAAAACAGACCTGAATGACAGGATAAAGAGTGCACTTGAAGAGGCTGTGTGGCCGGGACGCATGGAGATAGTATCAAAGGAGCCGTTTCTGCTGGTGGACGGAGCACACAACAGCAATGGAGTTGATGCGCTCAAGGAAAGCCTCATGCAGATGTATCCGGGTGAGAAATTTTGCTTTTTCATGGGAGTCATGGCTGATAAGGACTATGATGTGATGATACGTGAGATTTTACCTCTTGCTGAGGAGTTTTATACAGTGACACCGGATTCAGACAGGGCACTGCAGGCATCGCACCTTGCTGATTTTATCAGAAAAGAGGGAGTTGAGGCAACAGAGCTTTCAGGAGTTGATGAGATAAGAAAGCACCTGAAAAGAGATACGAAAAATGTTGCATTTGGCTCATTGTATTTTATTGGGGAGCTTAAACAGCACCGGATATAAACACCGGATATAAGAGGATGATTCATGGCTGATATTTTAAGAATTTTTAAAAGAGATATGTGCGGCATATTCCGAAATGTGCTTGTACTCATTATAGTTATTGGACTTTGCGTGCTGCCGGCGCTGTATGCATGGTTTAATATCTATGCCAACTGGGACCCGTATGGCAACACCGGAAATATAGCAATTGCAGTAGTCAATCTGGACAAGGGCTGGACGAAGAATGACAGCGAAACTGTCAATATGGGCGATGGTGTGGTAGAGTCATTAAAGCAAAAGGATACTATAGGCTGGAAATTTGTTAAATCAGAGGAAAAGGCTGTTGAGGGTGTTAAGTCGGGCAGATATTATTCTGCACTTGTCATAGATGAGCAGTTTACCTACAGCATGTATCATGGTGTAGCTGACAATATTGAAAATCCAAGGATTACCTACTATCTCAACGACAAGAAAAATGCTGTTGCGACAAAGATAACGGACAGTGCAGCAAGTGCTGTTAAATCAAGTATTAATAAGCAGTTTATAAAGGTGCTTGCAGAGCAGGTATTTAAGGAGACCAACGTAATATCCGATGACATGAAGGAAAAGGATGCTGTGGGGCAGATGACCGGTAAGCTTGAAGCGGTATCAGAGAGTCTTGCGCAGTACGATGCCATGATAGATACGTTTATTGACGGAAATAAGGCGTTGTCACAGGTGTCTAAAGAAACGTGCGAAGCACTCAAAGATGGGCAGGATAAGCTTGCAAAGGGCACAGACAGGCTTGAAGAGAGTAAAAATGATCTGCAGTCCACCAGACAATCCTTCGACAGCTTTAGTGCAGATATCACATCGGCATTAGCAAAGGTGAAGAGCTCGATTGATGATATATCAAAGCAGATTTCAGATGCAAATCTGTCACAGGATGTAAATACTATTCAAAGTGATGTGCAAAATATTAAACAGTCAGCGGATGCTTTGAAAGGTAATATTGACAATCTTGAGGACAAAATCAACAAAATAAAGCCGGATATGGACGATACCCATGTCGGCACACTTATTTCCAATATAGAGCTTGTTAAGGAGCAGACAAGGAGCATGATAGAAAGTACACTGTCTGTGGATTTATCGGGAAAGACACAGAATTCTGAGGAAACACTTAAGAGTGTTATGTCAGCTCTTTCATCGACCGCGTCAGCAGTGAATGATACATATACCTCACAGATAGTGCCACAGGTGGACGGCATGATAAGCAGTATGTCGTCTGTTCTTGATTCAATGCAGACCACACTTGGCAATTTAAGTCAGACATCAGGCTCCATGGCGCAGGTGTTTGACGGAGTGGACAGTACGCTTGATACACTCAATATGAGCATGACACAGCTTAAGGGAGTTATAGAATCAGCATCTGACAAGATAAATACGACACTCAACAGGCTTGAAGCAGCCTCTGAGGATGAAAAAGCTGATATCATAGTGAATCTGCTTTCGGGGAATCCTGAAAAGTTGGCAGCTTCTTTTCAGAGCCGGTGCAGGTATCAGATAATTATATCTACGAGATAGCCAATTATGGCTCCGGAGTAGCACCTTTTTATACGACACTTGCCATATGGGTGGGCATGACTATACTTGTTTCGTTAGTAAAGGTTCACGCGGATGCCAAGGGGCTTGGGAAACTAAAGCCTTCACAGCTTTATTTTGGCAGATATCTGACATTCTTTTTACTGTCACAGGTACAGACTTTTATCATTGTGCTAGGTGATTTATACCTGCTTAAAATACAGTGTGTGCATCCGGTTTCATTTATTGTGACAGGCGCAGTGACAAGCCTTACATTTTCACTGCTCATATATTCTCTGACCATATCCTTTGGTGATATAGGAAAGGCACTGGCGGTGGTTGTCATGGTACTTCAGATTGCAGGAAGCGGCGGCACATATCCGATAGAGCGCTGCCGGCATTTTTCAGGGCAGTGTATATTTTCTTCCCATTCCCATATGCGATAAATGCGATGAGGGAGTGTATAGGAGGTATGTACGAAAACACACTCGGCAAATGTTATATCACGCTTTTACTTTTTGGCGCAGCCTCTTTGGTGATAGGACTTGTGATACGAAAGCCGTTTATCAGACTCAATCATTTTATAGAGAAGCGTATGGAAGATACTGAGATGCTATAGTTAAATGTACAATTAATAAATTGATAATTGGCATATTAATATGGTACTTCTGATGTGCCGTAAGCTATAAAGCGGGAAGGAAAGTATGCAGGATACAGGTAGAAACAGTAATAAAGATTCCAATATGGATAATGATATGAATAATAATGCAAATAATAATGTGAATGAGCAGCCGCTATCCGATGATAAGAGACTGCGCGAGATGTATGATAAGCTGGTCGGATATGAAAAGACCATTCACGAGCAGAATCAAAAACGGATAAAAATAGGATTAAGGTGCATATACATCATTCCGCTCTTTTTTCTTGTTCTGCTGATGATTGTGCCGGATAGCTCAAAAATCATTTTTCTTGTGCTGTGGATAGTGAGTCTGTTTGCTATCGCAGTGTATTTAATCGGAGTCGAGTATGTGGACTATAAGCTGCAGGAGAAGATGAATGAGATAAGCGGCTGTGATGCACAGAGTGTGAGTCCTGTCGTGCAGATTGAGGACAGGGTGCAGGAAATAGCCGAAAGAGTGGAGCAGAAATTTGATACGATGCAGCAAAGTACAGGGGAGGATGCCGAGCAATGAAAAAAATATTTCAAATATATCTGGCTGACCTGAAACGCATATCTACAAATGTGGTTGCCATAGTTATTATTATGGGTCTTGGCATCATCCGGCTTTGTACGCATGGTTTAATATTATGTCCAACTGGGATCCTTACGGAGAGGAAGCTACATCACAGATGCACATAGCAGTATATTCTGAGGATGAGGGGATGAGCGTCGGCGATTTAAAGCTATGTATGGGAGACAGTGTCATAAAGGGGCTGAAGGAAAACGATGCAATTGGCTGGATTTTCACAGACAGCAGTAAAGAGGCACTGGAGTATGTTTATAGTGGAAAGTGCTATGCAGCATTTATAGTGCCGAAGGATTTTTCAGCTGATATGCTTAGCTTCCTAAGCAGTGAGCCGGTCAATCCGCAGATAGAATACTATGAAAACAGCAAGAAAAATGCCATAGCAACAAAGATAACCTCAAAGGTCAAGACCACGGTGCAGCAGTCTGTAAACTCTTCAATGGTGAGCACGATTACAAAGATAGCGTCAAAGTCGGGAGAGCTCATAGTGGGAGACGGTAAATCAGGCGATAACCTGGCCGGAACAGTTGTTGATAAGCTAAAGGATATGGATACGACTCTTTCTACATATGCAGGCATGCTCGATACATTTGCCATGCTCACGGATTCAGCAGACAGCCTGATAGGCTCGACACAGTCACTGCTTCCGAGTGTGCAGGGCTGATTGACGGGGGACAATCATCGGTAAGCGGCATGCAGTCATCGGTGCTTTCGGGGGCGCAGACAGCACAAACCATCACACAGATGGTCGACATAAGCTTATCAAACATAAACAGTCAGCTCGATGTGCTGGAAAACTCCATACAGCTCTTAAATGCGTCGGGATTAGCTGATGCCGATACTGCGGATATATCTGTTTCCGTGGCTAGCTTTGATACGGTAGAGCAGCTTGCTGAGAATACTCTTGTCGCCATTCAAGGCTTAAAGGGAGTTGATAGCTCGCAGATAGAGGCTGTCAGAAATAATATCCAAAGCATTAAAACACAGATAAAAGACCTTAAGTCTGATACTGAATTGACGGCAGATAAGCTAAAGATTCTTAAGGAGTCGATAAAAGCGGATGTGTCAAGTGCCAAGTCTGCAATAGATACACTTAAAAATACATTTGATCACAGCGTGTCACCGAATCTCACAGGAGCGGTATATGATATAGAATATGCACTTATTGAGACACAGTCCATGCTTGGTTCTTTGGACAACAGCTTCCCGGATATACAAAAAGCACTCGATGACTATTCGGCAGTTCTTAAATCAGGAAATGCAGATATTGTAAATACCAGACAGTATGTACAGCAGATCAGAGATGGTTTGCGGAATGTTATATCAGGATTTGATAATTTGTCAAACGATGAGCAGTTTAATGAGATTGTAAAGCTGCTTCGGACAGATCCGACACTCATTGCGCAGTTTGTGACATCACCGCTGTCTATGGATGAGCAGAAGATATATGAGATATCCACATATGGCTCAGCATGGCACCGTTTTACACAGTGCTGGCTCTGTGGGTGGGAGGTCTTATAACTGTTGCACTTGTGAAAACAAAGGTAAAGGACACTGACGATATAAAATCACTTGGCAAAGTAAACAGCGTACATAAGTTTTTTGGCAGATATATCACATTTTTTGTGATAGGCCAGATTCAGACACTTGTGACAGTGCTAGGTGATTTGTTCTTTGTCGGAATACAGTGCAGGCATCCGTTCCTTTTCTGGTGCGCAAGCGCGCTGACAAGCCTTGTATTCACGCTTCTTATGTACTCACTCACAGCAGCCTTGGGCAATGTGGGACAGGCTGTAGCAGTAGTCATTATGGTCATTCAGGTGGCAGGCGCAGGCGGCACATTCCCGGTTGAGGTGCTGCCACAGGTGTACAGAGCACTGTATAAGTTCATGCCGTTTAACTATGCCATGAATGCCCTAAGAGAGTGCGTGGGAGGCATGTACCGCTTTGATTATTGCAAGGATCTTGCGATTCTTCTTATATTTATAGCAATATCGCTTGTGATCGGACTGCTGCTTGGGCGTCCGTTTGGAAAGCTTAATACAGCTATTGAAAAAAGTAAGAAAAAGTCAGGCCTTATCTTATAATAGTAAAAAAAGCTATATAGAAACTTAAGTTATAGTTATTATAAAAAAATAGTACTAGACATTTTTTTTTCTATTGTACTAGAATGAGCATAAATGATAGTAGACCCGATATATGATAACGCTAGGTTATATCGGATCCGTAAAGAAACGGAGGATATAAAGATGGAAAAGAAGGATATCGATTGGTCAAACCTTAGTTTTGGCTACCAGGAAACAGATTACAGCTATGTTTCTAATTATAAAGATGGAAAGTGGGACGATGGACAGCTCACAAAGGATCATACAGTGACACTTAATGAGTGTGCTGGAGTATTCCAGTATGCACAGACATGCTTCGAGGGACTTAAGGCATACACAACAGAGGATGGCAGAATTGTCTGCTTCAGACCTGACTTAAACGCACAGCGTCTTAAGGATTCATGTGAGAGACTTGAGATGCCTGTATTCCCAGAGGATAGATTTGTAAAGGCAGTTGAGGAAGTAGTAAAGGCAAATGCTGCATGGGTTCCACCATACGGCTCAGGTGCTACACTCTATATCAGACCATACATTATGGGAACAAATGCAGTAATCGGTGTTAAGCCGGCTGATGAGTATCAGTTCAGAATCCTTGTAACACCTGTAGGACCATACTTCAAGGGTGGCGCAAAGCCAATCACAATCCGTGTATCAGACTTTGATAGAGCAGCACCTCACGGAACAGGACATATCAAGCAGGACTCAACTATGCAATGAGTCTTCATGCCATTGTAGATGCACATGCACAGGGCTTTGCAGAGAATATGTACCTCGATCCTGCAACACGTACAAAGGTAGAGGAGACAGGTGGTGCAAACTTTATCTTTATCACAAAGGATGGCACATTTGTTACACCTAAATCAGACAGCATCCTGCCATCAATCACACGCCGTTCACTGATGGTAGTTGCAGAGAAGTACTTAGGACTCAAGGTTGAGCACAGAGAGGTGCTCTTTGATGAGGTAAAGGATTTTGCTGAGTGTGGACTTTGCGGAACAGCAGCAGTAATCTCACCGGTAGGAAAGATTGTAGACCACGGCAAGGAAATCTGCTTCCCAAGCGGTATGGATGAGATGGGACCTGTCACAAAGAAGCTTCGTGACACACTTACAGGCATTCAGATGGGCCATATTGATGGACCGGATGGATGGGTTCACGAGATTAAGTGTGATTAATAATAAGAATATACATTTATAATAAAGCACCGGGTATTATGTTACGTCGTAATATCTGGTGCTTTTGTATTATTTTATGTGGCATAACAAGACGATTTGTGCTAATATACTCTTATATGTATGCAAATGTTTATAAAAGCTTGGAATAGATATATAAAAGCAAACAAAAGAGATAACCGGGGATAATTAAATGGACGAGTATGAAAAGATAAGACAGAGAAAGCGCGAAGAATATAGAAAGAGACACCGCGCCCAGGTTAGAAGAAAGCAGCTTATTGGCAATGGCATTGTTATAGGCATGATAATACTTATAATTGCAACGATAATCATTGTGGGAGCTTTAAGGGGCAAAAAGGCAAAGCAGGAAGAAGTAAAGGCAGAGGTGACCAGTACTCTTTACAATCCTATACAGCCAAAGCTTGATGTACAGTTGCTGACACCCAATCCGTATTCCAGACCACAGAAGGCACTTGAGAAGGTAAACGGCATAGTTGTCCATTATACAGCAAATCCGGGTACGTCAGCCAGACAAAACAGAGACTATTTCAATGGCCTGGCAGAGACCAAAAAGACCAAAGCAAGCTCACACTTTGTTGTAGGATTAGAGGGTGAGATAGTGCAGTGCATACCTTGCAATGAGATATCGTATGCATCTAATAACAGAAACAGTGACACAATATCGATAGAGTGCTGTATAGAGGATGAGACAGGAAAGTTCAACGACAGCACATACCAGTCGCTCATAGAGCTCACCACATGGCTTATGGGGCGGTATGATCTGAGTGCTGATGATGTAATAAGGCACTACGATGTGACAGGCAAGAAGTGTCCGCTATACTTCGTGGAGCATGAGGATGCGTGGGAGCAGTTTCACAAGGATCTGGATACATACATCGAAGAAAATGGTGTGCCAAAGGAAGAGGCAAGCCAAAACTGACAATATACAATAAATTAAAGGATGATTTAAAAAATGAAGGAAATTATCGGAAATCTGTTAAAAAAAGAGAATGTACGTCAGAATCTGAGCAGCCTCAGACAGGAGATTAAAGATGAAAATGCATTAGCAGAGGCTCTAAAGCTGCTTGCAGGAGAAGATGAGCTGCTTGTGTCGTTTATGGGGGCAGACGATGCAAAAACCAGAAAGAACGCAGCTCTTCTGATAGGAGATCTTCATATGTCACAGCTTTCTGATGAGGTTTTTAAAGCATACGAGGCTGAACAGATGCGCTTTGTAAAGGGCTCATATCTGGCGGCGCTGTCACAGCTGGACTGCAAAGAGCTCTTGCCACAGCTTATGGAACGTGCAAAAGAGCTTGAGCATATGACGGTCACAGCTGAAAATAGGAAGCATATTGAGGAAGAATTAAACGAGATAAATAAAATCCTGATTAAATATAATGGGATAAAGCACCATACACCTGTGCTCGAGGGAGTAAAGGCTGAGCTGCTTCTGATGACAAACCGCCTTCACAGAGAGGTGGTACGACGTCAGATACCGGTTAAGGATACAAAGCTGCATCCGCTTGGAGTGCTTGTAAAGACTGACAATATACCTCTTATCATGCAGGTGCGCACATTCAGAAAAATGTACTTTACCATACATGCAGCATCGCTTCTGCCAAAGGATGCACAGAAAGCAGCCGGACTTCTTGCAGAGTCAGATATGTATGATATATTAAGACGCATGCACCTAGAGGGTGGTCCGTTTTACTATCGTATTGAGAGCACGGCAGATGCGGCGTACCAGAGCAGGCTTGCGAAAGCTATCGATATGCATTTTGCGGGCAGGATGATCAATTCGCCAAATGATTACGACGTGGTGATTAAGCTCATACCGACAAAAAATGACAATTATTTTGTCTGCATGAGATTATGTTCTATACAGGATAATAGATTTGCATACAGAAAGAATGTGCTTCCTACGTCGATGCATCCGTCACAAGCGGCACTTATTGTTTCACTTGCAAAGCCGTATCTTAAGGAAACGGCACAAATCATGGATCCGTTCTGCGGAGTTGGTACACTGCTTATAGAGCGCGCACATTTAGTTCCGGCACGCGAGATATATGCTACAGATACCTATGGAGATGCAATCACTATGGGCAGAGAGAATGCTGCGTTTGCCAAAACAAGAATTAATTTTATACACAGGGATTTCTTTGATTTCAGACATGACTACAAATTTGATGAGCTGATTACGGATATGCCGGTTCGTAACCGACAGACCAAGGCGGAGATGGAGCTTTTTTACGAGAGGTTTTTCGACAAGGCCGCAGAGCATCTGGTATCCGGCGGAATCATAGTCATGTATTCAAATGAGATTGGGTTTGTGAAGAAACAAATCAGGCTGCGTGTCGAATACCGTCTGCTTCAGGAGACATGTATTCTCGATAAGAATGACTTTTATTTGTTTGTTATCAGATATGAGGATTGATTTGCGTGAGTTTTTAGGAGGAAAATATGTCAGATTCCAAGCTTTTTCAAAAAATACAGGATTATTTCTGCATGGTCAACGGAATATATTTGTCGTGTCTGACAAAAAAGGATGGAGTCATGACAGAGGCGTGTCAATGTAACGATAAATGGAAGAGTATGCTTACCTTTATTGGTGAGGAAAAATACGAAAACCTTCTTTTGAGACTGTCGGACTGCAGGGTTGAGAATCTCATAGATGAACCTCTGGATAAGGACTATATCAGGCTGTATGGTCTGATTGTAAGAGTGGACAATACCCACGATATATATTGGATTATAGCTGCGGTAATTGATGAGCAGATGTCTAATGATGAGAGAAACCTGCTTCCTGATGGCATAATTATTACCAGTGAAGCGCGTCTTAACAGAACAATTGAGTTCCTGGAAACTATGACCAGACAGCTTTTGATCACAAAGAGAGATGAGGATGCTGCGAATGAGGCACTTTCGCTTATCAGGAAGTCAGATGAGGAAATCAAGAAACAGTTTCATATGCTTGAGGCTATCAATTCTGTTATAAAACTGCTTGAGATGGATGGAAGCTTTACTGATATGGCTCAAAAAGCACTGGAGAGTGCAGTTACTACCATAAAGCTTACCGGTGCTTTTATCATCCGCAAAAACGTGGACGGCATGCATTTGGATGTGATTGTAAGCTATGGCAGAAAGCCGTTTGATACAATATCAATTACCGAGGTGCCTTTTTTCACCGGAAAGCCTTACATTATATCATCAGACTCTGTGATGCCGGAGAAATTCCGCCTTTTCATGGAGAAGCAGGCTATGAGGGCAGCTATATTCCAGCCTGTAAATATAGATAACAGGACTCAGATGTATGTGTGCTTTTTTGATGAGAAGGATGACAGAAGCTGGGAAAAATATGATGTGAAGTTTTTAAATGATACGAAGCGCGTCATTCAAAGTATTCTCACAAAAAAGATAACAACCAACTCGCTTGCAGGCTCCTATGCTTCGCTCGAAGCGATACTGGAAAACTCCGGCTGCGGTATATACGTGGCTGATATGTCTAAGTCAGAGATACTTTACATGAATAATTACTGTAAGCAGCTGCTTTCAAATATTATCGAACAGAACAAGCTGGAAAAATATATTTTTTCCCATACTGCAGAGAGCCGGAGCTTTACAGAGTCTACGTGACGGAGGAGGACAAGTGGTTTGATATTCATCGCACAGGCATAGCGTGGGTGGATGGCCGCAAGGTGCAGCTTGTTACAATGTATGATATCACACAGAAGAAGCGTTATCAGCAGCGCATTGAGAACCAGGCCAATAATGATTTCCTGACAGGGCTATATAACAGGATGAGATGTGAGCAGGATCTGGCTAAGTTTATAGATGATTCAGTGAAAAACGACACCAGAGGTGCGATGATTTATATAGATCTGGATGATTTCAAGCATATAAATGACGGGCTTGGCCATCAGTACGGAGATGTGCTTTTAAAAGCTATATCGCATAGCCTGACACAGGTGAAGGGAATTGAGAACCACTGCTACAGGATGGGTGGCGATGAGTTTATCGTCATAGTGACAGGCAGCTCTGTTGACAGGCTGGAGAGTATCATTAATGATATACAGCAGATATTTGTCAGACCGTGGTTCTGAAGGGAGAGGACTATTACTGTACAATAAGTGCCGGAGTGGCATTTTTCCCGACAGATGCAAGAACTGTGGAGGATGTCATAAGAAGAGCTGATATAGCTCTTTTCAATGCTAAGAAAGAAGGAAAAAACCGTATAGAGTTCTACAACGAGGGTATTGATGGCACAAGCACAAAGCGTCTTGACCTGGAAAAGCACATGAGAAAAGCCACGATGAATGAGTGCGATGAGTTCACCGTGTATTTTCAGCCGATTATAAACGTGAAGGGGGAGGATGTCTGTGCAGGTGCAGAGGCTCTTGTCAGATGGAATTCAGCAACCATGGGCTTTATAAATCCGGTTGACTTTATACCGCTTGCTGAGTATCTTGGCTTATAAACCCAATCGGGGAGCATGTATTAAGAGAGGCGGCGAAGCACTGCAGGTACTGGAATGACATGGGACATCCTGACTACAAGGTCAACGTAAATCTGTCTGTGGTGCAGCTGCTGCAGAATGACATAGTTAAGAAAATCAAAGGCATAATTGAGAGGTGGGCATAGAACCGGGAAATCTGTGTCTTGAGGTGACAGAGAGTCTGGCAATCAATGACATGGTGCGCATGAAGCGGATACTCAGTGAGATAAAGGCGCTTGGTGTTAAGGTTGCACTGGATGATTTTGGTACAGGATATTCATCACTCAACCATATCAGGGAGATGCCTCTTGATATCATTAAAATAGATAAATGCTTCATTGAGCATCTTGGGGAGGATGATTTTTCTGATGCATTTGTCAAGATGGTTACAGAGCTTGCCAACACAATAGGAGTACATGTCTGCGTGGAGGGAGTTGAGACTGACAGGCAATATGCTATTATTAAGAAGATGGGAATATATTACATACAAGGGTATTTCTTCGATAAGCCAATGTGCATAGAAAGCTTTGAGGAGAAATATATCTGATAAAGAGGTTGTAACATGCACGAAGAAGATATAGAAAAAGCCCATGCTATTCATTTTGGATATACCAATCTCGGCACAGGTGGTATCTGTAGCTGATGTATATGATGCCCTGACAAGCGATCGTGTGTACAAGAGAGCGTTTTCACATGAAAAGGCAATGCAGATGATTCTGGATGGAGAGTGCGGACAGTTCAATCCTGTTCTCCTACAGTGTCTGGTCAATATACAGGACCGGATAAAGGCGGGGCTGGACTAGCTTAAATGCATAATAAATGAAAAATATATGTAAAAATAGAAATTAAGTGTTGACATATTTGGTTTGATTTGATATTATATCAAAGTCGCGTGAGACAAGCGACAGAAAATCAAATATATGCGGAAGTGTCGGAACTGGCAGACGAGCAAGACTAAGGATCTTGTGATTATTGCAATCGTGTGGGTTCAAGTCCCATCTTCCGCATTATAAAATTAAAAAGGGTTAAGCCTTAGGGCTTAGCCCTTTTTGATTTTAGAAGCGGAAGCGGACCTTGTCCCCATGGGTCCAAGGTCTCCGCTCCGCTTCGGTCGGCGCAGAGCAGACATCCCCCGGATGTCTTGCGGTCTCCGCTCCGGTCGTTGCAGAGCAGACGTCCCCCGGACGTCTTGCAACCCATCTTCCGCAAGGCTTCGGTTGTTGCGGGGCAGGCTCTCTATAATGATAAGACAGGAAAGGAAAGATTTTTATGATTAGATTTAATAACGATTATAACCGCGGTGCATTTGATTGCATTTTGAAGGCACTGGCGGATACAAATACAACCAGCTATCCGGGATATGGTGAGGATGAGTGGTGCGATAAGGCTGAGCAGATTATTAAGGGGCTTATTGGCAGAGATGATTCCATGATTAAATTTATTCCGGGTGCGACACAGGCAAATTATGTTGTGGTTGCGGCGGCGCTTTCACCGGTGCAGAGCGTGATTGCAGCGGATACGGGACATATCAATTGCCACGAGGCAGCTTCTATTGAGAATACAGGTCATAAAATTCTTGCGCTTCCTAACACGGATGGTAAAATCAGTGCTGCGCAGATTGAGGCGTGTGCCGCAGAGTATTATGACAATGCAAAGCCTGAGTATCTGACAGAGCCAAAGATGGTTTATATCTCATTTCCGACTGAGCAGGGTACTCTTTACACGAAAAGAGAGCTTTGCGATATCAGTGCTGTCTGCAAGAAATACGGCATGTACCTGTTTGTTGATGGTGCGAGAATGGGCTATGGACTGGGCTCAGATAAAAATGACCTTACACTTTGTGATTTTGCCATGCTTTCGGATGCTTTTTATATCGGTGGCACAAAGTGTGGTGCGCTCTTTGGCGAAGCGCTGGTTATAAATGATGAGGATATCAAGTATCGTTTTAAGGCTTATATGAAGCAAAACGGTGCAGTGCTTGCAAAGGGCTGGCTGATGGGCTTACAGTTTGCCACTATGCTTGAGAATGGCGATTATTTTGAAAAGACAAAGCGTGCTGATGAGCTTGCCATGCAGATTAAAGAGGCATTTGAACAGAAAAAGGTACCGTTTTGGGTTGAGAGCTTTACAAATCAGCAGTTTGTGATTTTATCGGATGAGCAGAAGAAGACACTTGCCGAGAAATACTATTTTGAAGTGATGGAAAGAGAAAAAGAGGGCACTGTAGTACGATTCTGCACCAGCTGGGCCACAAAACAGGAGGAGGTTGATGCACTGGTTTTAGATATATCAAAGCTGGTGTAGTAACAGATTTATAGTTTTTCGTACATTTCGTATAGTTTTTTAAATTTATGCTTGCATTATTCTAAACTTTTTGGTAGAATAATGCTTGTTCGCAGGAGTGGCGGAATTGGCAGACGCGCAGGCTTCAGGTGCCTGTGGTAGCAATATCGTGTGGGTTCAAGTCCCATCTCCTGCATTAACAGGGAAGTCGGTGAACGGCTTCCTATTTTATTTTGTGCAGATAATTTTGAAAGCCTATTGGCTATTAATGGTCTGTAACCGTTGCCTGCCACACTGAGGGGTACAGCTGTCACAGGAATTTGATTATTATATTGGAGATGGGATTGCAGCGTGAAGAGATTGAATCTATCTTATATTAATGTAATATGTGTGTTTGTTTTGTCCTTTGCTGTTATGGAGTATGTAAATCTTTTGATTGGCAGAGTGGGCGGATTTCCTGTGCTTGCAGGGGTGCTTGTGTCATATTCCGTTATGAGATATGGCAGCTTTGCAAGGAAAAATATGGCATGCTACATGGGCATCTATATACTGACATGGTTTATCGGCACGGTAGTGCTCTTTATCTCAAAATACTCAGGCTGGGGCAATATCAAAAAGCTTGGTCCGGCGCAGTATTTCAAGGCACTGTACGCTCAACCCTGTCAGAGATATGGGGATATTTTTTTGCAATTGTGCTCATGCTGACAGTGATTGTTTCACTTTTTCCGCTTATCGTAATAAAAAACAGGAAATATATGCACGGTATGTGTTGGGAAATACGCTTTTTTGGACGATAATACTCATACCGCTTAGGTTTATAGATAAGAAATTTGTCAATCACAAGGTGATGTGGCAGGCCGGCTGTATGATGGCCTTTGCTGTGTTTTTGCTTGTGCTGGAGCTTTTCGTTGTATACAGACTGGTGAAATACAGGTATTGCGATGAGCATGCAGACAGGAAAGTGCGCATTCACAGACGCAGGGTTCGAAGGAAAACATTAAAAGCTGTAATAGTCATTGTGCCGGTTGTTGTCATTGCAATTATTGTTGTTTACACATATTTCATGTCGCCTTCAAACGAGCCGGCTGAGTATGAAAAGGTCGCAAGCTGTATCACAAATGATGACAGGCTTGGGCCTATGGTTTATGACAGTCAGGTGTATATTCCGATAACCATAGAGCTTGACTATGCAGGGACCGGCAGTCCGCTTGGCTATATTGTATACAAGGATCAGGATTATAGCAGCAGGTACTATGAGGTTGCAGCATCAAACCTCTTATATATGAATAAGAACGGTGACGATACATATTTACAGATGGCGGGCAACGCATCAAATTCATACAAGAAGCTGTCTGTAGTTGAAAAAAGCAATTCATGGAAGGACTGCAGCGTTTTTCTCATGTGGGATGAGGAGTGGCAGTCAGAGTCGCGCTACAGCAAGGATGTCACAGGCTATACGGAGTGCGATGAGGATTTCATAAAAAGTCTTGAGGATACCTTTGGTGCAGTGAAAATAAATCCGGCAGACTTCAAGGGCTATGATGCTTATTTTACAATAGAGGGCTACAAATCCATGAAGGATGCATAGAGAGTGACAGTCATGTGGGCACCTGGTGGGCTGCATACTGGCAAAAGACGATAAATTTTACTATGGCAGCTACGACAATGAAATCACAGGAGGACAGCTTCAGATGCTGCGCCATGTGCTCGGCGGTAATTGATATAGCATTTAATTTTTGCCGAAAGAAAATTAAAGTAAAAAGAAATAAAAAAAGGATTTTTAAAAATC